>Ga0136644_10003318_pt1 | contig 12059 bp, 8 predicted proteins | sample C_130820_EF_Meta_FD_94780 | JGI IMG/M metagenome (GOLD analysis project Ga0136644, IMG submission 94780) | Freshwater microbial communities from Lake Croche, Canada to study carbon cycling - C_130820_EF_MetaG (v2) (version 2) | ecosystem: Environmental > Aquatic > Freshwater > Lake | place: Lake... | reverse complement strand
TAATAACTGTACCATTTATCGCATCGAATTATCAAGAAGAATATAAAGAATGTATGCAGATTTTAGAAACTGTATCAGAAGATATCGATATTTTAATTAGTGGATGTTGTCATACGCCCTATTTTAAAAGTCGTATAAATAATCGTAATTTATTAGAATATAAATCAAATACTGATATTAAAACTCAATACTCGTGTGACTATTCATTTATTCGTGATTTTTATAATGATATAGGCATCGATTTAAGAATCTATTATGAATGGTTTGATATTCCGAGTTCCAAAACATCATTACAATACTACGATTCTATCCAAAATAAAAAAATCGTATTTCTACATACGAAAGCAAGTGATACTGAAATAAATTTAGATAGAATTATTGATAAATATATTACAGATGAATCCTATTTGATTATTTGTCCGAATAAAAATATGTATGAATCAACTAGTAATAATGAATCGCTTGCAGCTATCTATGTAAATTTACCCATTCGGGACTATATCGATATCATAAAAAAAGCAGTCATTATTCATGTAGTGAATTCATGCTTTAGTTGTATTGTTTATCCATTAGTTAAATCTGGGAAGATAGCGCCCATAGAATGGAAAATATATGAAAGAAATGAAATGAATTTTTGATATTTTTGATGTTTTTTAATTTTATAGAAACAAGGATAATCCAGAATCTGCGGACCAATCGAATTCTCCAGCTGGAATTCGTCTCCAACTTGCAGCGATTTCCTTCTTACCATACCTCTTTATGATATCGTCATAATTGTCGATATCTTTCACTTCGAGTGTCCGAATCATCGTACGGCAATTTGGGCATGTCGGTCCATTCTTCGATGTATCTAAATGATGACAAATACAGCTATGACAAAAGGAATGACCACAGTTTGTGGTATCAAAATGAATTCTTGTTTTTTCGTCTAGGCAAACGATACATTCCATCAAAGCAGATAGTTCGGAAGCAGTCTCTAGGCAAAGCATCATTGGTTCGATACTTGTATTCGATTCGATTGGTTGCGGTTCATTCCAAATATTCTCGTAATCTGTCTCGATTTCTTCTAATACCATCGGCGTACGATCGAAGAATGCGAAATGGCTAATATCGGATGGATCTTCTTCGATAAATGCGGTATTTAAATCAATAATATCACTTTCATCGATAGATACTTGGTCTTCATTCCCTTCAATCGATTCGTCTTCTTCAAAATCATACGAATCGGGATCTAGCCAATTCAAATAATCGATTCTCTCGTTCCAGCGAAGGTAAATGAAATGTTCGGCCTCTAAACGAATTTTATTTTTTATTCCAGTAATATGCATCTCAGGTGAAGAGCGTACGGTAGCTCCCCCGATTTGTACACCAAGTACACGGAGAAATGGTAGCGGTAATTGTCTTAGAAGAGTATCCACATCATTTAAATCTTCTTCTTCCATGGAATTTCCTAAACGTAAATCTACTTCTCTTAAACAATACTTCCATGTTTCCTCTATACGGGGATCCTGACACCCTGAAATAGTATGTCCAGGATTTCTGCAAAAAGAGCAACAGCGAGTGTTTGAATTCATTTCTTTGGTATTTGATATTTATTCTTTTGATTGATTGGTTTGGAATTTATAAGATGGATATTTATGAAAAAAGGAATTCAATTTTTTAAGGGAAACCAAGGTTACTACTACGCATGCCCTTATGATCCCATCCTATCCTGTTCTATTTTTTGAAGGGAAGGGTTTCAAAGGGCATGCGTAGTAGTAACCGTAGGTTACTGCGACTACGAAGTGAGCGCCCTACTTTATGTACACGATTGTATATCTTTTATAAATACTAAAATTATTATAAATAATATGTTTTTGATAAATTTTTTTTCTCTTGAAAATCTCGCTATTTTATCGAATCTCTCATATTCTAACGCATCATAAAACCGCCATTGGCTATATATAAATGTTAATACAATTGATAAATAAATATAACCAGATAAACTTGAATAATGCATGGGTATAATTTGTAATACAGCTCTATCAAAATCGATTTCTTTATTGATATTTTCAAAGAAAGAAGAAGTAAACGCCCGAGTAGTAATAATGGATTCTAATTGAGATATTATTATTTTTTGAGAAATAATGGGCGGTAAAAACGCATTTACCGATATAAAACAGGATATAATATACAATATATAAAAGGTGCAATTTCTAAAACAATTCATTTTGAGAATATTTGTATTATTTATGAATTCTATTTATAAATTCCATAGTATTTATAAATAAATATCAATTTTCTGGTTATACCGTCAAAAAGAATATTGATTCGTTCAAAGAATACATAAAAAAACGACTAGTATAATAGAAGTAACCATGAATAAATTATTAGAAAGAGAGACAATTTCTCTCGAAATTAAAAAAATATTGACTGATTATCCAGAAAATTGTAAAAATATAAATTTTAAGAAAGGTATCTATATCTATGGATCTCCTGGATGTGGTAAATCGCAATTCATTACAGAATTATTAAAAGAATTAAACTATGATATTATAAAATATGATGCAGGGGATGTCCGAAACAAATCACTTATTGATACAATCACTTCGGATAATATTGCCTCTCAAAATGTATTAGAAATGATGCGTGGTAAACGAAAATACATTGCAGTCATTATGGATGAAATCGATGGTATGAATAATGGGGATAAGGGTGGTATTACATCCCTTATAAAATTAATAAGACAAAAGAAAACGAAAAAACAGCGCCAGGAGCATAAAACAATAAATCCCATTATTTGTATTGGAAATTATAATATGGATAAAAAAATCCGCGAATTAATGAAAGTATGTCATTCTTTCGAATTACGGCTACCAACAGATAAACAAATATATGAAATGATTAAACCAATGAATATAGTACCAATGATACAAGATAAAATTGTAAATTATATACAAGGAGATTTAAGAAAATTAGTATTTATTAAAAAAATTTATGAAAAAAATCCACAATTATTAAATGAAGATACTCTGGAATCGATTTTTCATATAAAATCATATAGTGAAGATTCAAAACAAATAACGAAAAAATTATTACAGAGCCCTGTATCTCTAACCGATCATAATCGTTATATGAATGAAACAGATAGAACAATTATCGCGCTTTTATTACATGAAAATATTATAGATGCTATTTCGGGGTATCCAAAAGAGAGGAATGTCCCATTTTATCAAAAGATTTTAGATAATTTCTGTTTTGCCGATTTTATGGATAGAATTACATTTCAACATCAAATATGGCAGTTTAATGAAATGAGCTCACTAATGAAAACATTTTATAATATAAAAAAATATCATGAAGAATTTCCAATAAAAACATCGAATCCATCCGATATACGATTTACCAAAGTACTTACCAAATATTCTACAGAATATAATAATTCTATATTTATTTACGATTTATGTCAAAGTCTAGATATGGATAAAAATGATTTAGTTGCATTTTTTCAGGAGTTACGATTAAATCATGGAGAGAATATTACAAAAAATAATAATTTTATTGATTCTATATTTGATGAATATGATATTAATAAATTAGATATTAAACGACTTTATAGATATTTAGATAAAAATATTAAAAAAGAAATTATAGAAGAAGAAAGTGATGATGAAGACGATGAAGTATTATAACGTTTTATCTATTTTTATCAATAAAATATTGATAAAAATAATGGGGGGGCTTTGAATTTCTCATATCTCTGGTTCTGTTTTTGACCGTTCGGTTATAATTATATCCGAAATTTCGATTTGAATATTTTCTCTAGTAATATCTGTGTGTTTTTCGGTTTCATCCATCTTTGCATCCTTTTCTAAAACAATAACCTTATCTTCTAATTCCTTAATACGTATCATTAATCGCTGTATTTCTTGATAAGGCTGACCGTTTATGAGTTGTTGTTGTAGATTAATCGCAATCTGTTGTAATTCCTGATTTTTCTGTATAAGATTCTGAATATCCGCTTTTTGAGAATTTATAATATCTAGAATTTCAGGAGTACTTAATGCTTTTGGAGGTTCTCCATCACGACTTATCATAATTGGCGCATTTACCTGTTGCTGCATCGCCATTTTAGCACGTTCTAATTCAATTTCCCGTGTCTGTTTTAGAACATCTGGTTTCATTTTCGGTTCGCCTGGTTCATATGCCGCTAATAAATCGTCGATTTTCTCCATAAAAAATTCCTTTATAGAAGCCTCTTTTGGTTCACGAATAAAATCATTGACTGTTTTAGGACTCGGCTTTAAAAAATCTGGATGGGCATTTTCTAAAAGTTTCTTCTTATCAAAAGTATTATGATTATGAGAGAATACCAGGATTGATTTCATTGGATCGAGCTGAACTAATGGTACAGTATAGTTCTTTAGGAAATGTTTCTCTTCTGCTAGAGCAGCATGATCTTCATATCGCGAGTCTTTAAGAAGTTCTGTACGGAATGCGAATGTACCTGCAGTTGCATGATTCGGACCATATGGGCCCGCCTGATATAATTGTTTGATATGTTTAAAATAAATATATATTTCGGAAGATCCCGCACACATTGCATGACGGTTCGCATTAAGCGTATCTACAGCATGACTAACACGTTCGGGAGGATAATAATCGTCGTCATCCATATAGACAATGATTGTGCCTTTTACAAATGAATGCATATAATTACGCTTCTTACCGAGAGTCATTTTATCATCGACAGAAAAATAGCGGATTTGTTTAATACCCGAGGCATTAATCAAATCATCGACTTTATCGGTACCATCATCCACGATAATCCATTCCATACGATCTTTTGGATAGGTCTGGTTCCTGAAACATTCGAGCATAATAGGAATAAAAGGTCGGCGATTGAATGTCGGTGTACATACTGATACGAACGGATAGAACTTCTTTTTAAGAACAGGTGTATGTGATTTCATTTTTCCCATATTTCCTAAATAATATTTTTAGTTATGAATTATAATACGATTTCCTTTATCTCTTTTATACGCGAAAGGAATAAAGAGTTTTTTTATAGTATATTATTAAATAGATATGTTAAATAATATATTATCAAATACTTCAAAATACAGGGTATTTCATCATATAATAGAAGAGAGTCCCCAATTATGTATTAGTGGTCATAAAGTTCGGCATTTTACATTTCTTTTCGATATTCTAACACATACAATTCTAAAACTCGGTACTTCTTATTGTAAAAAACATGGGTTATTGAAAAATCATATGAAAAACGATTTATTGATAACGGTATTGAGAGAATCGGTAAAATCCGGTAGTTTCTTAGAAAAAACAATATCTATCAGTCTCTCTGTATATATTTTTAATTTAATAAAATCAACTATAAATAATAAAATCGAATATTTCCAAAACATTGATTTATCTACAGATGAAATTGAATACTATGATTATCGGCTACCATTAGAACATTTAAAGAGAGATGTTTTAGAAATAAAAGCCGAATATTTTAATGAATATAATTTTCCTGAATATTCTGGAGAGTATTTTGATATAGTAGAGAGAATCGATGATTTACTAGATTATAGAGAGAATACTGATATTAATAAAATAGAAGAATCTCTCACAAATATCCAAAATGAAATATTACAATTATTGAATTCTGAGGGTGGATTCAAAAATGATATACTAGACATCGAAAAACAGGCAGAAATCGAAATTCAAGAAAATATAAAAATCGAAGAATCTCTCAAATATGAAAAAGAAGAACAAGAAAAACAAGAAATTTTAGAGAGATATGAAGAATATATAAATTTCGAAAAACAACAGATCGATTCAATCGCTGAAGAATATTATGACAATGAAGAAATGGATGATTTTATTAAAACTATTTTGAAAGAAATTATGGATTCTATTAAAGAAACTGAAGAATCTAGTGTAGTAGAAACGATAAAACAAAACAATACATTTGAAGACCAACGACTCGATGCGTTAGAACTAAAAGAGAGAATCCGTATTCTAGCCGAAGGTATTAACGAATTTAAAATCGAATTTGCCGTTTTCCAAAACGATTTATATCATTTTAAAAAGGATATCGAAGAACAAAGAAATCGACATTACGCATTTTTTCTAAAACATAATATACCTTGGTTAGGTTAGAGAAATCGATTCATTATAAAAAGAACAAAATAATGAATTGTTTAAGAAAGAATATAAAGAATTTTTTTAATATAAAAAGGGGATAACCCGGGCTTAGCTCAGTTGGTAGAGCATTTGACTGTAGAGGTTTCACATTTGTTATGATGATAGTATTAGATATTGTCTAATACATATACCATTGTTATCAAATTGTCGCTGGTTCGATTCCAGCAGTCCGGAATAAGGAAAAGACAGAATAAAAAAACAAGGTATCCCCTGTTTTTTTATACAGTTACCTAAGCGAATTTAGAATGTGCAAAGGTGTAAAAAATTGATTTATGAAAAAAAGATATTATTCATTCACATATCTCAACAGTATAGTTTCATAATATGTCTTCTCTCGGAAAAATCGTACTACTCGGACTCGAATACGAGAAATATTATGTACATTATACAGAACAAGAGAATTATACAATCGAATCAATCGCGACAGAACTCGATTCTACGAAACTATGGATAAAGTGTTTTCAAATCGTAGAAATACTAGAAGTCATCGAAAATATTTCAGAAGACGAAATCGATAATTATACTATCCAATATATGCAAAAATACGGTATTGCAAATGTTCGTAGTAATGAGTATCTATATGCCGATCATTATTCCTTAGATAAAAATCATTATAAATCTGTTTTGGAACAAGTAGTAGGTCCTACCTGGAGAAAAATATATTCTGATATAAAATATGAAAATTTTCACGGTCTTGCGGATCCGCCAAATGATACTCAAGCAGTAGATGAAAAATATAGAAATGGGCCATTCCTATCACGAGCAGTAGATCCAAAATATAGAAATGGGCCATTTCTATGTGTAGATTATTATAATAAAACAAAACGTTGCGAATGTTGTCTTAGAAAAGATACGCATATAGAAAATTGTTGTTATCGTTACATTCGTAAATTACCCGCGGATACAGTATAAAAAATAGTTGTTATCGACCGAATTCTTATATATTATATAAATACTACTCTAACTACTCTAACTACTTAACTACTCTAACTACTCTAACTAGTACCATAGTGGTATTTTTTTTAGATAAATTCTCTACATATCTTGAATTCCATATCTTCTGCACCCATCATTGCATCGACCATCTCTTCATTATTGGAGGGTAAATAGAGGGTTAATGGATGATCGTCCGCATATTTTCCAAGGATTCGCATCCGCTGCAGCGCATTCGTAACCGTCGATGTTGTGAAATCGCTATACTGGTGGGTCAAGTGTCTCTGATAATCCGAGGAGCAGTAGGACAATCCACGGAGGGACAGTCTGTTTGCTACAAATATAATCCTAGGTGCGTCCTTCAATAAATCGATGATTTCTGCAAGGGATCGCTGCTTGATTGGATAAATATCCCCGCCGATAATAAGTTTACGCTCGGAGTTCAGTAAGACAAACACAATATTTTTGAATTTATTACTAAGCATAGTCGACACTGAAATCATCTCATCTACATAGCGGTATGCATTAATCAACATCATTCCTCTTATACAGTCCTCTCTGAATTTCCTAACTGCATCGATGATTCCTGCGTCCGTATATTCGATTTGCAGGTCACCGAGACCCTTATATGTGACGTCAGGAACCAGGGTCTTGACAGTATGGAAGTATCCTGGCTCCTTATATAGTTTATGTCGAGGAGTCGCTGTGATATAGTACTCGTGGACAGCACCCTCGGCTAGAGGATGTCTGCCCTCGTAATAGCCATCTGCCTCATCCATATAGAGGATGTATTTCTTCGAGTAATCGTCGATTCCTGGCTTATCACTACATTTCAGATATTTCTTATACCTAGCTTTATTATTCATAAGGAGGACGACCTCCTTATGAATTTTCCTGGATTTATGGTCGATGGCTTGAAAGCAAGTGATTCCTGCATCTAGAAGCCGCTGCTTATACTGGTTTAAGACAAGCGAGGAATTCTGTAGGATAATGATCTTAGTGAATCCTGCGTATAACGGATTTTGCAAGGAATCGAGGATTTCCTTTGTTTTCCCCGATTGTACCTTACCGTAAATAAGGACTCGGCGTTTCCTGAGTAGTATTTCCCTATATAATCCTGGGTTAATATAGGCACGCAGAGTCCAGAGAACAGCACGGTCTCCTGAGTACTCTACAATAATACCTATGATATCTGCGTTATTTAATACTTGCATTTGCATTTGCATATTCGCTTGTTTTTTGGGGGGAAATTATACCCTTTAGAAAATAAAAAAAAGGATTTCGTTTTTACGAGGGAACGTACTACTACTAATATGAAATGCGTATGCCCTTCGAACTCTCCTAACTACATTTTAGTTTAACAATAGAGGGATTATTCATATGTGGTTAATTATCTACTTGAAATAGATTCCTCCCCACCAAATCATTTACCCATTTCTTATCATCATTTTTTTCTGCTTCCCTGGCCTGTTTTCTATATTGTAAAAATGTATCTACATCCTCTTTCCTTGATTCTTCTTGCAAAGCAGCAGCCTGTCGTTCTATTTCAGCTTTTTCCTGTGCTTCTTTTGAAAATACAGGTGGATGATCTTTATCATATTGTTCTTCTTCTGCCCTCTCCTTTTCTAAAGATTCTTTCATAACATTTTGGCGTTGTCCTTCTACTCGTTCTTTTTTCTTTATATCTAATTTATTTTTTTCATTAATATTTAAAGTATCATATTTTGCATCTAATGGTACAATAGTATCAAAATATTTCATAAACATCCATATTCCAAATATAAACATGACAGCAAAATTGATAATATATAAAAAGGATTTCACATTAATATTTTTAATATTATTATCTCGAGAATAAACAATCATAGAACTGAATAATGTCATTAAAACCGCAATTTCAAAAAGATAAACTACTGTATATTTACTGATAAGTTGTAAAAACCAATTAAAACCATTTGGATCACTACATCTTGGATCATATAATTTATAAATCTTATCAAATACCATATCCATAATATCGCCATATACCTCAAAAACATCTTTTTTTTGACTTATAAAAATTCCGAAAAATAAATAGCCAATAAAATAAAGAAGACATAAATAACCACTAAATGGAAAAATCATAATATTAATAACAATTTTAATAATCCAATAAATAATAAATTTAATAGAACCAGAGATAGGCCGGCTTAATTCGCTTGCCCAATCAGGTAATCTTTCTATAAATTGTGCAATAAATGCAAAAAACATTACAATTCCTGCGAAAAAATTAAAAAATGCAGAATTACCATTCATCATTTTACCAATAATCGAAAATATATCTTGTCCAGTAGCTGAAATACTTGTAAATACTATTATAAATAATATAATATACATTACATATGGACGATTATCACTGAACTTACGTAATGGTTTAAATTCTGATACATAATCACATATTAAATAAAATACAGTAAGTGGTTTTATTGCAATTCCTAGAAAATAATCGAGATATTCTTTAAGATATGGATCGTAATATTCCCTTTCGACATTTATAAATGGTATGCGATTTCCTAATATATCTCTAAAACAAAACATATAAAATAAATTATAGAATATATGAATAACTACAGGTAAAAATAATAGTCTATAAATTTCTTGTTTTATAGTGGTAGAATATCGTTTAATTTCGTTTTTTGCATCCTCTCTACTTTGTTTACAGTCGACTTTAAAACCTTCGGTAGTATTCTCTCCTTCGGTAGTATTCTCTCCTTCGATAGTATTCTCTCCTCCAGTTTTATTTTCAAATCCATCTTTTTTTACATCTGAATATAAAAGATTTGGATCAATTAAATCACTCATATCTAGTATTTCTGTTTCCTCTGTAAAATAACTACCAGATAAATCATTACATTTAACCGCTAAAAATACATTTAAAACCGTTTGTAACCCATTATCTATAATATTATCGATATTTTTTATAGGACAAAGAATATAATCACGAATAGCAGAAAATATTTCACCTGCATCTTTTGCCCAACTCATATCAATCTTTGTTTTAGGTTTTCGATGCATATCAAACTCCCCGAAAATATCGAATCCTTCTTTTATATCCACTTTTTCAGATTTATCATAATATAAATTTTTAAAAATATCTTTAAAATTACTTTCGGCATATGGAATCTCAATCGATTCAAAATCTGTTTTAGATTTTTCATCTATTGATTTTGGTAGATTCGTTCTCCATGTTGTTCTTATATCTGACATTTTATAAATATATTCTAATATACTAATATATTAGAATATATATATGTTCAACGTATTTTACAAGTCTTTTTATATAGAATCTTATAGAGTATATATCGATCTTATCTTGCATACATCAATCCACAGTTTCCGCCAATAAAAGATATGATATTATATCTCTCTTCGAATACAGTTAAATTATAATTATATTCATATAATTTCCAATTCATCTTATTAATACCAATCGGATTACCATTTTCATCATAAATAGTAGTAATATTTGAATTCGCAGTATCTATAGGTGGAACATACGTCGTTATTTCGAGTTCAATCGTACGAAATTTACTTAAATTAATCGCACCCGTAGGCTGATATTCAAAAGGACTCGTATTCAGACAAAAATTATAGCAATAGAGGCCATCCACATTACACCCACCAATAGAACGTCCGTATTTTTCTATATATTCATAAATGCCCGTTGTTAATGTATTCTCTCTATACCCTCCATCAAATAAAATACCTAATGTTTCTAAAATCGATTTATGATTCACTGGTTGAAATGCGCCTGTATAAAAATACCCAGTACTTTCACCAATATTCGCAGTATTTCCGGAATCAATACCAGGCGGACTCTGTATTAATGGACCATATCCCATACTAACATCATAGGGAGCATCCATAATATTTACTGGAAGAATATCATATGGCCAATTCGTATAATTCGACCATTCATTACGCATATTTACATCATTCCTCTGTAAATAAAACATCCAATTCGCAATCATACCATTTGATGTAAGCTGGACTTTTTGAGAACCAGTAATATTTTGGAAATTATATTCGAAAACATCCTTTATAAGATAGACTTGATCTTCTGCAGCAAATGCACGGGCTTCTTCGTTTGAAAGAAATGCGTAGGTAGCCATAATATGAATATCCGCATTCCAAATATTCGTTTTATTTTGATATATATCAGTTAGACCAGTAGGGTCGTAAATTTCATATGCAGGAGGTGATTGTAAAAAATAATACATATTAAATTGCGGTTGATTAAAATCCGGTTGTATATATGGGAAATTATTACCATAATCAAAAACATCACGTACTTGGAATAATTCTTGGATAGGTCTAAAAGTAACATTAATATATAATTCATTATTTTGGAGACATATAAGTGGAAATGCGCATCGACTATCCATAGTAAACCATGTATTAATTGGAATATAGAGTTGACGACCACGTATAGATGGTTCGGATCCTTTTGGATCTTCATTCTTACCATCTATCGTACCAGTGTAAAATGCTGATGGATATGTATTTACACGGGAATATGCATTTGCAGGGTCATTCAATTCACTAATATTACCTGTCATTTTATAAAAAAGCTCTTTTTTTGCAGCGGGGAAATCGCGCTCTACCATTGCGTTAAGGTACTGGCCTGAATATTGTTGTAATGTAAAATTTCCACATGTAATAGTGATTTGTTCAATCATTTGGATTCCTAAATTTTTAATCCATTTAAAATCATAGGATGCCCATTGGTTTGTATTATTTGGATTTGGATTCATAATCGGACTCCAAATATCTGGTAAATTAATAACAATATATGTATCCATTAACAAATCAGCATTACGATTTACTTTAAATGAAAAAGTCGACGATTCAGTTAAACGTAAATCACGTTGACCATCATAGTCAAGGCGAAATTT
>Ga0136644_10003317_pt1 | contig 12062 bp, 9 predicted proteins | sample C_130820_EF_Meta_FD_94780 | JGI IMG/M metagenome (GOLD analysis project Ga0136644, IMG submission 94780) | Freshwater microbial communities from Lake Croche, Canada to study carbon cycling - C_130820_EF_MetaG (v2) (version 2) | ecosystem: Environmental > Aquatic > Freshwater > Lake | place: Lake... | reverse complement strand
TGTATCTAAAGATAGTGTATCTAAAGATAGCGTATCTAAAGATAGTGTATCTAAAGATAGTGTATCTAAAGATAGCGTATCTAAAGATAGTGTATCTAAAGATAGCGTATCTAAAGATAGTGTATCTAAAGATAGTGTATCTAAAGATAGCGTATCTAAAGATAGCGTATCTAAAGATAGCGTATCTAAAGATAGCGTATCTAAAGATAGTGTATCTAAAGATAGCGTATCTAAAGATAGCGTATCTAAAGATAGCGTATCTAAAGATAGTGTATCTAATGATAATAATACAGTAATTGAAAATCCGATGGAAAACAACATAACGGAAGATAGTTTAGATATGAATGAAGAAAAAGATAATGATATATTAAATAATTCATTATTTATAACAAAAAATAAAAAGAAAAAAAATAAAAATAAAAATAAAAAATGATTTTTTAATTATACAATACACTATACAATATAATACACTATACAATACAATACACTATACAATACACTATAAAGTAATAGATAGAATAAATAAAGTCATATAGTAATAATTACAAAATATAAAATGTCTAATTATTTTAAATTTTTTGGATTAAAACAGTATTTGGATAATATATATAAAAGTAAAAAAGTACCACTATTTGATATATTCATGAAAGATTTATTGTCTTTGGTAGATAGTGATAATTTAAGTTATCGGATGAGTTCATGTTCATATATATGTTTTGAATTTATTATTGTTGTTTTATTTAATTATATTCATTGTATACCAATAAATATAATATTAAATTTCATATCAACACTAATTATCCAACATAATGGAAATATAAATGAATATATAATGGATAAAACAAGACCAATGATTCATTATTTACTAGATATGGATTGGATTCATATTGAAACAGAGACTGGACAGAACTTTATATTACATTTATTAGAATTATCAAATACTATTACACATCCATTAGAATTAAATGAGAGAAATATATATGGATATAGTTTATTTAATATTATTTTACATAAATTTAAGAATTATGATAATTCAACTCGTATTTTCATAGACAAATTAATTCAGTATGGAGGAGATATAAATGTTGAATCTCATCGATTATATCCAGAGATTCCTTTGAAAAAAAAATGTACTCTAATAACATCATTTTTAATTCATATTATTCATATTTTCGATTATTCAAAAATGGATGGTTCATATACAGATGAATTATATCAAAATAATATATTGATGTTGCATGATTTATTAATAATGAATCAATATGTCCCAAATATATCAAGATTAGATATTAAATATTGTAAAAGTAATAAACAAACTGAACTCATGTATATCTTATTATATTACAGGAATATGAATAGGAATATGAAATTGAATACTCAATCGAATATTGGGTCGAATATTGGGTCAAATATTGGGTCAAATATTGAGTCAAACATTGGGTCAAACATCGAGTCAAATATTGAATTGAATATAGATTCAATCTTAGAAATAGTTAAATAAAGAGTAAATAATGATTATTTAATTTAATTATACGATAGATAAGTGATTATAAAGATATATACTTGATAATATATAATGTTTATATCCTCTGATTTTAATAAAGTGGTTGCTTATGTCATTAATTTAAAAGAAAGAAAAGAAAAACGAAAATATATTCATACACATTTAAGTAGAAGAGGAATTGATTATAAATTATTTCAAACCACTCGACATTCGAATCCAAAAAGGGGATGTTTAGAATCACACTATACAATAATAGAAAAAGAATGGAAAGAAGGTAAATATGATACATTATTAATATTTGAAGATGATGCATCTCTTATTCAATCATTCAAACAGATAAAAAAACCACCAGAGAATTGGGATATGATATATTTGGGTGGTACAGTACATAGAGTGATGGAAAAGAATGTAGTAAATGGATATTCAAGAGTTCAATGTTGGACAACACATGCATATATGATACATTTAAAAAATAAAGAATTCATGAATCAATTATTACAGATGAAAGAATATGAATATGAGATTGATAGATATTATTTAGAGAAGATTCATCCACATTTTTACTGCTATATGGTGGATCCGATGATATGTCTTCAAAAAGATGGTTATTCGGATATTGAAAATAAGATGGTGAATTATGATTTTATGCAATATACATTAAATGGACTTTTATTACCGGAACATGAAATTGATGAACACAATCAGTATATATTAAAATTACCGAATATGTTAGATGTGGAACTTCCACATGTATCTATTATTACACCTACATATAAAAGACGTGCATTATTCACAATGGCACTTCGTAATTTTGAAAATTTTATTTATCCAAGAGAAAAATTAGAATGGGTCATTGTGGAGGATGTTATTCATAGAGAATCGGATGAAGAATCAGAAGAGTATTCAGATGAATCCATTAAAGATTTATTACCGAGAGATTCACGTATAAAATATATACCCTTGGAAGTGGATGAACCCTATACAGTTGCAATGAAAAGAAATATTGGGGTTAGTAATTCATCCCATTCCTATATTGTTCATATGGATGATGATGATTATTATCCCCCAGAAAGTGTTCTCGCAAGAATCAAACTTCTAGTGAAATACAAAGATAAAGGAATTGAATGTCTGGGAAGTACACTTATTGGAACATATAATATTATACAGAATACAAGTTCAATGAGTTCAGATGGACCCATCAGTTTATCAGAGGCGAGTATGGCTTATACAAAGAAATTCTGGGAAACAAGGGGATTTGATGATTTATGTGTAAGAGGAGAACATAAATATTTTACAGAACAAAGATTACATCAAATATTGGATGTTCCATATAGTTTTATTTTAATTGCAATGTGTCATAAAACAAATATTACAGATGGATTAAGAAATAATGGAGGATTATTAAAATATACAGAAAACAATCAAGTTGCAAATTTCTTTGATACATGGGATGAAGAAACACAATTATTTATAATGGATCTGCACAATTATCTGATTCGAAGAATTGATTAAATTGCCAATTATCTGATTCGAAGAATAGATTAAATGACATATTCCAATAAGAATAGATAAATAAATAATAATTATATAATCCGTAATAATTATATAATCAATATAAAACAAAGAACAATTATAATAATATGGAATTATTAAAAGAACACTTAAATGACAGTGAATTATTAAATAGTAATTCAGAATGTTCAATACAACCGAAAGATATAAATATTCAATTAAAACAGCATCAACTGGCAATGTTATTTAGAATGGAAGAGATTGAAAAGAATAATAATTCGATAGGAATGATGAATGATAAACCTGGAACAGGGAAAACGTATGTTATACTATCACTTATTTACAATTCAATGATTAAAAGGAATAAGATAGAGTGTAATATAATTGTTGTTCCACAAAATTTGGTAGGTCAATGGAAATCAAGTATTCAAATGATGAATGCACCGAATTTATATTATTATATAGTAAAAGATTACAGTGATATAATGAGTATGTATGAATCAGATGAATTATTGTCATTATATCCAATATTATTAATTCCTTCATATATCTATCATGCTTTTTCAACAACTGTACAGAGTCTTATTCGTCAGAAGGAGATATCTATTGAGCGTATCTTTTATGATGAGATGGATAGTATTGAATCTTTTATTCAGATGGAAGTACCATGTCAACATATATGGTTTGTTTCTGCATCTATGAATCCAAAACAAATTGGATATTATAAAACGAAAATGCATAATAAAAAGATTGAAATTTGTAAATGTGAAAATGAATTCATTGATAAAAATATATTATTAGAAGAACCCAAACACCATTATATACTATGTCAAAATTTTTATATTGATAATATATTGGAATACATTGTTAGTCAAAGGGAATTAATGGGAATTAATGCAATGGATTTTACATTATATGACCAACAATATAATATGAATAATGCATTAAATGAAAAGGAGGTCATTGATTGTATATTAAAGGAGAGAAAGATAAGTATTGAATTTGAGAAGATGAAATTAGAGGATGCGATTCAGAAAAAAAAGGAGTGCGTAGAACATATCGACAAAAAGGAATATTATGAATTAAAATGTGTGGAATTAATGAAGGATTTCAATTCTTTGTTTGTTTTTTATGAACATTCATTGAAATGGAAAGAAAATTATAATTTATATATAGAATCATATTTTGAAATTGAGGAGACAGAAGATATAACAAAGGATGTGAAGAATATATTTATTGAAATGAGACGTAAAGAATGTAAGGTCTTTTATACAGTCATTGAAAATATATTAGAATTATTATATCCACTTTCGGAAATTAAGAATCGATTAAAAATATTTTTTAATGAAAATAATAATGATGCATACAATGGTGCATACAATGATGCATACAATGATGCATACAATAGTGCATACGATGGTGCATACGATGGTGCATATGATGGTGCATACAATGATGCATACGATGGTGCATACGATGATGCATCAAACGAAGGTTTATATGAAGATTTAGATATTACATTTCTCATATTTCAGAAATGCAATGAGGATTTAAAATTTATACAAGAGATTAATCAAAAAATACATAAAAATATAAAACGTGATATAGAACCATTTCATTATGATACGGAAATTACAAATATTCAAAATTATATTGAGTCATGGGTGAGTTTTTTAAAATGTTATATATTATCAAGTCAATCAAAAACAATGTTAAAAGAGTTAGATAAGATTATTGAAGTTTCGAATATTCGTATTCAGAATGCAAAGTCTAAAATCTCTCATATATATGAGAGATTATTAAATAGTGATTGTTGCCCAGTGTGTTATGAATATACAGATCAGGAATATTATGTTTCTATAAAATGTTGTCAAAATAAAATATGTAAAGTGTGTATTGAATCATGGTATAAAATGGAAAAGAATAATTGTATATTTTGTAATCAAGAGAATATACATTTAACGAATTATAAATATATTCAATATCATTTAAAAAAAGAGAATCATGATATAACTATTTCAAATACATCCTATGAGATAGTAAAGGATACCAAAAGTATATATATTCATAAATGGATGAAAGAGATTTCACAGGATGCAAATAAGAAGGTTATCCTTTTTTCGGATTATTCGACTGTATTTGAATATTTTAAAAAAATAGCAGAGAGATATCAAATTGAATATACGGATTTAGAAAAAGGGAATATGAAAGAAATTGATAAGGCAGTTATAGATTATAAACAGGGGAATGCAAAAATACTTTTATGCAATTCCAATTTATTTGGTTGTGGAATGAATTTTGAGAATTCAACAGATATTATGTTTGTTCATAAAATGAATCAAAAGATGGAAGAACAGGTTATTGGACGTGCTCAAAGACAAGGGCGGATTGGACAGTTAAATATATATTATTTACATTATGAGAATGAATTAGTAAAGGATAATTCCATGAAAGAAAAAGATATTATAGAGAGGAGAATGAATGAAAATGAAGTTGAATCGTATGATACTATATTGAATCATTCTTTTAATTTTGAATACATTACAAATGAAACTATCTATGATGAAACAATCGTTGTTCCCGATAGAAATCTAGATATTATTGATGTAAATGAATTTTATTCAACACTAGGAGTTTAATTGGAGTCTAAATATTATTATATATATATATATATATGCATTTTTGTATTGTTGTAGCAAGATATAATGAAAATGTAGAATGGACTAAAGAATTTCCAAATGTAATAATTTATAACAAAGGAAATCAATTAGATAATGGTTATAATGAAGTTTTTTTGGATAATGTTGGTCGAGAAGGTCATACATATTATAAATATATTTGTGATAATTATGAAACTTTAGAAGATTATACTATATTCTTACAAGGAAGACCATTTGATCATTCTCCCAATATAATATCAAATTTAAATAAATATATTCATAATAAAGAATTGAATATTGATTTTGAATTTTTAAGCGAGAATGTTTATCGTTCTTCTTTAGATTACGAATGTTATATGAATAAACAATGCAAAAATATTCATAAAAATTGGGAATATTTATTTGGTATGAATAGTGGCAATCATGAATGTATATTTGGAGCGGGTGCACAATTTATAGTTTCAAAAAATAGAATATTACAAAATACAAAACAATTTTATGAAAAAATCGTAAAAATGTTAGAATATGATATCGATCCACCAGAAGGTCATGATATCGAAAGATTTCATAAATATATATTTAACGAATCATATCTAAATAATACTCAAAATCATTCACATACGGATTCATAACGGTTAAATCTTCAAGGGTCTAAAAGAGTTCTTTTTTCTATTTGAAATAACTTCATATGTATTTTTATTGATATATACAATATGTTTTTTTTTATATTTTTTGTCTTTGAAGAATATACTTAATGCTTTATATTCATTTAATGCATAAATAGTATATTTTTTATTATAGAAAAGAATAATGAATTTATTATTTTGAATCGTTTTATTTTTAGTTTTATTTATTTTACCTCCAACAAGTGGTTTTGGAGTTTGAATTGTATCTAAACTTTGATTTTGTAGTATTTGATTACTTGTAGAATCTGAATTATTCAATTGTTGATAATCACCCGATGTTTTTGATATACTATGTACCATTGAACTACTCGAACTACAATTTTTTGTAATAGGCACAATTACATAATCCTCTTCCATATATATTTTATAGATATAAAATATATATGAATTCTTTTATAGAAAGGAAAATAATAAATAATGGTAAAAATAAAAATAAGAAAACATATTATCATTATTATCAAAATAAAAAGAAAATCACAAATGTAAAAATAATTGAGAAATGTTCTAAAATATATATTCCCCCAGCATATAAGAATGTAAAAATTTATCTAGACCAACCTTTATTAGGAACAGGTTATGATTCTGCTGGTAGAAAACAATATATATACGATATTTCAATGAAGAAAGAAAGAGAATCTAAAAAGTATTCAAAATTAATTAAAATATCAACAAAAATTATTCATTATAAAGAAAAAATAAAGAAGGACATTGACAATAAAAAAATGTCAAAAAATAAAATCATTGCGATTATGTTAAAAATAATGGATATCTGTGGGTTTCGTGTAGGTAATAAAAAATATGAGAAGTTATATGGTTCTTATGGTATGACAACTTTAAAAAAAAAACATGTTTCATTTAATAAAAAGAAGAAGATATCAATATCTTTTATTGGTAAAAAAAAGGTATTGAATCAATGTTGGATAGAAGACCCTCATATTATAAAATATATACAATCATTTTATAGTTCATGTTCTCATTCGAATGAATATATATTTAATTATAAAAAAGTAAATATTACAATGCAAGATATTAATTTGTATTTAAAAGAATTCGGTTTTACATGTAAAGACCTTCGAACATGGAATGCAAATATTTCTCTTCTATGTTTCTTAAAAGAATCCTTAATGAATAGAGAATCTCCTGGTTCAAATTATAAAATAACACAAAAGGACAAGAAGAAGATATTGAAAGAGTGTATTGAGAAAACTGCTATATTATTACATCATACATCAACCATTTCAAAAAGTAGTTATTTATATAAACCTTTATTGGAGGATTTTATAAATACAGATAAATGTTATCAAGAGATTGTAAAAGAGGACTCTATGGAAAAGTATATGAGAAAATTACTATCAAAAAAATAATTATTTTTAAAGATATTTATATTTATCTGAATGATAATAAAATATTAGCGATATCAATAACTGATTCCTCTTCCTCTCCTTCGTCCTCTCCTTCATCCTCTTCTTGTTTATACTCATGTTTATACTCATGTTCATACTCATGTTCATACTTTTGAACATTATTTGGTTTCATAATCGCCTTATCGTATAATTCAAAAAATAAGATGGAATCGTCTATGATTTGCATTTTCTCTCTTATTGTATAGCACAATACATTCTGCTGATTAAATGGTGGTATAAACCCAATCCGTGAATAATGCAGTATAATTCGAGCTATAATATTATCTAAATATGCATTTTCATATAACTCTTTGTATTTATATAAATCCATGTTTGGATGTAAATCTATATTTTCATATAAGTTGTTATAGTCATATGAATTTGTACGTTTACGTGAAATTTCACATGAATCTGTATTTTCACATGAAACTGTATTTTCACATGAAACTGTATTTTCACATGAATCTTCAATCTTCATCTTTCTTTTTCTTGTAGATTCTCTTCTCGTAGATTCTCTTCTCGTATATTCTCTTTTTGTATATTTTCTTTTTGGCATATTTTTATGAATATTTGAATATTTATATATATCTTTACTTATATCTTTATATATATCTTTATATATACACTTATATGAATGCTTATATCTTTGTTTATCTCTTATTTACATGATACAAATCGTTAAATATGATTATCTTTCATTTTTTATTAAGTATATATATCAATAATATATATCAATAATATTATAATAATATTTTTTCAATGATATTCATATACTTCTCTCCATTCACACCATTATGTAAAGGGATTAAAGTAAAATAGAGAGATGCGGTAATATACTGCAACATATTCCAATGATCAATTTGATATAATTTACAAAATTCCGTTTTAAATAAGTCTAGAAATGTATTTTTATATGCACTTGGAATACTTTTATTTAATAATATTTCATCATATCCTAATAATGATTGATATATTTTTGCATAATCATAAAATATATCTCCTTGATTCGTTATTATATTATCTAATGAACCCCTTGGATCAATGAATTTTATTTTACCAAAACTATTTAAAAATATATTTGTAAAAACGGGGTCTCCATGAATCATTGAGCATTTTCCATTTTGATATTGTTCATACTCCTCCATTTTCTCAATAAGTTTTGAATATATAATTTCTGAATTGGGGTAAATGGAATAATCAAACATTTCATATCTTTTCTTTATTTTGATAGCATAGTTATTATATATAGGATTCTGTTGAATGGGTTCGATTGATTCTATAGGTTCCCTAGTATTCGGTTCCTCTAGATGATTCATAGTATGAATTCGATAAATGGCACTCATTATATTTTTAAATATAGTACTATTCAATTCTTGAGAAAGGTATAAATGAGATATAGAAATACCTTTAATTTTTTCAATAACATACCATTTATAGTAATCTGAATCATATTCAAAAAAGAAAGGAAATAAGTCTTTACAAATATTGGGTAAAGAATGATAATATTCAATTTCCGCTTTTAAAGATTGAATAGAAGATTTACGAATCGTTTCAATCGAATGGTATGATTGAATAGTATTAAAATCTCTCGCTTCAATGGTTTGAAAATAAAAACCGGTTTCTTTTTCTAAATCCTGAAAAGATGAAATCGCTTTGTCATCAATATAATAATCCGCTTCAGGTTTTCCAAAATATAATTCATCATATGGAATATTAAATTTCTCAAGTGTATCAAGTGTAATTTTACCAACATCTTGAATAATTTTACCAACATTCCCATTATGTGTTTTCATTCTTCGTGCAGTATAAATAATAATGACATTGCCACATTTTTTTAAATATTTTAAATATTGAATATTTTTGGTAATGGGTAAAACCGTTCTATAATCTCCATCTATCAATGGATAGGACACAAGTGTATTATCTAAATCAAAACAAAATCGTTTTGATTTTATTTTCGAAATGGGATAATTATTACAGAATGTTCGAAGTTGTATAGGTGTGCCTAAACAGACATACTCTTCAGATAAACATTCAATCGTCTCAAAAGAATGACCCTTACGAATCATTTCTTGAATAATGGTGGATATGTAAAATTCATTTTTTTGTAAAATATTGTTATCAATAATATATTGACAATATTCCATTGCAGTCTTCCATGATGAAAATCCATAACCCCCGCAACATGCATAATTTGATATTTTTTCTTTTTCAACAATATTTGTTATTTTATGATTTGAATCCACTTCAACATAGGAATATATTGGATCCTTATTTATATCTTCAAAACATATGACATAATTTGTATTTTCTTTAACAATTTTATTTACAATCGTGTTTGAATGGGTTGAATTTCTGAAAAAAACATCTCCATCAACACTTAATAACGAACCCTCTTCCAATCCTCTTTTTTTCATTTCAACAAAAGAGATAAGTAATGTTTCAGACGCACCTCTTGTATTATTTTTGAGTGATATAAATAAAAAAGAGAACAATGGATAATCTTTTTTAACTTGAGATTCAAAATGAAAGGGTAATAAATCGGAATGATAGGGTATTATAAATTTAAATGGTGCATGATTCTGTGATTCTTTAAACATATCTAACAACCAATACAATATTGGTTTTCCAAAAACGGGAATAAATGGTTTGGGACGAGAATACTTCGAAAAACGTGATCCAAGACCACCTAATGGTATTAAAATATACATATTAGATTATATTATAATATATAAATATAATATACGCATTCATCTTTCTTAAATACTATGTAAGATAATTTGTAATGGATTCTTTATAAACAAACAAATAGAGTAATGGAAAGATTCATAATTATTTATCGGATTTTATTCATTCTATGATAATTGTATCTATGATAATTGTATCTATGATAATTGTATCTATGATAATTGTATCTATGATAATTGTATCTATGATAATTGTATTTTATATAAGTAAAAAATTAACCCTTTAAACATTTTATAATACAACTTAATGAATCATGCACCATGCACATGGAATCATGCACCATGCACATGATCTTAGATATATTCATGTAAAGGATTAAAAAAATGAAACCTAAATTATTTAGATGTTATAGTAAGATTAAAGTTTTATAGTAGAAGTATAGTAAATTTAAAAAAATAAAGAACTGAACAATGAATTCGGACGAAGGTGCCCAAAAACTTAGTGAAGTGAAATCTTTTTTAGAATATATATTATGCGACTGGTACGAAGTGACACAAAAAAAAGGCTTCTTTTCTTTTTATTCATACTTTGTGAATAAAGATGAAAAGACGATGTCAGAAGAAGATAAGAAGGAAGATATTCGGCGGAAGTTGGACTACATTATTTCATGTCTAAAGGTATTCTTACGTGGATTCGAAAAGGATGAATTGTGTCTTATAAGGGAGGAGATTAATGCTAGTGAATCAATGATAGATAGAATGATAAAATCTGTTATTGATCATTTGATGGAGAATAGAGATGGATATAGATATGCGCTAAATAAAGTAATATCATTCTTGAATTGTACAGTTCTTACCATTTTCTCAGGACATGTACCAGTTGTAGATCCAGCATGGTTAAGACTATACTACCGCTGCTTTAAATTTAATCCTGATATACATCTTTCTCTGTGCAAATACTACCCGTTTTCATTTCCATCGTTTGGTAATAACTGGCGTATGACAAAGACAAAGAACTATTATTTTTTTGTTGATAGTCTACACAGAGAACTATCTACAGAAGATCCTGAACAATTAGATGAATTGATGGACTTATTAATAAGAGAGTTATGTTCCATGGTCTCAATATGTGATCGTATGTCATTTTTTTCTCCTGCCTCTGATTCTCCTGCCCCTGATCCTTCTATCATAGAACCTCAAAATGATCGTAAACAAGGGTCAGATATAGATCCTCGTGTGATACTAGAAGGAACATCAATATTAGGGATTATTCTTTCGTCTCTTTAACTATGTATCTCTGTATCTTCTAAGCATTTACATTTCTAAATAATATTTTTAGAATAGACCACCATACAGGTGATTTCTAAGTATAATTATAAAAAAATAATATAAAGAGTTATAAAATAACTGCGTTCTGGATCTCATTTTGGATTGATGTACTATATTATATGTATAATTATGTAATTAATTATTTATTTATTATATACGATATGTATCCAATGTATCCAATCTGATTACATAACAAAAATATATAATTTTTATTTCTTTATTCATTATTGTATTGATTATTGTATTGATTATTGTATTGATTATTGTATTGATTATTGTAT
>Ga0136644_10003313_pt1 | contig 12068 bp, 13 predicted proteins | sample C_130820_EF_Meta_FD_94780 | JGI IMG/M metagenome (GOLD analysis project Ga0136644, IMG submission 94780) | Freshwater microbial communities from Lake Croche, Canada to study carbon cycling - C_130820_EF_MetaG (v2) (version 2) | ecosystem: Environmental > Aquatic > Freshwater > Lake | place... | reverse complement strand
CTGTTTACCCACTTGACTTTTTGATCCAAGACCATATTGTAAACAAGTGATGTTATCCTTGTTGGATAAAGCTACACTTCCGCATAAGGCGTAATAAGTCATTTTTTGAGGTTCGAAACTATATACATGCTTTGCATAGGCTGATAGAGAAATAGAGTAAGTACCCGAGTGTGCTCCTATATCTAAAAACACCTTGTCCTTATGACAAAATTGTTTGCACCATTCAATCAGTTGACACTCAAATAATCCGTGTTCTGCGTAGTAAGAAAGATTCGTTCGAGGTAATAGATGCACCTCGTTAGGAATCAGGTAATAAATTTGATTGTTTGTATTGTCATCGGTTTTAGATCCATTGGGTTTCGATAGAATGAAATAGTTCGTGCTCATTACGTTAAGTTTAGTCAGTTGTCTTTAATCATAGTTCGATAAAAATATCCGTCTATTTATGGATATTTTAGATGCATATTTAGCTCAAAATGATTGTACACTCATAATGGGAAATATGGCGAAAGATTTTTTTATTGGTAATATTGAAAAATTTCAACACATGTGTGGCGCAATTATATTTGATACATTAGAAGATTTATACCGTGATGACGATGATACAAATATCATAAGATTAATCATTTTAAAACAAGAATCGCCTGTATCAATATATTATGGAACAATAGATACTGATACACTTACTTCTGATTACATTTGCTCTTCTCTTAATGAACCGAAATTGCGAAAAGGGGGTCTTCTATTAAGCTTTTATGCATTATTACTTGCAAATCAAGCTAATCCAAACATCACTACTTTTTCAGGAGGAATTAGTGGAGGTATTCCATCTTTAGAATATGACGATACAGATAAAGAAGTAATAACAAAAAGAAAAGCATTAAGTGATTACATATAAATAATGGCGCAACTGTAAATGAAAATATTTTTACCTATAATTTAGATAGTGTCATGAAGAATATTAATGAAAATTTTCGGACAGGTGGAAATAGTAAGAAACGAAGAAATAGTAAACGAAGAAAGAGTAAACGAAGAAAGAGTAAACGAATTTCCTTACGATAGATTGATTACAGGTAAGACGAACGTTTTATACACCTCAATGGCTACAACATTCATCAATAAAAAGGTTGCACAATAAAAAATGACGCTGTGATCGAATTTCGTAAAGGGTTCTATTTTTCGGTAGGGAAAACATTTGTAAATCAGAAATAAACATACCAAGAATTGAATAAGTGTACTGAAATTTCGAAGATAGGTTTCGTTTACAATGACGATTCCAAAAAAAATGGCTAAATAAGCCAAATGGATAAAGAAAACCGTTCCTTGAAATACATATAATTTGTGTGTTTCACGCATTGATTTAAGTAGATAAGAAAATTATGCGTGTATTATATGGATAAAATAATAAATAAAGCATCAATCTTTTGGTTTGCACTTGGATTTATGGGAACCTACATATTTGGTAGTAAACAAAAAAACCATGAAGGTAGGTTTGTTTCAAATCTCATTATCGTTGGAAATACTTCGGCATGTGATAATAAGTGTTATCACATTCATCATTGGATGTGGATGTTATTTATAGTTGTTTCGTGTGTGATTATAAATAAAATACTGAATAAAGGGGCTATGAACTATACCAATCTATTCGTATTGTATCTTGGTGCATCCGTGTCTGAATATATTAAATATGGAACGGATATATTCAAGATTAAACAAAAATGCTTTGCAGATTGTAGACTCTCAAACGATACTAAAAAATAATGTTAAATCAAATCTAGAGAGAATATTACCGTACCGTACAGATTACCTAGCGCGAATGTTCTCGTGGGCCTTTTGTAGTAGAGTCGATCGAGTCTTGATGTACGCATCGTACGCTTCATCCGCAGTGTTGAACCTCCCGAGATTAATCAGTTCTCCTTCATTCGTAATCGACGCGTTATACGTGTTACTCGACGGATCAAAATGGCATCCCGATGGATCCGTTCGATAATAACTAATGGAACTTGGAGTTTCTACGGACAAGTTAGAGAGTGCACAATTCAAACGGTCTCCGTCTTTGTGGTGCATTACAATCTTATCAGGCATAGATTCATTGTTCATAAACGCCAGAAACATCAAACGACTTCGCATATATTGCTTCTTCTCGATCAGGATGACATTGTATCCCCTATTATGATTCGGGGAATTCTTGATAGTTTTCCACGCACCCAATTTGGTTTTACGCTGAATTTCGCCAGTCTCAAACACCCGAAGCTTGCAACCAGAAATTTCGATTTCGTTCATTCTTTTGATTCGATTATACAATTCGTCTATTGATTATTTTTATTTCAATTTTATAAGTATGGGTGTAGAAATTCAAATTGCAAAACCAATTGAAATGGCAAAAATTCTTCCGCAAATGGTAAATCCTCAAAACTGGATGACCCTTTCCAAAATTGTCTCCTTTGTCTTGATCGTATTTATGTTTCTTTACGTGATTCGTCAGAAAATGAAACATCGATGTTCTTCCGTAGATATAGCACCAATTACGGGTATTGGAAAACGGGACGATCGTTTTAATTACAAATTTCGCGATTTTTATATTAAATCCTCTTACAACAGCTGCTCGACTGGTCAATTCAAAAATGATTGGGTAGATCTATGTGCGTTGACCAACGTGATCAAACAAGGATATCGCGTATTGGATTTCGAAATCTATTTTGTAAATGATAAGGCAGTTGTGGCAACCTCAAATTCTACCAAGTTTACGGAAAAGGGAACGTACAATTCGATACCCATTGAAGATGTCATTCAACTCATTTCAACTCAAGCCGTATCTAGTTCCATGACAACAGACTCTTGTCCAAATGCGTTTGATCCTTTGATTTTACACTTTCGAATCAAAAGTACTCATTTAGACGTTTACAACCAAATTGCAGATGCTTTGGTAAAGTATCTAGATTCCAGACTCCTGTCAAATGAATATAGTTATGAAAATAAGGGTCATAATTTAGGTATGGTGGATATGAAAGATCTTCTAGGTAGGGTGATTATCATGGTAGACAAGGTGGAAAACAATCATATTCGAGGAACAAAATTAGAAGAGTTGACCAACGTCTTAGGAGGAGGAGCTTTCTTACGTACCTTTCCATACAATGATGTAATTCATACCCCTGATATGGATGAGCTCATCGAATACAATAAAAAAAATATGACCATTACCTATCCAAATTTATCCTATCAAAACACCAACTACAATAGTTCAATCGTCATGCAATACGGTGTACAAATGGGTTGTATGTGTGCACAAAACAACGATACATTCTTACAAGCATATACAACCTTGTTCAATCAAGCCGGAACGGCCTTTTTATTGAAACCTGAAAATTTACGATATGTTCCTGTGATGGTAGAAGAGCCGCCTCCGATCAATCCAGACCTTTCTTATGGATACAAGACACACGAGACCAACTATTATAAATTCAACCTTTAAAGGATTTAAACCTTCTATATGAATAGAGTGTATAATGGAACGCACCATTCGTCCCGTAGTATCTCGATTTAAATTATCAAAGGAGACACTCGATGAATTAATGCAATTGACTCCTCATTTTGGATTCAATGGTCTTGGAGAAGTCGTTTTCCGTCGAACGTATTCTCGGAATAACGAGACTTGGAATGATGTGGTTGTTCGAGTCATTGAAGGGGTAATGTCCGTCCGAAAAGACCATTTTTGTCGAAACACATTGCATTGGGAAGATAGCGAATGGCAGCAATACGCACACGATATGGCCATATCAATGTTTCATATGGAGTGGTTGCCTCCAGGTCGTGGCCTTTGGATGATGGGAACCGATTATGCGTATGAACGAGGATCGGCTGCCTTGAATAATTGTGCTGCCATCGATACCAATGATGATTTGGTGCACTGTGCAGAATGGACGATGGATTTTTTGATGAATGGGGTGGGTGTTGGATTTTCAACCCGATGGCGAGGAGAAGCAACCATGCCAGACAAAGAGGATGTTATGGATTACGTGGTGCGAGATTCGCGCGAAGGGTGGGTAGAGAGTTTGGTTAAACTAATGTGTGCGTACATTGACAGTCCAAAATATGGGAAGAACAAGTATCCGCGATTTGATTACTCGGCCATTCGAAAGGAAGGAGAACCGATTTGTGGATTCGGAGGAACTTCCTCTGGGAGTAAGCCTCTTCAAAAACTTCACGAACGCGTGGATGAGTTTCTCACCGCATTCTGCATTGGTAAGTTGAACAAAACAGTAGACACATATACCGAAGTTGGAACGGAGTGGGTGAAAGGAAGTACTACCGTATCCAAGGATTACAACCATACACGATTGATCGCAGACATTTTCAATTCGATTGGTGCGTGTGTTGTTGCTGGAAACGTGCGTCGATCTGCAGAGATTTGTCTTGGTGACATTGACGACGATACGTTCATTGATCTGAAGAATTATCAGGTGAATCCGGAGAGACAAGATATTGGATGGATGAGCAACAATTCCGTAATGTTCTCCGATAAACCTTATGAAGTCTACCTTCCAGAAATGGCAAAGCGAATCGTGCAAAACGGTGAACCTGGTATGATCAACCTAACGAATATTCAATCCTACGCTCGTTTCGGTGATCATCGTCCAAACGACGAGGCTTGCTTAGTTAATCCGTGTGGCGAAATCCCGTTGTGTTCTGCTGAAATGTGTAATCTAGCGGAAACGTTCCCTCCTCGTTGTAAAAACCCTGATCGATTTTACAAGGCTCTTGGATATGCCACTTTTTATGCCAGCACCGTATCCATTTTACCAACACATCGTGAGGAAACCAATGCGATCATTGCGAAGAACAGACGTATTGGTGTAAGTATTTCTGGTATTGCTCAATGGGAGAGCAATCAGTCTCTGGTTGAATCTGAATGGGGTATTATGAATTACGCAAAAATGACCCATTACTTGGAGGAAGGCTACAAAGTGGTGGTAGCAGAAAATGCTAGGTTGGCCAAATCAGCAGGTGTTCCTGCAGCCATCCGTGTGACCACCATTAAGCCTTCCGGTAGTATTTCTTTGTTAGCAGGTTGTACTCCTGGTGTCCATTATCCAGTGAGCCGATTCGCCATTCGACGTGTTCGGATTAGCAAGGACTCTTCTTTGGTACCCGCACTCGTTGAAGCAGGTATTTCATATGAGGATGACACGTACTCTGAAAATACCTATGTGTTTTCCTTTGCAATTGATCATGGCAAAGTACGTTCCAGTACTGAAGTAAGTCCGTGGGAACAATTTGCAGTGGTTGCAATGCTCCAGCGTTGTTATTCGGACAATTGTGTATCCGCAACCATTTATTTCGACAAGGAGAAAGATGCACCTGATGTGGAGAAAATGTTGGCGATGTACACACCCATCTTGAAGTCTGTAAGTATGCTCCCCCATTCTGGTCACGGTTACAAACAAGCACCCTACGAGCCCATTGATGAACATCAGTACATTCAGTTGCGCGATTCTTACAATTCACCCAATTTCAATACCGTGAAAGATAATGTCCCTAAAGGGAGTGAATTTTGTTCAGGAGACCAATGTGACGCTTGAATTAAACGATAAATTGAAATTTATTTTTTACTGATTATGTTATCATTCATATGGAGACCAATCCATCTTGGCAGGAGCCAACACGGATTTCATCTACTCCTGAAATACGAGCATATACTTATACGAGTCTACATCGTGCTGGAGAATATCGTACCTATAAATCCATTTTGTGGATTCAAGGGAAAGAATGTGGTTCATTTGTAATTGGAGGATTGAGAGGATTTCATTCAGGACATACCTTGTCGATGGAGATCTCCATCGACGAAGAACACCAAAAAAAAGGCTACAGTACGCGTTTGATACGTACTTTGTGCAAGTTCATCTCTACGATGGAAATAAATTGTGGAGCACAATTGCTATTTATTGACGCAGATGCAAGTGCCGGATTTTGGGATCATATTGGGATGAAGCCGAATCGTTATTATGATCGATTTACTCCTGATCAAGAAGGAGGAGGGTACGAAAAATTCATCACGTTTGAAGAATTGTGTAAAGTTTAACGTTTAAGTGACGTTTTAACGTTTAAGTGACGTTCATAATGATTTTTTTGAAAGGTTTCCGAAAGATTGTGGACCATAAAAACTTGTAAAAAATAGGAGTTAAAGTGTTAAAAGTACCTGTATACTACCTGCTCAACGAATCATTTTGGTGTACCGTTTAGGGCGGCTATAGGCACGCGGGTCTTTCTGTTTCTTTGGTAGCTTTTTGAAGTCAGAATAAGTGTGGGATTGTTTGGGAAGGGTAAATGGATACGTGTTGACTTCTGTCCACATTATGCGCAGAGAAGAACCATCCTTGGATAATTTGAAGGCAAAGGTAGTGCCTCCTTTACTCATCGTGAAGGATGACAGACGATCGTTGTAGAATTTTCGTTCAAGAATGTTCCATTCCAACGTATGGAATGGGACGCAGAAACGTAGCTCTTCAAAATCGTAAATCATGGGTTCCCGTTGACGACAGTATGGGCACTGCATTGGGTTTTGGAACCCTTGCAATACAAAATCGTTGACACGCGTGATCGTACAGCCTTCCTTGGAATACTTTACCGTATAATTAATCGGATAAGGTTTGATTTCCAGTTTGATTTCCTTGTCTTCATCACCTTGCACCTGGTCCGCCGCTTCTTGTACCGCTACCGCCTGGAAGTCCGGTTCTAGTTGTCGGGGAACAATCTGAATACGCGTACCGTTTGTATCATAGAACTCAATGTCTTCAAGATCGAACTCTTCGTCGCTGTCGCTGATCTCACTGATCGTGTAGTCGCTTTCATCGCTCATCGATTGCATCTTGCCCGCACATTCCACGCAGATCTTGTGCGAACAACCCGCCATATGATGAGTGTTCCAAGTCGACATTTCCTCAAAGCAAACCATGCATTCCTCAGTCATCTTGTCAGTTGGTCTAATGAATTCGTCTATGCGTTGGTTATGAGTTGATTATCAATTCAATTTTTTCGTAATGTTCGCAAATTTGGTCTGACGAAATAAAAAATAATGGATACACATCCGATGAAAAATAAGATAAATGCCAAGGTGAGTTTCCTCCATACAACAGATCCGAACTGCATTATGGAAATACTAGAGAATGATTTATATTAATTCTTCATACAATTGATCGTAATCTTCATCTTGTTCATAGGTTTCTTCGACAGGATCTTCCAAATCTTCCAGAGAGTAACCACCGGTAAGACCCCCCAAACTTGACTTTCTAGGATTTATAAACCATTTTAGGAAGTAGATCTTGAATACAGTGAACATCATTTGTGATTTGATTCTAAAATGATATCTAAGAATTCAATTTTAATCATATTGTATAAATTGAAGTGTATCTGGAAGTGATTCGCGGATATCATTCGGAAAATGCTCAGGATCGCTTCTAGTAAGAACGTATCGCCATAATCGCCGTGTATGCACCATTGTTGGATCCTCCGAAACTGTAATCGTTGTAATTCTTTTGTTTTTGGTGCAATTTTTTGTAACGAGTATACACTGAACTATCGTAAACGTAATGTTGATTTCCTGAAGCTCCATCTCCAGGATGCACATTGTCAGTGACACTTAAAGACCATCGTGAAGCACCAGCCGTTCCTACGGAACCCTTAATCTGATTGGATCCACCGGGTGTTTTTTGGCGCATCAATAAATCGCCAGCATTCATCGCCACCCGAAAGGGAGTTTGGGGCCATGATCTGGAAAAGACTGGAGTTCCTTGAAATACAGAGGATGTAGGAAATACTGTTCGAATTATTGTACGATCGAGTGGAATCTGACTAGCTTCTCCTAGAGGTGCCACGTTGGAGTTCCCCTGTTGAGTAGTATTGGTTACTTTAGGTGAAATGCCAGGAAATCCTTTTTGAAACGACATATATAGTATCCTTATTTTTTAAATTCCGACCACGATATTTTTTTGGGGTCTACTCTAGGTACTGAAGGATATAATTCGTCGGATCGTTTCGATTCAGCCAATTTCCCATCGATGTAAATCTCTTTCAAGTAAGTACCTACCAAAAAACTTCCTTCGTGTTGATCGATTTCATTGTTTTCAATTCGTTCCAATACTGCAATGAGTTTATCGAAGATTTTGAGATCCATGGATTCCTTTAGAATTAAGTTGTACAACTCCATATAGTTGAAAAAAAGAAATCTACATTTTTGTACTGATATTTTCTCAAAGGCTTCTTTGTCCGTTCGTAACAATTCGGCATAATCTTTTTTAAGTTGAAGTAAAGTGACAATGTCCCCACGTATGTTCGCACTGTGTTTTAATTCACGGATCTGATCCGTCTTATCCACCACATTGTTTTTCTCAATCATTTGGCGTAATTGAACCTTGTCGTTGTCACTTAACATTATCGTTGTCCATATTTTTTTTTTATACATTGAACGTATGAAGTTTGCGGCACAAACGGCAGGTGTGACTACAAAAATGCAGATCGACCATATGAATGCGGGACGGGTCGCCCAAAACAAATTGGCCCAAGAAGGTGGTGCGGCGGTTAGTGTACCTCAATTTCAGACCGCCGGGTTAAAGACGGGTCCTGGACCAAATGAAGCCATTCAACAAATGGCAGGGAAACAATTGCAGGCAAATGCACAAGGAGGATACAACCATTGCGTAGGGCAAGCAGCCGGCACTTGCGGAAACATCACAAAAGGAGGACGTAGACGTACACGAAGAAGATCACGAAAAAATCGTTCAAGAAAGAAAAAGGTAAAAAAGCAGCAAAAGTAACATAAAATACATGAAAGGATTGTAGGTTTGAGGTTCCACATCGATAAAGGTCATTATACTCGTAAATACAACCACGAAAGTCATTGCGTATAAAACAGATAATGCAACCTTATTCACGTAATCCATATGATTTGATTGATATAAAAATAATTAAATAAAACAACAAACTGCGTGGTTGAATGTAAAATTGATAGTATTTAGAATAGTTTATCCTTGTATCTAAAATGAAGTGTTCCAAAAATATCAACTATGCTGTAGTCAATGGTGAAAAGATTACAATTGAACAGTACTACAAGGGAATGACGGCTTGTTGTAAGAATGGACACCCCTTAGTGGGTGCACAAGGGATATAGAATCAAGGGCATTTCAGACATTTACATGCAACCGATGTTTTGAATCCGTTGTCTGAATGGCATTGTGAATGGCAAACCCATTTTAAACATACCGAAATTAAATATCCAACGATACGACGACGAGCGGATATTGTAGAAGGTAAATACGTCGTTGAAATACAACATAGTTCGATTACATTGGAAGAAGTCGAACAACGGAATACAGATTATACTTCGATTGGAAAAGAAGTGATATGGATTGTGGATGGTACAGACATTCAAGTCAACGGAAATGTATTGACCATCGATTCTCTCTGGAAATACCAATCCTTTATTCATTGTGACTTCATATATCTGAACAAAGGGGACATCTTGTACAAAGTGTCCCCTTCCAGTATCAAATCTTTAACGGTTCACGTTCTCCCTATTCCTAAAAAAGCATTGATTCAATCTATTCAAGACCAATGTGTCGAAACGTGGACAGACGAACCGATTCAAACCAAATTGTACGTAAAACAACAAGGTGCTGGAAACGGAAAAACGTGGGGAATTATTCATATGCTGTCACGACCAGAGTTTTCACATATCCGAAAATTCATTTATGTGACGAAACAACACACCGCAAGAATTATCATCAAAGATGAGTTTCTGAACCAACAGGACGATCTCGGATTTGCAGACATTCATCTTTACGAAAAAAATAAAAAATTTATCGTGGACTATACGAACCAAGGTAATCCTTGTTCCGTGGTGATTGCAACCATTGATTCATTCATGTATGCGGTGGGCAATAAACAAGTACAATCCAACGATTTATTTCAAGGGATTACCCAATCGATTGTAGAAGGACACTTGGATGCAGATTTGCGTGGAACCATTCAATATGCTGGAATCAATCCAAAATTAAATGCGGAAACACTCTATGTAGTGGATGAAGCCCAAGACTTGAACGAATGTTATGCCCGTGCCGTATTGAACATTATGAAAAAAACAAATATGGATGTTTACATTGTTGGGGATAAACTACAGAGCATTTCCAATGAAATTAATGCGTTTACAGTCTTTAATCAATGCGAACATGCCATTCGTGAAACACCTCAAAATGTATGTAGACGGTTTATCCATTCAGAATTGATCGGTTTTGTCAATCATATGATTCCATTTCAAAAATATGAATTGCTTCCCGTCCAACCATACCAAGAATGTGTAGAAACGGAACAAGCCGTGTTTCCAATGTTGGCTAAAATGAGTGGGTATCAAATGGATATTGAAGATACCGTATCACGGATTATGTACGAATACGAAAAGGAAGTGGATGCACACGGGTATGTCCCTGAGAATTTCCTTATTGTCGTACCCTTTGTGAATAATAATCCACTTGCAAATATACTAGATTTAGCGATCAATCAATTTTGGGTTCGTAAATTACAAGAACCTTCCTATCAAAGTAAACTGCCTCTTTATTGGAAAGAGCACGACCTAGATGAGTATTATCAATACTGCATCTTTCACAAATCAGAAGAAGGCACATCGATTAATCTGGACGATTCAGCTCATTCCACGAGGATGGTGTCTATCCATGCATCCAAGGGGGATGGTCGAGAAGTGGTCTTTGTCATTGGGGTTACGGATAGTGCTCTCAAAGTGTACAGTGGTATCAAAGATTCTTTGCGATATGATTCAATGTTGCATGTCGCTCTTACGCGAATGAAGAAAACCTTGTATGTCGTATATCAACCAGATGAAATTGGAAGACAAATTACATCTTGGTTAAAACAAACCGACTACTTCTTTGACGTCACCCAGATCAATATATATTATAGGATGCACGTAAAGAATCTACTCACCGAAGAGTTGTGTACATTGATTGAACTATCCTATTCGAGTGATAGTGAAGATACACAAATCATTGAGATGGGTCATCATAATATTCGGTATGGCATTTTAATCGAAAAGATAAATGAACTTCTTCAAGATGAAAGAACGCGAAACGGACAAATAAGGACACAAAAACAACTGATTTGTAGACTTCCCATTCAAATATGTTCCACGTGGAAAGACTATAATTTTCGGTTAAAATTAATCAAAGGGTTCGAGGACAAAGATGGAAATTGGCAACAAGAACGGTGTATTCCTTTGTTGAAAATACACGAACCTGCCTATCTTCGATATCTTCAAATGATTCAACAAGTTATCAAGCGTGTCCTATTTAATTGTAATGGAAACCTCATGTTATGCCCATTAGAACTCATTGTATTATATTATATGCGTCAAATTTCGCAACATCCATATGAAGGAAGAATGACGATGCTGGAATTATATAATGTATTTCAACTGTATGAACACGCATTCAAACATCACTTGAAAGGTCATGAATATTGTGATTGTAGAGAACTGTTTCCAGACCATGATAACAAAAATTCATTTCACGATTATTTACAGTCCCATTATGAAAAAATGAAACGAGCCGACGTTTTAATTCAACAGATAAAAACGTTGTGTCCGTCGACCGATTGGAACATTGACCATGGCCTCTATTATACAGACAATGATTACTACTCGTCTCGATTTGTACTCAAAGGATGTGTACCCTTTGTAGGCTATAACAAAACACACGTGATTATGCTTTACGTGACACCAAATTTGTCCACGTTGAATTTCCAAAATCTGAAGACGACCGCTATGGTGGACCGGTTTATTGTGATGAACCAACATAAACCTCCACCTGGAGAAGAATATATATTTAATAATTATGACAAATACCACGGGAAAGAAGTGATCATCTACATTATTGGGTTGAATTTGGAAGAACCGTATCTATTGGACTTGGATGTGGAAGAATCCAAGGTCAAAGAATGTATTGCTCGAACCATGTATGACCATTATGTCTTACAAAATAAAGAGGTTTATTACTTGTATCAAAGTT
>Ga0136644_10003310_pt1 | contig 12076 bp, 10 predicted proteins | sample C_130820_EF_Meta_FD_94780 | JGI IMG/M metagenome (GOLD analysis project Ga0136644, IMG submission 94780) | Freshwater microbial communities from Lake Croche, Canada to study carbon cycling - C_130820_EF_MetaG (v2) (version 2) | ecosystem: Environmental > Aquatic > Freshwater > Lake | place... | reverse complement strand
CGAATGTGGTCGGCACCGGCCGTGATGGCCGGGTGACCAAGGGCGATGTCATCGGTGCGGTGGCGGCCGGTGCAAGCGCGCCCGCGCAAGCCAGGGCTGCAGTCCCCGCGCCGATTCCCACGGGTGCGCCCACCAGCAGTCTGCCGTCGGTGACCGCGCCGATCGACCCGAACAAGATGATCGAAGGTCGCCCCGAGCAGCGGGTAGCGATGTCGCGTCTGCGTCAGCGGGTCGCCGAGCGGCTCCTTCAGTCGCAGGCCACCAACGCCATCCTGACCACGTTCAACGAGGTCAACATGCAGCCGGTCATGGACCTTCGCAAGAAGTACCAGGAACGGTTTGAAAAGGAGCATGGCACGCGCCTGGGCTTCATGAGCTTTTTCGTGAAGGCAGCCGTCCACGCGCTGAAGAAATATCCGGTCGTCAATGCCTCGGTCGACGGCACCGACATCGTTTACCACGGCTATTTCGACATTGGCGTGGCAGTCGGTTCGCCCCGTGGCCTGGTCGTGCCGGTGGTTCGCAACGCCGATCAGATGAACTTTGCCCAGATCGAAAACCAGATTGGTGATTACGGCAAGCGCGCCCAGGAGGGCAAGCTCGGCATCGAGGAGTTGTCCGGTGGCACCTTTTCGATCTCGAACGGCGGTGTGTTCGGTTCGATGCTTTCGACGCCGATCATCAACCCGCCGCAGGCCGCTATCCTCGGTGTGCATGCCACCAAGGACCGTGCAGTGGTCGAGAATGGTCAGATCGTGATCAGGCCGATGAATTATCTGGCGCTGTCCTATGACCATCGGATCATCGATGGACGCGAGGCGGTGCTCTTTCTCGTCAGCGTCAAGGATGCCCTCGAAGATCCCGCACGTTTGCTGCTTGACCTCTGAGATCAGCGATGACCAATCAACGTTATGACGTGGTGGTAATCGGCGCAGGTCCGGCCGGTTACATTGCAGCGATTCGCGCCGCGCAGCTCGGTATGAAGGTCGCGTGCGCCGAGAAATGGACCAGCCCCAATGGCGAGCTGGCGCTCGGCGGCACCTGCCTGAATGTCGGATGCATTCCCTCGAAGGCCTTGCTGGCATCGAGCGAAAAGTTTGAAGAAGCGCAGTCGCATCTCGATGTTCACGGCATCGAGATTGCCGGTGCAAAGATCGATGTCGCAAAAATGCAGGCCCGCAAGGACGGCATCGTCTCGAAGATGACCAAGGGTATCGAGTTCCTGTTTCGCAAGAACAAGATCGATTGGCTCAAGGGGCATGCGCGGCTGACCGGCATCGGCGCCGATGCCTATGCCATCGAGGTTGACACTGCGCAAGGCGCGCTTCAGGTTGAGGCGGTGAGCGTCATCATCGCGACCGGCTCAAAGGCGCGCCATTTGCCGGGTGTTGTGGTTGACAACCAGATGGTGTGCGACAACGAAGGCGCGCTGGCAATGCCGTCGGTTCCCAAGCGTCTGGGTGTGATCGGCGCAGGCGTCATCGGGCTTGAGCTCGGTTCGGTCTGGCGGCGGCTTGGTGCCACCGTGACCGTCCTTGAAGCCTTGCCGGGCTTTCTGTCTGCCTGCGATGAGTCGATCTCCAAAGAAGCACTCAAGCTTTTTACCAAACAGGGGCTGTCGATCAACCTCGGCGCGAAAATCGGCGAGGTCAAGGTCGGCAAGAAGTCGGTCAGCCTCGATTGGACCGACGCCAAGGGCGTCGCTCAGACGCTTGAGGTCGATCGCCTGATCGTCTCGGTCGGCCGAATCCCGAATACCGATGGGCTGGGGCTCGAAGCGGTCGGCTTGTCGCTCGATGAGCGTGGCTTCATTCCGGTCGATGATCACTGCCGGACCGCGCTGCCGCGGGTCTATGCGGTCGGCGACGTGGTCCGTGGACCGATGCTCGCGCACAAGGGCGAGGACGAAGGCGTGATGGTGGCCGAACTGATCGCGGGGCAAAAGCCGCACATCGACTACAACGCGATTCCCTGGGTGATCTACACCTCGCCCGAAATCGCCTGGGTGGGTCGCACCGAGCAACAGCTCAAGGCAGAGGGCCGTGCCTATAAATCCGGGCAGTTTCCGTTCGCGGCCAATGGCCGGGCACTCGGCATGGCGACGGCCGATGGCTTCGTCAAAATGCTTGCCGATGCGACAACCGACGAGCTGCTGGGCGTGCACATCATCGGGCCGGGTGCGTCCGACCTGATTGCCGAAGCCGCAGTGGCGATTGAGTTCAAGGCGTCGAGTGAGGACATCGCCCGCGTCTGCCATCCGCATCCGTCGCTCTCGGAAGTGCTGCGTGAAGCGGCGTTGGCGGTCGACAAGCGTGCCTTGAACATGTAAGCCTGCGGGTCGCCTGCTGCCGGGTTGTCGGTTAGCGCAGTGGGCATCGGCAGGGATGAGCCAAGTCTGATGAACGTCCTGGAGCGATACTCGCAGCTGCTGGCTGAACGCGGCTACCGCAGCGATGCCTCGCAGCAGGCTGCGGTTGAAAGGCTGCAGCGGCTCGAGACTGAACTGAGCGAATTCAAGCGCAGGCGATCGGGTTTTTTGCGCAAGCTGCTCGATCGTCCGCAGGTGCCCCGCGGTGTCTGGATGTATGGCGGCGTCGGACGAGGCAAGAGCCTGCTGATGGACGTGTTCTACGAGGCAGTGCCTGTCGTGCGCAAGACGCGCGTGCACTTTCACGAGTTCATGCGCAGTGTGCATCGCGAACTGCGCGATCTCAGGCAAGTGAGCGATCCGCTCGATGAGGTTGCCCGCAGGCTGGCAGCGCGATACAGGCTGATCTGTTTCGACGAATTTCATGTCTCCGATGTGGCCGACGCCATGATTCTCGAACGCCTGTTGAACGGCCTGTTCGCCAACGGCGTGGTCTTCGTGATGACCTCCAACTATCGGCCGGATGACCTGTATCCCGACGGCCTTAACCGCGAGAGCATCCTGCCGGCAATCGCGCTGCTCAAGACCCACCTCGATATCCTGAATGTCGATGCCGGGACCGACTACCGGCGACTGGCAATGCAGGGCGTCGATGTTTATCTGAGCCCGCTCGGCCCCGAGACGGACCGTCGGTTTGAGCAGACCTTCGAGCAGATCGCCGGGCCATCGACCGACGATTCGAATCTCACCATCGAGCACCGCACCATCGCAGCGCTGCGCAGATCGGGCGGCGTGGTCTGGTTCGATTTCGAGACCTTGTGTGACGGGCCTCGATCCCAGCTCGATTACCTCGAGATCGCGACCCGCTTTCATACCGTCATGCTGTCTGGCGTGCCTCGCATGTCTGCGGCGATGTCGTCGCAGGCGAGGCGATTCACCTGGCTGGTTGATGTTTTCTATGATCAGCGGGTCAAGCTGCTGATCGCTGCCGACGTGCCGCCCGAGCAGTTGTATGTTGCCGGGGCGATGTCTGGCGAGTTTCACAGGACCGTGAGCCGGCTGATCGAAATGCAGTCGCCCGACTATCAGGCTGCGCCGCGGCGCGGTCTGGCCGATACGCTGGCCTGAGCCTTGGCTGGCGGCGCTGCCGTGATCAGGATCTGTCTTGTCATGCTGTCGAGCGTGCTGCTGCTGGCGACAGTGGGCTGCGCCACAACCGCCTCGGCCGACCGGGCGAACCCGCAGCCGCCGCCGGTCGATCCCAAGTCGATACTGACCGCCTTCGACCTGTCTGCGCCGATGGATGTCGACACTGCAAAGACCGCGATCAAGGCGGCTGCACAATCGCGCGACGAGACGGATGATGCCCTGTTGCGCGAGCGGATCGCCTGCTACCAGCGCTTTCTGGTGACGCGCTGCCTTGCCGACGTGAGCACACGACAGCGTCTTGTCGACAGTCGTATCGATGCCGTCGAGGTGGCAGCCAATCAGGTAGTGCGAGAAAGCACAGCGCTTGAACTCAATCGACGCGCGGCCATCGCGCTTGAGGAGCGGGCCGCTGCGAGCGCGGCCGAGGCAGCCAGAACGCTCGACAATCTGAAAGCCTTCGAGGCCCGCACCGCATCGGCCGAGAAGGCGCGAATCGAGCGCGAACGAGAAGCGCCCGAACTCGAGCGTCGCGCGCAAGCGGCGCGTGCCGATCGCGAGCGCCGCGAGAAGGACAACGCCTTGCGTCGCGATGAGGCCGCAACGCGCGCTGCGCAGGATGCGGTTTTTGCCGCCGAGCGCGAAAAGCGACTTGAGGAAAATCGCTTGCGTCTGCAGGCGCGCGAGGCCCGCGAGCGAGCCCAGCGTGATCAGCGCCTGCTCGAAGAGGCCCGTCGCAGAGAACAGGCTTCTGCACCGGCACCGGCACCGGCACCGGCACCGGGCCGATGAATGACGCAGCGCATGGGGAAGCCGGCCAGGGTCCGCATCAGTCTTTCAGATTGCTTGCGATGCCTCGATGCTACAGCCGAAAGGCTAATGCGCTTTGAGGGCGATGGTGAGCCGGCCTATAGTCGTGGGCTTGGCGAAAATCTGCCGATGACTCTGCACTGGTGACCTGGCTTCGACAATGCAAGATGCTCAGCCCCTCTATGATCGGATCGTCGAACTTCAGATCGAGCATCGCGATCTGGACGTGAGTCTGCTTGCCTTGCAGTCAGGCACGCCCCTTGACGAGCTGACGATTCGCAGGCTGAAAAAGCGCAAGCTGGTGGTCAAGGACGCCATCATGCATTTGCAGCGACAGATGGTTCCGGATACGCCTGCATGAGTCGTCCCGGGTGAGTGAAGAGCGGCCGCAGGCCGATTCAACCGCAGCATTGCTGTCGCAAGCCACGATCGAGGCGCTTGCCGCTCAGGGGGCGCTCGCACGGGCGATGCCTGCCTTCAAAGCGCGTGAGGGTCAGCAGACCCTGGCTGCAAGTGTCGCGCGGGCGATCGCCGATCGCAGCAGTCTGGTTGCCGAGGCGGGCACCGGCACCGGCAAGACCTTCGCTTACCTCGTGCCGTTGCTGCTGTCGGGTGCGCGTGCCATGGTCTCGACCGGAACCCGTCCACTGCAGGACCAGCTCTTTCATCGAGACTTGCCTGCCGTCAGGGCGGCGCTCGGTCTGGGAACCCGCATCGCCTTGCTCAAGGGGCGGGCAAATTACGTCTGTCACCATCACCTCGATCAGCAACTGGTCGACGGACGCTTTGCCGATCCGCAGATGCCGGCAAAATTGCGCAAGATCAAGCAGTTTGCTCAGATCAGCCTGAGTGGCGATCGTGCTGACTGCACCGCGCTTGCCGAGGATGATCCGGTCTGGATGCATGCCACCTCGACTCGTGACAACTGTCTCGGGCAGGAGTGCCCGGAATTCAAGCGCTGCTTCGTCTTTCAGGCCAGACGCGAAGCAATGGCCGCCGACGTGGTGGTGGTCAATCATCATCTCTTTTGCGCCGACCTCGCGCTGCGTGAATCGTCGATGGCCGAATTGCTGCCGACGGTCGACGCAGTGATTTTCGACGAGGCGCACCAGTTGCCGGAGGCCGCGACCGAATTTTTCGGCGAGTCGGTGTCGACCCGGCAGCTGCAGGACCTGGTTCGCGACCTGACCCGGGCAGGCCTCATGGAGGCGCGTGATGCGGCCGACTGGCGCTCGGTGGCTGGTCGCCTCGAGCAATCGAGTCGTGATTTGCGTCTGGCCCTCGAAGGCAATGAGTCGGCCGCCGCCAGTGGCCGAGGTTTTGGCGCATCGTCGCCGGCGTCAGCCCGCGCCCAGTTGTCCCGGCGCTTGAGCCTTGCACAGCTCAAGTCGCTCGCGGATCTACCCGAAACGCTCGATGCGCTGTCGAGCGATCTGGTCTCGATCTCGGCCATCATTGCCAATAACGCCGGCCGGGGGCTCGAGCTCGACCGTTGCGGTCTGCGGGCGACCGAGCTTCTCGAACGGGTGTCCCGGTGGTCGGCGGTGCTGACCGAAGACGGGCAGGCCGTCGAGGCCGATTCGGGTGAGGATCCGGCGATCGTCTGGGCTGAAGCGAGCGGCCCCCATGCCACACTCAGACGCACGCCGCTGTCGGTGGCTGCGGCCTTCGGACGGCATCGATCAGGCCCGGCGCGCGCCTGGATCTTCGTGTCGGCCACCTTGTCGGTCGGTGACGACTTCAGTCATTTCACCGAGGCGCTCGGATTGGCGGACGCGCGGTGTGAGCGCTTTGCGAGCCCATTCGACTTTGCCGCACAAGCCGCACTCTGGATCCCTCGAGGCATTGGCGAGGCCTCGACGCCAGGCTTTTCTCAGCGCGTGGCGCAGTTCGTGTGGCCGCTGATCGTTGCCAACCGCGGTCGCGCTTTCGTGCTGTGCACCAGCTTGCGGGCGGTACGCGATATTGCACAGGCCTTGCGCGCGCTCGACGCGTCGGACAATGCCGGTATGCAGTGGCTTGTCCAGGGTGAGGCGGCAAGGGCGTCGCTGCTCGAACGATTTCGCGCTGCGAGTGCCGGTGTTCTGGTGGGCAGCGCGAGTTTCTGGGAAGGGGTTGACGTCATGGGCGATGCGCTGTCGCTGGTCGTGATTGACAAGCTGCCCTTTGCACCGCCCGACGATCCGGTCATCAAGGCGCGCGGCGAAGCGCTGCGCCGATCGGGTCGTGATCCGTTTTCGCATGATCAGCTGCCGGCTGCGGCGCAGGCTCTGAAGCAGGGCGCCGGACGATTGATTCGCTCCGAGTCGGATCGGGGCGTGCTGGTGATCTGCGACGAGCGCCTGATCACGCGCGGCTATGGCCGCCGCCTGATCTCGAGTCTGCCGCCGTTTCGGCGTGTCGAGCGCTGGGAGGACGCGTTGCCCTTCCTGCCTCAGCCCCAGGCAGGTGGCTGAGCGCGTTAGCCCACAGCTTAGGATCAGGACGCCTTAGCGCCAGACCTCCCACCAGGAGCGGTCGTCGAGTTTCAGACCGGTCGCCAACAGCGGGGTCTTCGGAAAATTGAGCAGCAGCACCCGCTCGGCATCGGCCCGCTGCTGGTCAAGTCCAAGCTGCTCGCTGCCCTTCATGATGATGAAGAGGGCCTCTTCGATGGCGGGTGCCCCCTGGTACTGGACAATCACGCCTTGCGCACGATTGATCGCGGCCAGATAGGCGCCCCGAATGAAGTAGTAACGGGCAATATGCACTTCGCTGCCGGCCATGGCATTGATGAGATATTGCATGCGGGCCCGGGCGTCCTCGGTATAGATGCTGTTCGGGAAACGCACAACCACCTGCCGGAAGGCTTCGAAGGATTCCCGCGCGGCTTTCTGGTCTCGCTCCGACAGGTCCTGGCCGCCCAGACCACCGATCAGGCTCATGTCTTCATTGAAGTTGATCAGGCCCTTCAGATAAAACGCATAGTCGAGTTGCGCGCTCGTCGGATAGAGGCGGATGAATCGTTCAATGCTGACCAGCGCCTGGACGCGTTCGTTATCGCGATATTGGCAGTAAGCGGTATCGAGCTGAGCCTGCTGGGACCAGACGCCGAAGGGATAGCGTGATTCGAGTTTGATGAGCAGCTTGATTGCTGCCGACCAGCGACCGTCGGCCATATGGTCTTTGGCATCGGCATAGATTTCGGCCGGGGTCATCTTCACGGTAGGATCGTACTCAGGGCCCGATCCGAAAATGCCGCAGCCGGCCAGCATGCCCAGCAAGGTCACTGCAGTCGCAATCCGCCGCCAATTCCAGCTTCGCGCTGTTGTCATTACTGCTCCATCAATGCATGACCGACAGGTCGATTATAGCCAAGGGGCCTGCGTGAGCGCCGATCAGTTCGACCCTGCCGACCCGATCCGCGCCTCCGATCCCGAATCGCTTCGCTTCGATGCACTCCCCGGTGTCGGTCAGCGCCTCGATCGTTTTCTCGCATCGGTGCTTCCCGATGTCTCGCGTACACGCATTCAGCGCTGGATTGCACTGGCTGCGGTTACGGTTGACGGTCAGGCGGTCTTGCCGCGATATCGATTGCGCGGCATCGAGACGATCGAGGTCTGGCCGATGCCTACCGAGGCCGAGCGTGCTTTCGAACCCGACGATATTGCGCTGTCGATCATCCATGAAGACGCTGACCTGATGGTGATCGACAAGCCGGTCGGGCTGGTGGCACACCCGGCGCCCGGGCATTGGCGCGGCACGCTCATGAATGCCTTGCTGCATGCACGCCCCGACTCGGCCAGACTGCCCAGAGCCGGGATCATTCACCGGCTCGACAAGGACACCAGCGGGCTGCTGATGGTCGCGCGAAGCGAGCGAGCCTTCGAGCGACTGAGCGCGGCGATTGCGGCCCGCACGGTGAGTCGCCGATATGTTGCAGTGGCTCAGGGTGTCCCGCCCGAGCGACTGACCATCGAGGCACCCATCGGTCGGGATCCGCGCGACCGTCTTCGCATGGCGGTGGTCTCCGCCGAGCGCGGCAAGCCGGCGACGACGCATGTCGAGCGGCTGTCGGTCGGCGATCGGGTCGCGGCGCTCGAGTGCAGGCTTGAGACCGGTCGCACGCATCAGATCAGGGTGCACCTGGCCAGTCGCGGTCATCCGCTCATCGGCGACAGCCTCTATGGCGGCAGTCCGCGCGGCGACTTCAACCGTCAGGCGCTGCACGCCTGGTGTCTCGAGCTGGACCATCCGGTGAGCGGCGATCGACTGCAGATGCACAGTCCTTTGCCCATCGACATCCTGGGCCTGCTCGATGCCTTGCAGTTGCCGGTACCGGTGCCCCAAGCGGCCAGCGACGGTCGAGCTCTCAAACCTGCAGCACGCGCGACGCGAGGAAAGCGATGACGACTCAGGGCAGCAATTCAGGGGGCACACAGCTGCCCGGTATGTCGCCCGATTGGACGGTGTCTGATCGTGTTGGCACCTTTGTCACCCTCCGGACCGGAGGCGTCAGTGCAGGCGACTTCGGCGCGGCTGATGGCAGTCCGATCGGCCTTAACCTCGGTGAGCATGTCGGCGACGACCCGACTGCGGTTCGGGAGAACCGCGCCCGCCTGCAGGCTGCGTTGCCCGGGCCGATCTGCTGGTTGCAGCAGGTTCACGGCACCAACGTCCATCATGCCGACATGGCAGGGTCTGGCTTGCAACAGGCGCCGACGGCCGATGCGGCCATCACCATGCGGGCAGGACAGGTGCTCGCGATCATGACAGCCGATTGCCTGCCGCTCCTTCTTGCTGATGCGCAGGGGCGAATCGTCGGCGCGGTGCATGCCGGCTGGCGCGGGCTCGCGGCAGGCGTCATCGAGGCGACCGTCGATGCGATGCGGGCTCGCATTGGTCGAGACGCCGAGCTTGCTGCCTGGCTGGGACCCGCCATCGGCCCGGCATCCTTCGAGGTCGGCCAGGACGTGATGGACGCGTTTTATGATCACGATGCCCAGGCATCGGCGGCGTTCCGGTCGGGTCCTGCCGAGGGCAAATACTGGGCTGACCTCTATGCACTCGCCCGGCTAAGGCTTGCCTCGCAAGGGGTAAGCCGCGTGGGCGGCGGCGATTTGTGTACCGTGCGCGATCCGGTGCGCTTTTATTCGCATCGGCGCGATCGACGTACCGGGCGCATGGCCTCACTCATCTGGCTGCTCGCGTGAACGCTGGCGGCGTCGCCGCTCGGGTGTGCCCATCACCCACAAAAAAAGCGCCAGTGGCGCGAGACCCCACAGCACGAGCGTGACCAGGCCAGCGACTAAGGAGCTTTCGGTCAGCGCCATCAGAACAACGACATAAAGCCACCCGATTGCAACGATGTACATGGAAAAGCTACCGATCTGATTGGACAAGCCGATTGGCGAACTGCAAGATGCGATGGTGCTCGCGCAGTGATCATCGCATTGCCGGCCGCTCTCAGGGGAGACCATGGCAGTATCGACCAAATCACGCACGACGGCGGCAAAGACCGGCAGATCATCGAAAGCATCCGCTTCGACTGCCAAACGTGCCGCTGTGGCCACGGCCGCGACGAGGACCGCGCCTAAGCTTGCTGCAACCGCCCCGGCGAGAAAGGCAGGAATGAATGCCAGTGCGACAGCGGCTGGCAGGACCGCTGCGAAAAAAGCGCCTGCGAACAAAGCGCCTTCGAAAAAAGCGCCTGCGACAAAGACGACTGTCAAAGAAGCCGCCGCAGCGAAGCCAGCCTCCGTGATCAAGCCCTCGGCGGGTCTTGCCCCGGCGGCTTCAGTCAACGCGGCTTCAGTCAAGGCGGCTTTCTCTGGAGCTAAGGTGTCGTCGTCGGCTCGCCCCCGACCTGCCAGGACAGCGCCCATCTCACCAACCAGCCCGATTCAGGAAATGGCTGGCGCAGTGGCTGCAGGCATGCCCGCCTGGCAGATCGATCCCTCACGACTGATGTCGCTGCAGGCCGATTACGCCGCGAAGCTTCAAAAACTCTGGTCTGATTTTGCATCGCCCGAGCTCGCTGCGCCGACGCTGTCCGACAAGCGCTTTGCTGCACCCGCATGGACCGAGCAGCGTCCTTTCGCCTGGAATGCTGCCCTGTACCTGCTCAATGCCGATTTCCTGCGGCATATGGCCGATGCGGTTGATGCCGACCCGCTCACGCGAGATCGCATCCGATTCCTCACGCAGCAGTGGGTCGATGCGATGTCGCCGTCGAATTTCCTGTCGACCAATCCCGATGCGCAACAGAAGATGATCGAGACCCAGGGCGAGAGCCTGCGCAAGGGTCTCGAGAACATGATGGCCGACGTCAATCGGGGTCATATCTCGATCACCGACGAGTCGGCTTTCGAGGTGGGGGTCAACGTCGGGTTGTCGAAGGGCGCGGTGGTGTTTCGCAATGATGTGATCGAGCTGATCCAGTACTCGCCCTCGACGCCGACCGTTGGCTCTCGGCCGCTGCTGCTGGTGCCTCCTTTCATCAACAAGTACTACATCCTCGATCTGCAGCCCGACAATTCGATGGTGGCTCATGCGGTTGGCCAGGGTCACACGGTGTTTCTGGTGTCCTGGATCAACGCGCAGCCAGAGCATGCGACGCTGACCTGGGACGACTATGTGCAGCGTGGCGTCATCGATGCGATCGAGGCCGCGCGAGCCATTGGCAAGCACGACAGCATCAATGCGCTGGGCTTTTGCGTCGGTGGCACGATCCTGGCCACCGCACTCGCGGTGCTGGCGGCGCGCGGCGAGCGCCCGGTGGCGTCATTGACCCTGATGGCCGCGCTGCTCGATTTCGAGTTGCCGGGGTCGATCGGCGTCTTCGTCGATCCGGCTCAGGTGGCCTGGCGTGAGCAGACCATCGGCGAGAGCGGGATCATGAGTGCTCACGACCTCGGCACCACCTTCTCGTTTTTGCGACCGAATGACCTGGTCTGGAACTATGTGGTCTCGAATTACCTGAAAGGCGAATCACCGGCGGCCTTCGATCTGCTCTTCTGGAATGCCGATGGCACCAATCTGCCGGGCCCGCTCTATGTCTGGTATCTGCGCCACATGTATCTGCAGAACGAACTGCGCGTGCCGGGTGCCTTGACCTGTCTGGGCGAAAAAGTCGATCTGGGTCTGATCGATGTGCCGACCTATATTTTTGGTGCCCGTGAAGACCACATCGTGCTCTGGCAGGCGGCCTTCGCTTCCACGCGACTGATGTCAAACGAGGTTCGTTTCGTGCTGGGGGCAAGTGGCCACATTGCAGGCTCGATCAACTCGGCGATTCGCAACCGCCGCAGCTACTGGACTGATGGATCCCCGCAGGCGGACTCTGCCGAAAAATGGCTGGCGTCGGCCACCGAGCACCCGGGCAGCTGGTGGATCGACTGGTCGACATGGCTGGAGGCGTTCAAGGGTGGCTCGAGGCGTGCACCGACGCAGTTGGGCGATGCGGCACACCCTCCGATCGAAGCGGCACCCGGGCAATATGTGAAGGTCAGGGCCGGCAATCCGTCGACCTTGCCTGGCATCTGAGAGTTCATAAAACACAAACAAGCCTTCGGGCAGGGGAGACAGGCAATGAGCAAACTGGCTTATGTGACCGGCGGAATGGGCGGTATCGGGACGGCGATCTGCCGGCGCTTTCACGACATGGGCTACACCGTGATTGCCGGTTGCGGTCCGACCCGCGACTTCGACAAATGGCTGGCCCAGCAGAAGTCAGAGGGCTATCTGTTCCATGCATCGGTCGGCAATGTCTCT
>Ga0136644_10003309_pt1 | contig 12076 bp, 17 predicted proteins | sample C_130820_EF_Meta_FD_94780 | JGI IMG/M metagenome (GOLD analysis project Ga0136644, IMG submission 94780) | Freshwater microbial communities from Lake Croche, Canada to study carbon cycling - C_130820_EF_MetaG (v2) (version 2) | ecosystem: Environmental > Aquatic > Freshwater > Lake | place... | reverse complement strand
CCTACGGTGGAGCCTACGGTGGAGCCTACGGTGGAGCCTACGGTGGAGCCTACGGTGGAGCCTACGGTGGAGCCTACGGTGAAGCCACGTGTGGAGCCTATAGTACACATACCGGCTAAGTCTACTAAGCCTACCAAGCCTACGGCTAAGCCTGCTGAGCCCAAGCCTACGGCTAAGCCTGCTGAGCCCAAGCCTACGGCTAAGCCTACCGAGCCCAAGCCTACGGCTGTGCCGGAGGCAGAATCTACTTCAGAGCCTCGTAAGCGTATGCCTCTCGCAAATAGCATGTTTCGCAGAATGTATGGATTCATGCGCTAACCAAGCCGATGGCCTTTCCCCGTAAACGCACCAGTTTGTGGTAAGGGGATCATCTGACTAAAGTCGATTTCCTCTAGTGGGATTGGTAGTGGCTCTGCCTCTACAGAAGAAGCAGCAATCTCCAAGTTTACATCGCAATCCAAGATACATGCGGCAGGAACATCCGTTCCGTCTGCCGCCTGTATGGCGATAATATCATAGACCCCACAAGACAGTGCGAGTTCGGCTCCCACAGACAAGCACGACCACACCCCCAGTGCTGCCGTCATTTCCTCCAGGCTCGCACACTCACCCCTCGGCTTCAGAGTAATGGACCCCGCCGTCGGCAGCACCACCCGTTCCAACTCCACAAATTCCACCGGACCCCCTGCTAGTTCCCATAGCCAGGTCGGAATACGGCATCCCTGGATGTCAGCCGGCACAATGCGCCCCACCGGATTTCCATCTACTCTCACAAAGGTCGGTGTATCATCTGGACCGGCCCACTGCTCCCACAGCGTCAGTGGTACCTGAATCTGATCCGTCTGCTCGTCGTATACTAACACGTCCAAGTACATGCTAGTCTCCACCTTCATCATATTACACTCAACTTTTTTACGTGTCAAAAGTAGAATGTCACTGGCGCCTATGCGCTTCGCCGACCACATGGACGATATCTTTGACCGCCTCGATGACCTCACCCTTCTCCAGCGCCACACCATCAAAGAACGCTACCGGTTTCTCATGACCGAATATCGTCGCCGGTGCCACATCTATGCCGCCCTTTTCTACACGTTTCGTCTGACCATGACGGTGGGCTCGCTTGCCGTGCCCGCCCTTCTGAGTATACAGAATACACCAGGCTCCGCCAATTATCTTTACTGGATGACCTGGGGCATCTCGCTCGCCGTGACGACGGCCAACGGAATCATGACCCTCTTCAAGCTCGACAAACGATTCTTCATGCTCCATGCTACCGCAGAGCAGCTGCGCTCGGAGACCTGGCAGTTTGTGGCTCTTTCGGGTCGCTATTCGGGCCACCACGGCAATCACAAACCCACTCACAGCAATCAATTTATCTATTACTGCTCGCAACTGGAGAAAATTAATATGGCCCGTATCAATGACGAGTATGTGAAGACCGGCGACGAAACGAAGCAAACTGCGGAATCAAAGAAGGACGCCGCTGTTCCCACTCCATCCGAAAAATACTCCCTTGAATCGCCTAGCAAGGATTCCGTGACCACAGTAGAGGAAGATGTCATCACGTTGTCAGTGTCCGAAGTGCCGCCGGGCGGGACACCCGTTTTGCCTGGCGCACCGCAAAAGCTGTAAGGGAAGTCCACTATCGGGCTCGGAGCCACCCTATAATCCGGGGCGCTACAATCAGAGCCCGATTGTTCGGAGTCGGCATAATTGTTACGATTATTCCTTTGATATCGTAGATCCTACTGAGCGAGAACGCTTTCATCAGCCGGGTGGCACCAAGAAATTATCGGCAAATCTGTATAGGCGCGGCGGACGCACCTGTAAGAACGTGTCCTATCTTGTTCGCAAGGATGTGCCGGATCTGCGGCGATCTACGTTTCGCCGACGGTGCCCGCGCGGCTTTAGTAAGATTGCCCTCGTCGTTGATCCAGACAAAGACTACCATTTTTATCGACAGGACAACGATGGCTACTGGAGTCATAAGGACGGAGAGAATCCTGTGAAACGCTATGATGCGAATGGTGCGCCAATCTGGAATCCGCAGAAGGCCGCGCGGGATTATCGTCCCAATGGTCTTCGGCTGAATTATAATAAGTTTTGCGGCTTCTACTGCGCTCCGCGCAGGAATATTACTTTGGCTCGTTAGCCTTTGGCTCGTTAGCTACTGCCTCAGGAGGCAGAACTGGACTCTTCGGTGCCAGATGACGCAGCGCATGCGAAAACGACCAGCGCTCCTTGGGATCGAACCGCGTCAGACCTTTCATGACATCGCGCACGGCCTGGTCCTTGTAAATCTCGGAGAACTTGAATGTAAACGGTGTGACATGGAGCATCTCTTTCCATATAGATATCATGAGCAGACCGATGCGCCAGCAATCAATCTTCTTGCCATATTCTTTCAAAAAATTGGTCTGATCCATCTCTGTCTGACCCGTGCGGTTCACAACCGCTTCGAGGTCAGCCAGCGCATTGGTCCCGAACATGGTTTCAATTAAACGGTATTCGGCGTGCTCTCTGAGCTCGGCGATGCCCTTCTCAATATCATAGCCCGATGGGCGCATGCGCAGAGCGTGGATTTCGGGCGCCGTCCACAGATACTTGGACTTGAAGGTCCGGCCCAGATTCGCGTCACTCCAGCGTTTGACATCGGCAATCCGAAAGCCGAGACCGAAATCAATGTAACGTGCGACATTGAGTTTGTCGACCAAGATATTACCAGGATGAATGTCATTGTGAACATACCCGGCGTTCTGGTAGATGATACCCCCCTCGAGCAGATGAATTAAGATGGCCTTCATATTCTTCATACAGCGCGCCGGGTCGTGCATGTATTCATCGACAGTTATGCCTCCATCCGGCATAATCATCATGGTAAGTTTGGCCGACGGATTCTCCTTCATAACGTCACACTCCTTTGTGACGGCGGCAGGCAGAGGCGCCGGCTCGCAACTCTCCGTGGGCAGCGCAAAATAGAGTTCGGCGAGCGGCAGACTCATGATGGCCTTGCCGATGCGGAGTTCATCGTCCGTTTTTTCAATGGTGATTTTGCCGACGGCGGGCAGGCCGTGAATCTGGCTGAATACTTTGCCGCCAGCACAGCGTGGCGCAGGAATAAATGTACATCCATATACCCCTTGTCCGGCTAATACTGGTTCCATCCCCTAATAGTGGCGGCTGTTTATCGCTCTCTAAAACAGCCGACGACAGTAAGGGATGAACTGGCTCACGGTCACTGTGTTAGTTCTATTAGCAGTCTATGTGCTTAACGAGACAGTCACTGTAGAGGGCTTCGTGGGGCTGCGGTCGGATGTGGCCGAAGAGGAATACGGCTGGACCCGTGATTTGCGCTACAAGTCGGTCAATGTGGACGTTCAGGGCCTGGGTGTCGGGACGGATTTCTGTCGTGCCGTGTCACGAGGCACGGAGGCCTCACTGCGTATCTCGTGCGCGCTCGGCGGCCGCGACGGCATGAACACCATGGAATACAATACACCCACGGTGGGCGAGGGATTTCGCATGAGCCGCGACGAGTATTGGAAGATGCGGCCTCGAGGAGGCCGTCTCAGAGCCAACTACTGTCGCATAGTCAAGGACATCACTGGCGAATGGTATGCGAGTTGCGTGGTCCCAGGCTTCGCCGGTGAAGAGCGCGACACGGACCCTGGCCCCAACATCGCCGATCTGCTAGAAGCCTATGAGGGTATCCTGGTCTGGTGGCGGTGGCGGGATGATCAGACGAACTACGCAGGAGATCTGACCTATACTCCGGTAGGTCGCCCCGAGTTTCCCACCCTAAATGCGATCGTGTCGCGAGGTCTGGAGCTCAATCGCTGGCCTGTCGCGGCCCAGGAGGCCGGTCTACCAGCGCCACCGGCTCTAGATTATCTGCGCCTCGGCGACTTTGGCGATGCGCGCTCGCTGCGGGCCATTGCGACGTGGGTCTGGTGGGATAATCATGAAGACTCCACCATTTTGGAACTCGGATCCAGAGATGGGTCGCGTATTGTGCTAGGACTCTATGGGGGCGGCCGGACCCTCGTGAGTATGGACTCCGCGCTTAACGTGGTCGAGACGGCGACGTATTACTTTGAGATATGGGACTGTCAACAACGCATCTTCCGTCTTAACGCACCGATGTCGGCGGCGCGCATCGGCGAATGGCAGCACGTGGCGGTCACCACAGTCGGCACGGAGGACTGGCAGACGACGTGGCAGTTCTGGATTGACGGTGTCATGGTGGCGGAGAGTGCGGGCCGCATGAGTCCGACCATGGAGATGACGGAGAACTACATTGGCCGCAAGCTGCGCGGCTGTCTTCGCGACTTCCGCATGTACAGCACACCGTTTGGCCCGCGGATAGCGGATGCGATTGAATGGAGCCGGCCCACACTACAAGGAGGTGCTGTGTAGGCTATTTTGTGACATACTTCATTCACTCCGTTCATTTCGTATTGTCCAAAATAGCTGACTAAAAGTTGACCCCAGACAGTCGCAGGCCGACCTCAGCACGATGTCCCTTCGCCGATTAAAGTCCGAGCTCGCCGAACTACAGAAGGACCCACCTGCCAATTGTACGGCGGGTCCTATATCAGAGAACGATATTTCAACGTGGGAGGCCATGATCTTTGGTCCCGCCGACTCACCGTTTCATGGAGGCGTATTCATGCTCTCGATTCGTTTTCCGTCGGATTATCCCTTCAAGCCGCCCATTGTCACGTTCAAGACAAAGATTTATCATCCGAATATCAATGCATCTGGTGGAATCTGCCTTGATATTCTGAAGACGCAGTGGAGCCCCGCGCTCACGATTAGTAAGGTGCTCCTGAGCATACTGAGTCTGCTCACAGACGCCAATCCGGACGACCCTCTGATGCCGGAAATTGCTCGTATCTATCGGAATGACCGCGAGGCATACAATGAGACGGCCAAGGCCTGGACACAACAGTATGCGACGTGACTTAGAGGAATACGATTGCGAACGATGCATCTGGGGAGAGACCTGGAGCAAGAGTTAACGTTAAATTTAATGTCACTGGACTGACTGTAACACTTGCACCCGCTCCTCCATCATAGATAAGGTAATTTATAGGAATAGCTTTTCCGGATGGGAATATTGGTGTTAGAACCGTCGCAGAAACGCCAGCTATATCACTCAATAACTTAACAAAACATTTATTTCCAACAGTTTGAAATATTTGACCATTTGATAATACAACAGGCGAACCAAATGTTCCCATACCAGGTTGTGGATAGAGCGCAATGGTGCTTGCATTCAATGTGCCAGAGCTATCAATCGTGACCGTGGAGGTGCCGAACGTGCCGCTCGCATCCACAAAGTAGCCCACCGCACCCTGGATAGGATAGGCGCCGCTAACATCCTGATAGATGAGCTCGCGTGTCTTGAGACGCTGGAGATAGTCCGTCCGCTTCAGATAGGATGCCATTCTTAATCGGGATTCCCTTTTTAAAGCCAGCAGCAGCCGCAGCCGTAACCGTCTAAAAACAACCCTGTCAAAGTAAGGGAATGCCAACATCGGCGCTGCTCCAACTCGTGGCCCGCGGCCGTCTGGACTCCTATCTCACTGGACAGCCCCAAACCTCTTTTTTTCATTACGTTCACAGACGGTATACGCCATTCGCCGTAGAATCAATTCCGATTGACTTCGAGGGCAACATCGCCTTCGGTAATCAGATCCGTGCCATTATTCCTCGCTACGCCGACCTCCTTTCCACGCTCTTTATTGAAGTCGACCTTCCTGGCATCCCAGGGTATTATTGGGTAGACTCCATCGGCAACGCCCTCATTCGCGACATCAGTGTAGAGATCGGCGAGCGCGAATTTGACAAGCAGACCGGAGAGTGGATGTTCATCTGGAACAAGCTCTCGCTCGACGGCAGTCAAAACAAGGGCTACGACGAGATGATCGGCAACTGGCCATCTGAGCCACCACCTGTTAGTCTTGCGGGACAACCTATTACAATCACCATTCCCCTCTTGTTCTGGTTTTGTAAGTTTATTGGTGCCGCCCTGCCCCTCATTGCGCTTCAGTCGCATCCCGTGCGCATTATTTTGAATCTCCGTCCTTTCAAGGAGCTCTGGTGGGCGGGCGATATATCGGCGAACCTGTGTGAGGACGTGCCCCCCGTGGAAATATCCCGGCTCCAGATGTTCGGAGACTATATCTATCTGGACACGGATGAGCGTCGGCGCATAGCGGCCGGTGATCACGAATATCTCATCGAGCAGGTCCAGATTGCCGCGCCGCAGTCGGTCGGCATCGGCGTCAACAAGGCATCCGTGCCTCTCTATTTCAATCACTGCTGTAAGGAGTTTTTCTGGACCGTTCAGCAGAATCGTATGAAGGGGCTTCATGAGTGGTTCAATTTTTCAAATGCGCCACAGAGCGCTGGGCCACAGACCACCCAGGATCAGTTGGCGAACGCGCTCCTGCGCCTCGATGGCAATGATCGTTTTTACGTGCGCAATGCGCCCTATTTCAGACTCACGCAGCCATATATGTATCACACTGAAATACCCGTCCCGCCGAATTACATTTATATCTATTCTTTCAGCTTGGACCCCGAAGAAGAGCAGCCGTCGGGTTCACTGAATTGTAGCAAGATTGAAGACATTATCTTCCATCTGAACTTTAATCCGGCGAACCTGGGATACGAGCGCACAGTTCAGTTCTACGCGACGAACTACAATGTGCTCCGCATCGTGGGCGGCATGGGCGGACTGATGTTTATAGCATGAACGCAGTAAAGCGCCTCAGAAAGAAATGACCGCACGATTCAGGGGATGGCAGAGTTTCAATGGCCGCGAGGCAAATTCGATATGAAACCTGATATACTGCTGCCAACGATTGAAAATCCGGGCTATCTTGCTCTGATGATATTTGGCGGTATCTTTGGTCTGGACCGGCTCTATTTAGGCGACACTGGCGGAGCCATTCTAAAACTGCTGAGTTTCGGCGTACTCCCTGGATTCTGGTGGCTATGGGATGCCATTCAGCTCTTTGATCCTGACACGATGAATAGTGGTCTCCGTCTTCCCTTTGATTTCGGGCGCAGTGGTGTCGGTCAAGGGCGGTTTGTCACCACGTCGCCATGGGTCTCTAACAAGGATCCTGTCACCCTGGGTGCTCTAATGTTGTTGCCCTTTGGATTAGATGCATGGTATTCCAATAACATGAATCTCTTTATTCGGCGCCTAGTGGAATGTTTAGCCGTTCTGTTCTTTTTGAATATAGCCTATTCATGGTTCTACGGTTCATGGTTTTATGCTATGCTAAGCCCTATTCCATTTTTAATCGGGTGTATCGTTTTATTTATGTTAGTTATTCCACCATGGACGGCGGACATCAAGGCGGTCGCGAGCCAATTCAAAGAAGGGGTAAAATATTCGACGGATGGCGTCATTGGGTATAATTCTATTTATTCCGAATATCCGGAAATGTTATATAAAGATATTCCTGCTGATAATGTGGCCAAGTTATTTACAAAGGTACATCCAAATGAAGAATCAGCTACGCCGGCTCAGAGTGGCACTATAGAGCAAGCGCAGCAGTTCTACATAGATACCGCCGGTGTAATGTGGCAGGTGGCCACCTTTCCTCTTGCGGCAGGTGTAGAAGCGGTCGCAACTGCGGTTAATCCCACGCGACCTCTTATTAAAGTCCAAACAGAAACAGCAAGAAGGATCGCCGAAATACAAGGCGAAGCACAAATCGCAGCGGCGATGGCACAGGCGAAGGCAACAGGTGGTCTTGTCAACATAGAGACTATGCAGAAGTTGCCACAGCAGGGCGGCGGCGGCCTCGGTGCCGAATCGATGGTCATGGGTGCCACGATCGCCGCGCTAATCGCCGGCGGTGCGTTAAAAGGCTTCATCGATTATACCGTTCATCAGTAATGAAGGACATCACCTGCGAGGAACTAGCAGTGCTCCGGTCGGGTGAGTCGTATTATCTGGTGTGGTATAGCGCGTATTGGTGCGGGCCGTGTCAGCGCATGGACAAGGCGGCACTGGATGCCACCGCGACCGAAATCGGTGTGCCGTTCTATTATGCCGATTGCGGCAAACACGAGGACCTGATTAACGAGTCGATCACGAGTTTTCCCACCTTTGTCTTGTACCTGGGTCCGCTGGCCGTCGCAACACGCAACTCATCTGACACGACCAAGGTGTGCCAGTGGCTAAAGAAAATAACATTAAATAAATAAGATGAATACAGAACAGCCACCTATAAATTATACATGTTCACTGGGATCTCTTTGTTTTAGTTCACAATTGCTTAAGCGAAATCATCTAAAGCTATGTTCATACCCATTTGACTGGATTTTTTCAAATGCGGATATGATTCTTCACTGCATAGAAGACGACTTTAAAGCATTTTTAGATAAATCGTATTATATTTCACCTCGCGAAGGTGTATGTAAACATACATATTATTATGCGAATACAACTATGTTTAATCATCACAATCCTATATTAGAAAAAGACTACACTTATTTTGAACGTTGTATAAGTCGTTTTAAAACATTACTACAATGTGACGGTCACAAGTTATTTGTGATGGAATCTGAAATAGATAAAAATGGGGTAATTTTGTTTAATAACAATTTAGCAACACATGTTTCTAATTATACATTATTACATATCTCTATTGAACAACATGAGAGTCAATACTCTCATACATTTACCTATAAGGATAATATTCATTTTTTGGAAGTACATATATTGAGTAAGACTAATGGTGTTGAATTTATAAATGATGATGATAATAAATACTTGGATAGTATATTAATGGATAAGTATAGGTTTGAACTTCTACCTGTCAGTAGCTAAAGAAAATGGCGTAGATTTAGTAAATGACAGAGGTAACAAATTGTCCCCATGAAATTATCGCAAGATTTCATGGAGAGGATGCTTGGCGGCGCATAGTCATCATGCGCTACAGCCTGCCGTCGTGGCGGCGTCAGGTTCGGCGAGCCTTTGCTGCCATTTCTAAGAAAAATGCTCTTCTTGTGATTTTTGTCCGTAATAATACCATTGGGATTCGCTACTACATGGACGGACAGATGACAGACGAAGAAGGCGAGGAAAACATGTTTGAGGACTGGGACCATGAGTGGCTGGAGCAGCCGGAGTGCTCGCCGATGCTCCGCAAGCTTGTCAAAGCTCACATGAGTGTCCCGTAGGTCGTCGCGATATAGCGCGCGTTCTTGTAGCCGAGGCCATGAAGAATCTCTGTGGCGGCCCGTGAGCGCTGGCCGGTATTACAGTAGGCCACGATAACAATACTTTTGTCAGGATATTCACGCGGCATGCGGCGAGTCAGCTCAGAACTCGGGATATGAACGGAACCAGGGTAGTATCCCAGAGTGGACCGCTCCAGATCGGTGCGCACATCCAGAATCAGGGGATGGTTGCGAATCAGTCGCTTCGCCTCGTCGACGCTGATGCGATACGGGGAATCCATCGCGTAGCGATAGGCAACATAGAGGACGGCAAACACTATCATGAAGGACATGATTGCGTATACATTCATTTCTATGGACGCATTTTATTCTAATCCTACAAACTTACGTCCGATCTTGCTAGTTACAAACATACCCACACCGGAGGCAATCTGCGCATAAAAAATAGGGGTCCTTTTTGTACAGCACACTAAATATGCGGACAGCCCGACAAACAATACTGTACTCAGCCAGAATAACTGCGTGAACATATCCATTCTATACTATGGACTAAGAAAACCACCGACGGATATCATTTGACCGGAACGAGACAGGACAGTCCTTGATTGAGGTGTGGGTGACCAGGTCTGGCTCTGCGGACCAGGTATCGGTCGTCTTTTTTAGAATAGACTTGACGGGTGCTCCTGTAGACGTTACGGGTACAGTCACCCCGCCACCCAATGCGATTCTAGGTCCTTGGGGTACAGAAGTTGACATGGCCCCAACTGCTGCTACAGCCGCGCGGTCCACCCAGTTGTTCCCATGTGCCTCTGGCCCCGCGCTCTGGTGCCCCCGCACGTGCTTCAGCGGCACTCTACAACCCGCCCACTCCTCGACCAGGGGCCGGATCAGATCCAGATTCATGATTTCCCCTGCGTCCCGCTTCCATCCCTTGCGTTTCCAACTAGGCCCCCACACCGACGCACAGTTAATCGCATACATCGAATCAGAATAGATTGTACACCCTGGGCGACCCGCACAGAACCGCACGGCTTCTAGCAGTGCCTTGAGTTCGGCGCGTTGATTCGTCGCCGTTCCCTCCAGGCGATGTGCGCCCCAGATGCGCGGCTCACCTCGGACAGCGGTCACTGGTCCATCCCAGTAAGCCCACGCCCACGCGGCCGCCGCCCGCGCCGTTCCATTACCGGGGCACGCACCATCGCAAAACACTGACATCTACCTATACCAGTGCTTTTCGAGTGTATCACCTTTATGGCCGTTATGACTCTGTAGTCTCAGGAAGCCAAACCCTCTTGCCGCCGACGTGTGCAACATATAGAGCCCGTGATTCCGAGTTCGCCGGATCGCCGAGCACCGTATTTCCAGGCTCAATCCCACCGTCTACACCGACGGCTCCGCACTTACAAAAGACCATGTCGTGAACCGACCGGCTTTCCACTGTGTCCTTACAGAGGCGACAGTAGACGGCGTGGCGGACCTGTTGGTATTTGACACCGCCATATATGCGCTGCATAATGTTTCTAATATAGGTTGCTTTTAGAACCCCTAGACAAACCAGAGCATGCTAGTCGCATCCGCGATCCTCAGGTCGAAACGCTGCGCGTTATAGACAGTAAAGATATAGGGAATCACTGCCATGGTGAGCACGGTCGTGACAATGGTTATCTGCCTTAGCTGGGGCAACAGATATTCTAGCAGCATGAATAGCGCCATCGCGGCCGACTGAATAGTGATTATCGCAATTGGAAACTCCGTCTGCTGCTCGGTTACACCGAACTCGGCGGCGATGCTAGTCGATAGAAGGTAGTCTAGGGAGTTGATCACGATGAGCGCGACAATAACGAGGCCATAATACATCTCGATTGACTTAAGACGAGGAGCCACATGTATAAGGGCAAAGTAGGCAACGGCTGCAGTAACGAGACCATTGATGACGGCAATCGCTATCGCAAACTCTAACAGTTCGGCCATCCCTCTACTTCTTAGTTCAGAATTAGATGACTTGGTCATTTCTTAGTTCCAATCGTATGAACATAACTGAAGAACTCGTCCGAGAAGCCGAAGTGACAGCCATTGGGCTCCTGAGCGGCCGGAATGTGGCGCGATGACGTGTTCTTGGTATGAATAAAACTCACAATGACGTCCTTGGACGGCATATCCGTCGTCATGCTCTCGCGACCGGTCACAAATCCATCACCCTCCGCTATGCTCACATCAGGAAATGGCCGCGCTGTCCACGCCGCTCGTGTGAAGACGAGGGTGGCCTCCGATAGCCGCTCCCCTGGATCCTGCGCAATACTGGCCACACTCATGGCCGAAATGTAGCGCGTCAGGTCGTAGACCGGCAAGACAGAGCAGTAGGCAATCTGGGCCTGTGTCTCCTGGAGCCACGTCACGCGCTTCATAATTGAGTTCGACGGATAGTGGTCATCGTCATCCATGACGACAAAGACATCGATGTCGGGTGCGGCCTCTACCGCCGCGTTACGCTTCGCCCCAATAGACCGCGTCTTCTCCATCTCCACATAGCGAATCATAATGCCCGGCGACTTCTCCATAAAGACCTCCACTTCGGTGGCCAGACGCTGACCCTCATCGCCATCATCGACAATGATCCACTCCATCTTGTCGGTGGGCCAGTTCTGCTTGACGACGTTTTGGAGCATGTTGGGCCACCAGTCCTTACGATTACGGGTCAGCGTAATGATGCCGACTTTTGGCTTCTGCTCTGGCACCACCTTGGCCTTGGCCTTGGCCTTGGCCGCAGCCGCAAACATACGACGCAGCGTGGGGATCGCCGAGTCGCGGTCTGTAAGCGACATCGCGGTAACCACGAAGTCCATGTCGGACCGAATCCAGGAATCCT
>Ga0136644_10003308_pt1 | contig 12087 bp, 6 predicted proteins | sample C_130820_EF_Meta_FD_94780 | JGI IMG/M metagenome (GOLD analysis project Ga0136644, IMG submission 94780) | Freshwater microbial communities from Lake Croche, Canada to study carbon cycling - C_130820_EF_MetaG (v2) (version 2) | ecosystem: Environmental > Aquatic > Freshwater > Lake | place: Lake... | reverse complement strand
GGCGTAGGCGGCAAGCGCAGGCAGGATGCCGAAGCGCAGCCGGCTTCGAGTGAGCCGGAGCCTGGAAGGCGGAGGCGAACGTCCGGCGAGCCGGGTGACGGGCGGCCCCGGGCGTCACGGTCATGCGGACGCGCGGAAGGGCGACCCGAGTCGGTGAATCAACGGCGAGGAGGGACGAACGCCTCGATCTCCAAGAAGGACGAGGGCCCACCACCGCTTCGATCCGGTAAAGGGGCCGCCCGTCGCCCCGTGAGACGGCGTAGGCGGCAAGCGCAGGCATGGATGCCGGAGCGCAGCCGGCTTCGAGTGAGCGGAGGCCCAGCGGAGCGAATCGAGTTCACCTCGATTCGCGGGAGCGACATTCCAGGCCCCGCGGGCCTGGAATCAAGCAACACTGGCCGCAGCGAACGTCCGGCGAGCGGGGTGACGGGCGGCTCCGGGCGTCACCGAAAACGTTCGACCGACGTTGCTGAACCGGCCCGGGCGTCACCGCAGGCGCACGCGCAGCCATGAACCAGCCGCCAGCGGCCGCGGTGCCGTCCGTTCATTCCGGGAAGAGCCGGGTCGAGAGGTAACGCTCGCCGAGGTCGGGGAGCACGACCACGATCATCTTGCCGGCGTTCTCCGGCCGCCGCGCCACCTGCAGGGCGCCCCAGGCGGCGGCGCCGCAGCTGATGCCGCACATCAGCCCCTCGCGCTTCGCCATCTGCCGGGCGGTCTCCATGGCATCCTCGTCGTCCACCTTCACCACCTCGTCGATGATGTCGAGGTTGAGGATGTCGGGGATGAAGCCGGCGCCGATGCCCTGGATCGTGTGCCGGCCCGGCTTGATCGGCTCGCCCGCGAGCCGCTGCGAGATCACCGGGCTGTTGGCCGGCTCCACGGCCACGACCTTCAGTCCGGGACGGCGCGCCTTGAGCACCTCGCCGCATCCGGTGATCGTGCCGCCGGTGCCGACGCCGCAGACCAGGATGTCGACCTTGCCGTCGGTGTCGGCCCAGATCTCCTCGGCGGTCGTCCGCCGGTGGATGTCGGGATTCGCCGGATTCTTGAACTGCTGCGGCATGAAGAACTGGCTGCTGCCGTGGGTGATCTCCTCCGCGTGGCGGACGGCGCCGGGCATGCCCTCGGCGGCCGGCGTGAGCACGAGTTCGGCACCGAGGGCCTTGAGCATCCGCCGCCGCTCGAGGCTCATGCTCTCGGGCATGGTCACCCGCAGTTTGTAGCCCCGCGCCGCGCACACGTAGGCCAGGCCGATGCCGGTGTTGCCGCTCGTGGGCTCGATGATGACCGTGTCGGGGCCGATCCGCCCCTCGTGCTCGGCCACGTCGATCATCGCGGCGGCGATCCGGTCCTTCACGCTCCAGAGCGGGTTCATGTTCTCGATCTTGCCGATCACCGTGGCCACGCAGCCCTCCGTCACCCGCCGCAGCCGCACGAGTGGCGTCCGGCCGATGCACTGCGTGATGTCGTCGCGAATCCCCATCGGCGTCGTGGACGTGATCATGGCTTCACCTGCATCTGGGAGCGGGTCAATCTGTTGCCGAACCGTGGCCGGAGCGCGGACCCCGGCACGGCCGGGCGATGCACCCGGCCGGCTCGGCACGAACGAGGGCGACACTGAGACCTTCGGCTCCAGTGTCGCGGACGGCGGCGACGTCGTCGCGTCCGCCGTGACGAAAAAAATCGTAACGCCCGCCCGGCCGCGGCGTAAAGCCCGTTCCCCGGCTGGAAAACCTCCAGCCGGGGAACGGCGCGCATGCACGACGGCGTTTTGTCGGGCGGAAAACCGGCGGAAAAACGCTCGATGCCCTCCTCCCCGGCCGGTCAGGGGAGCGGCTTCACCCGGATGTTCCGGTAGTGCACCTCGCTGCCCGGATCGTGGGCCTGCAGCGCGAAGGTGCCGCTCGAGAGTTTGCGGCCGTCCTTCACCTCGGCCGTCTTCTCGCGGTAGTCGACGATGGTCTTGCCGTCGACCTTGATGACGATGTGATCCCCCTCGACGATCACCTCCTCGGTGAACCACTCGTCGTCGCGGGCCGGCGGCTCGAGGTTCTTGACGACGTTGTAGAGGCTGCCGGTGCGGACCGGGTCGCTCTGGGAGTTGTTGACCTGGGCCTCGTGCCCCTGGGCCGGCCAGCCGTCGGGCTGGAAGCGGGTGTGGAAGTAGATGCCCGAGTTGGCCTTGGGCTTGGTCAGCACCTCGGCCTTGAAATGGAAGTTCTTGAACTCGGCGGGCTTGGCGGGGTCGGCCCCGACGTAGAACAGATGGCTCCGCGGGCCGTGGCACACGAGTTCGCCGTCGACCACCTTCCAGCTGTCCGGGTTCTCATTCACCTTCCAGCCTGCCAGACTCTTGCCGTCGAAGAGCGTCGTGAAGCCGGGCTCCTCCGCGCCGGCCGTCGCGGCCGCTCCGGCGAGCACCGCCACCGCGACGCACGCCCCCGCCAAGCCGACCACCGTCCGTCGGCGAACCAACCAGCCCCCGACCGCGTAACGCTCAAGCGCGTGAACCATGAACAAGCTCCGTGATCTCGGGAAAGTGAGGGACGCCGCGATTCCCACGTCGAATCCCCTGCACGACGCGTCCTCGGGAGAGCATACGGCGGTCGCCCCCCCGCCGCCAACGGCCGGCGCGGCCCCCGCGGCGGTGCGGCTCTGGCTCGACCGGGCGGGGCTCAACCACCGGCCGATCCTGCTCTCGATCGACACCGACGTGGCGCTCGACGGCAGGCCGGCCCGGGAATGGCTCGTGGTGACGTCCGACCACCTGTCCGTCGTCCGGGACGGCGGCGACGCCGAGTCCGCGGCGGCGGCCGGGACGGCCGCGGGGGTGCTCCGGTCGGTGCCCTGGGAGGGCGTCGATCAGATTCGCACGACCGCCGGCGTCGGTGGCGGCACGCTGCAGCTCCGCGAGGGGGGCGACTGGATCGATCTCGTCCGCTATTCGAACTCGCTCGCCACCCGGTTTCACAAGGTGTCGCGGGCGCTCGAGCAGGCCCGTGACGCCGCCCCCGCCGGCGCGAAGCCCGAGTCGCTGCCCCCGGGCTGGTTCGACGGCGATCCGCGGAGCGGCCCGCTCGATCCGCCGCGGTGCCCGACGTGCCGGCTGCGGCTCGCCACCCGCGACGACCTCTGCCCCCGCTGTGTCGAGAAGGGGCGGATCCTGCGGCGGGTCGGGGATCTGCTCCGCCCCTACGCCCGGGGCGCGGCCTTCCTCTGCCTGCTCACCTTCCTCGGGGTCGTGGCCGAGCTCGCCCCGCCCAAGCTGCAGCAGTACATGGTCGACGACATCCTCTCGGGCCGCGCCGGCGACGCCGCGGCGGCGGGGCCGGCCGCCGACGCCACGCCCGACTTCCGCACGGCGCTGCTCGTGGTCGTGCTCGCGCTGGCCTTCTCCCGCGTGCTGCTCTCGCTCGTGGGCGTGCTCAAGGGCCGCCTGGCATCGGCGATCGGCACCGGCATCACGGCCACGCTCCGCGACGAGATGGTGACGAAGCTGCAGAGCCTCTCGATCGCCTACTACGACCGCCACCAGGTCGGCTCGATGATCAGCCGCGTGGCCCACGACAGCGAGGTGCTGCACGGCTTCATGCACCAGCTCACCGGCGGCTTCCTCCTGCAGATCGTGCAGCTCGTCGGCGTGGGCGCGATGCTCGTGTGGATCAATCCCAAGCTCGCCCTCTTCACGCTCATCCCCGTCCCCCTCGTCATCCTCGGCTCGTGGATCTTCTGGCGGCACGTCTACCCGCGGCACTACCGGCTCTGGGACGCCTCGAGCAAGCAGATGTCGGCCCTGTCGGGGATGCTCTCCGGCATCCGCGTGGTGAAGGCCTTCGCGCAGGAGCCCCGCGAGCGCGACCGCTTCCACGCCGCCAGCGACCACCTCCGCCACTGGCGGCAGTGGGTCGAACACACCAACACCACCTACGCCGCCTCGATGCAGATCGTCTTCAGCCTCGGCGGGCTGATCGTCTGGTACGTCGGCGGTCGCGACGTGATCGGCGGGCAGATGACGCTCGGCCAGCTCATCGCCTTCCTCGCCTACCTCGCGATGTTCTACGCCCCGCTCGGCGCGCTGTCGAACTTCACGACCTGGCTGACGAGCTTCCTGTCGGGGAGCCAGCGGGTGCTCGAGCTGCTCGACACGCCGGCGCTGGTGCAGGAGCCCCGCGCGCCCGTGGCCTGGAACGCCGTCCAGGGCGCGATCCGCTTCGACCACGTGACCTTCGGCTACGACCGCAACCAGCCCGTCCTGCGCGACGTCTCGTTCACGGTGGCGCCGGGGGAGATGGTGGGCATCGTGGGCCGCAGCGGGTCGGGCAAGACGACGCTCGTCAGCCTGCTGACCAGGTTCCACGACGTGCAGGAGGGAAGCATCTCCGTCGACGGCATCGACATCCGCGACCTCTCCACCCGCGACCTGCGCGAGAAGCTCGGCGTCGTGTTCCAGGATTCGTTCCTGTTCCGCGGCACGATCTGGAAGAACCTCTCCTACGGCCGGCCGCAGTCCACGGTGGAGGAGGGCCTCGCCGCCGCCAAGGCCGCCGGCGCCCACGACTTCCTCTGCCGCCAGCCGCTGGCCTACGAGACGCTCCTCGGCGAGCAGGGCGCGGGGCTCTCCGGCGGCGAGAAGCAGCGGCTCTCCATCGCCCGCACGCTGCTCTACGACCCGCGGGTGCTCGTGCTCGACGAGGCCACGAGCAACATCGACGCCGAGGCGGAGAAGAGCATCCAGGAGGCGCTGGCCGTGCTCGTGCGGGGCCGCACGACGATCGCCATCGCCCACCGGCTCTCCACGCTGCGCAACGCCGACCGCATCCTCGCCTTCGACCGCGGCCGGCTCGTGGAGCAGGGCACCCACGCCGAGCTGCTCGCGGCCGACGGCATCTACGCCCGGCTCGTGCGGATCCAGACGCAGGTGTCGAAGCAGCCCACCGTCGACAGCCTGCTGGTGGAGGATCGCCGGGCCGCGGCCGGGGAGGCGACGCCGGTCCCCGCCGCCGCCGCGGCCGACGCCGCTCCGGCCGACGGCCCGCCGACCCACTGCATCGAGTGGCTCGATCCCGCCGCGCATCGCTTCGCGGTCGGCACGCACGACCGGCTCGAACTCTGGCGGGGCGACGACCGCCGCGCGGCCGGCGTGTTCGTCGTGCGCACCTTCCCGGCCTCGCACCCCGAGGCCTATCTTTCGGTCCGCGGCTGGACGGCCGGCGGGGAGGAGGTGGAGCTGGGCATGATCCGCGATCTCGCCGCCTGGGCGCCGGCCGACCGCGACGTCGTGCGGACGGCGCTGGCCCGGCGCACGCTCGTGCGGTCGATCGACCGCGTGCACGACGTGCGGCTGGCCCACGGCTACCTCGACTTCGACGTCGACAGCGACGCCGGCCGGCAGACGTTCACGATGCGCTGGACGCAGGGGCAGGCGATGGACTTCGGGACCGACGGCAAGCTCCTCGTCGACACCGACGAGAATCGCTGGGTGGTCCGCCACGTCGACGACCTGCCGCGGGCCGACCGCGAGAAGTTCCTGCAGTACGTCTACTGGTGAGCGTCCCGGCGAACGCATTGGCGGGCGGCACCGGGAGCGGGGCCGTCCGACCCGGCCGGCGTGGCCGCCGAGGCGACGGACCATGAAAAAACCCGCCCGGACCGGCGGGTGCCGATCCGGGCGGGCTGCATGTGCTTCCTGTCTGCGGGGGATGGACCGCCCGCGGAAGGATCAGCCGATCAGGTGCCGAGCTTCGAGAGGGTCTCGACCATCGGGGTGACGACCGGGCCGAGCAGTTCCTTGACGCCCGGGATGGCCATCACGGTGTCGATCACCTTCTGCAGGGCGCCCATGTTCTTGCCGACCATGTCGACGACCGTCGTGCGGCCCTCGGCGGGCAGCTTCGCGGTGGCTTCCGTGATCGACTTGAGCACCGGGGCATACTCCTCGAGCTGCGGGATCGCCGAGCGGGCCGAGGCCTCGTCGGTGACCGTGCCGAGCACCTTGCCGAGGTTGCCGAACAGCCCGGTCAGGTTCTCGCCGACCTTGAGCGCCTCGGTCATAGCGGCGGGGACGGCCAGCTCGATCTTCTCCTCGACGGCGTCGGCGACGATCTTCTTGCCCTCGCGCTCGATCACCTCGGTGCGATCGACGACCACCGGGCCCTCCTGGCGGACGACCTCACGGCGCTCGACCGTGCGCACCGGCTCCGGAGCGGGGGCCTTCGGCCACATCAGCCAGCCGACGAGGCCGAGGATGGGCAGCAGCAGCAGCGGCAGCCACGACGGGAAGCCGGAGCTGGCGGGCTCCTCGTGGCGGTGCACGGCGCCGCGGCTCGGCTCCGGATCGCGGCGGGCCGTCGACGTCGTGTCGAAGTCGGCCAGCGACAGGCCGCGGGGCAGGGCCGCGCGGATGTTGTCGCCCTGCTCGCTGAACAGCCGCTGCAGGCCGGAGGCGTCGGGCTTCGTGCCCTTGAACTGGTTGGCCACCGTGCCGAGCACGATCGGCGCCAGGTAGGTGAGCAGCGTCTTGGTGATCCCGGGCTGCAGGCCGGCGAACGACGCCAGCGTGCCGACGAGGCTGCCGAGGTTGTTGCCGAAGAGGCTCGAGAGCAGGCTGCCGCCGATCCCGCCGAGGCTCGAGGCCTGGCCGCCGCCGAGGAGGCCGGCGAGGTTGCCGAGGGTCTTGAGGTCGAGGCCGCCCATCGCGGAGGCCAGCTGGTTGGCACCGCTGTTGGTGCCCGCCATCTTGGCGAAGGCGCTCAGGAGCGCCGGCACGGCGGCACTGGTCGCGGAACGCGTCTGCGACTCGTTGGTGCCGACCAGTCCACCGAGCTTGCCGAGCACGTCGCCGGTGAGTTGGCTCGTCACGAGGTCCACAAGATTCATAATCGCTCGTCTCCAGAAGAAGGATGAAGAAACTCTGCGCGTCGTCCCTGACGAGCGTTCGTGGCCGCGCGCACCCGACGTTCGGGAATCACGTGGCCGCCATCCATGAACCTCCCTTCTTACGGGGTGGCCGGGCGACTTGCAAGGAGCCGGCAAAGTCGCTGGAGTGCGACAAAATGGGCCGCGGGGGGCCCCGCCCCGGAAGGGCTTGCGCGACCGGTGCGACCGTCCGTCGGCCGACTGGGGGGGGGGCGGCTGCCCGGGAATCTGCCGGGGGGCGGAAACCACGATTTTTAGCCCTGGAACGCCGTCCGGAGAGCCCGTGGTCGACGACTCTCAGATGATCGCCAGGGGATTGCGCCGTTCCTCGAGCGTGCCGCGGGTCACGCCCACGCGGTTGGCCGCGTTCAGCTCCCGCCACACGTCGCGGCCGGTCGTCCTCCCGGCCAGCAGGTCGCGGTAGGCCCTCACGACCCGTCCGAGTTCGGCCGGGCTCTCGTCGAGGATCTCCACGCGGAAGTGCCGCACGCCACGGGCGAGCAGCGCCGGCACGGCCTCGGCCGCGCTCTGCGGCACCGCGTTCCAGAGCGTGTTGCGGCAGCCGACGTCGGCCGTGAGCGGATGCGCGACCCCGATCCGGTCGCGGAGCTGCACGACGTGCTCGTCGCACGGCCGTCCGCAGTTGGTCTTGTCGGTGCCCGGCGAGAGGACGGCGCAGAAGACGCAGTGCTCCATGTGGAACAGCGGCATCCGCTGGTGCACCACCACCTCGAGCCCGCCGGGATCGGCCGCCGCCACGAGGCCGAGGAGCTGCTCCCGATTGAGGTCGTAGGAGGCGGTCACCCGCCGGCAGCCGGCGTCGAGGAAGAACGCGGCGGTCGTCTCGTTGGCCACGTTGAGCGAGAAGTCGCCGATCACCGGCAGGCCGGCGTCGCGGAAGAACGTGAGGCCGGCCCAGTTCCGCACGAGCACCGCGTCGGGCTCGTGCTTCGCGAGCGCCCGGAAGATCCCCATCTCGTCGGGCTTCTGGATCCGCGGCGTGGCGACGGCGAGCGCGGCCCCCGCGGCCCGCGCGATCGCCACCGCCTCGCGAACCTGCCGGATGTCGGCGAACTCCGCGTGGATGCTCCGCTCGCCGAGCTCGACGACCGCCCGCAGCTGCTCGAGCGACCGCACGAGCACGTGGAGCGAGGGCAACGGATCGGGCGCGGCCCGTTCGGGCCCCGTCGTCTCCCGTGGCGGCGGCGCCGGCCGGCCCTCCCGCGCAGCGACGGCGGTCACGGCCGCCTCGAGCCGGCGCACGAGCTCGTGCCGCAGCTCGCCGAGCACGCTGAAGGGCAGCATCGGCTTCCCGGCGACGTCGGCCACGAGCGCCCGCACTTCGAAGGCCGTGCCGCCGAGCCGGCCGAGCTGCCCGCGGAGCACCTCGGCATCGAGGGGATGTTTCGTGGCCTCCGCCGCCGGGCAGGCCGTCTCCACCGTCACGGCCACTCCCGTCGCCGTGCGGGCCGTCACCCGCAGCGGCGCTCCCGGGGCGACGGTGGCGTGGAGATCCACCGGCTGCCGCCGCCTGAGCGCCGCCCCGGCGAACGATTTCCGCAGTCGCGCCGTGAGCTGCGGGTCGTCGGTCTTCCACACCGTCTGCCCCGGCCGCACGGCGGCGAGGTCCACGGCCCCCTGCCCGAACGCGAGCTCCACGCGGCCCGTCGCGACGGCGTCGGTCAGCGACCGACCCCCCGCGAAAATCTCGTAGACGCGGCCGCCGGTGGCGTCGTCGCTCGTGGCCCCGGAGTCGAAGGCCACGCCGTCCCCCCGCTTCACGCCGCCGGCGAGGCCCGCCGCGAGCTCGACCACCACGCGTCCGCGGCGCACCTCCGTCACCGTGCCGAGCCTCACGCCCCGCTTCGCGCTCGAGGTGGCCGGCACGAGCCGCTTGTGGTCGCAGCCGCCGAGCCAGCCGGGGGAGAAGCCGCGGGAGAAGGACAGCTCGAGCTCCTCGAAATCGCGGGGTGTGAACGCCACCGGCCGGCCCGCGACGGCCGCGTCGATCGCGAGGCGATAGTGCCGCGTGACGTTGGCGACGTATTCGGGGGTCTTCAGCCGCCCCTCGATCTTGAGCGCGGCGACGCCGGCCGCGACGAGATCGGGCACGAGCGCGGAGGCGGCGAGATCCTGCGGCGAGAGGAGGTATCGCTGCGGGCCGAGGTCGACGTCGCGGCCGTCGCAGAGGAGGTCGTAGGGCAGCCGGCAGGCCTGGGCGCACTGGCCGCGGTTGGCGCTGCGGCCGCCGAGCGACTCGCTCGTGAGGCACTGCCCCGAGTAGGCCACGCAGAGGGCCCCGTGCACGAACACCTCGAGCGGCATGGCGGTGTCGCGGCGGATCCGGCCGATCTCGTCGAGCGCGAGCTCCCGGGCCAGCACCACCCGCTCCATGCCGAGCGCCTCGGCCAGCGCGACCGTCTCGGCGCTCGTGAGCGTCATCTGCGTGGAGGCGTGGAGGGCGAGGCCGGGCCAGGCCGCGCGGATCCGCAGCGCCGCCCCCACGTCCTGCACGAGCACGGCGTCGACGCCCGCCTCCGCCACCGCATCGACCGTGCGGTCGAAGGCCCCCCATTCGTCGGCGAAGACGAGCGTGTTGAGCGTGGCGTATCCCTTGAGCCCCCGCAGGTGCAGGGTGCGCATCAGGTCGGGCAGCTGCTCCGGCCGGAAGTTCGTCGCCCTCGCCCGGGCGTTGAAGCCGGCGTCGAGGCCGAAGTAGACGGCGTCGGCTCCGTTCTCGACGGCCGCACGCACGCACGCCTCGTCGCCGGCCGGGGCGAGAAGTTCCGGGGCGGCGGGGGAGGCGGGGGTGGACATGCGCAATGGGGGGCCCGCGGGCGGCTCACTCCTGGTCGCCGCGGAGCGTGGCCAGCACGCTGTAGTCCTCGAGCGTCGTCGTGTCGCCGACGGTCTCCTTGCCGGCGGCGATGTCGCGGAGGAGCCGCCGCATGATCTTGCCACTGCGGGTCTTCGGCAGCATCGCGGCGAAGTGGATGTCGTCGGGGGCGGCGAGCGCGCCGATCTGCTGGCGGACGTGCTTCCTTAGCGCGTCCTTCACCGCCTCGACGTCGGCCGGCTCGCCCCCCTTGAGCGTCACGAACACCGCCACCGCCTCCCCCTTCACCTCGTGCGGCCGTCCCACCGCCGCGGCCTCGGCCACCAGCGGGTGGCTGACGAGCGCGCTTTCGATCTCGATCGTCGAGAGCCGGTGGCCGGCGACGTTGAGCACATCGTCGATCCGCCCCATGATCCAGTAGTAGCCGTCCTCGTCCTGCCGGGCGTTGTCGCCGGCGAGATACTTGCCCGGCACCCGCGACCAGTAGGTCTCGCGGAACCGCTCGTCGTCGCCCCAGATGCCGCGGAGCATTCCGGGCCAGGGCTTCGTCATGACGAGCCAGCCCCCCTCGCCCCGCTCGACGGGGTCGCCGGCGGCGTCGACGATCTCGGGGCAGACGCCGGGCAGCGGCATGGTGCAGCTGCCGGGCTTCGTCGGCGTGCAGCCGGGCAGCGGGCTCATCATGATCCCGCCCGTCTCCGTCTGCCACCAGGTGTCGACGATCGGGCAGCGACCGCCGCCGATCTTCTCGTGGTACCACATCCACGCCTCGGGATTGATGCCCTCGCCGACCGTGCCGAGCAGCCGCAGGCTGGAGAGATCGCGGCCGTCGATGTGCCCCATGCCCCACTTCATGAACGAGCGGATCGCCGTCGGGGCGGTGTAGAAGATGGTCGGCCGCTCCTGCTCGATGATCTCCCAGAAGCGCCCCTCGTGCGGGGCGTTGGGGGCCCCCTCGTAGACGAGGATGCTCGCCCCGGCGGCCAGCGGGCCGTAGGTGACGTAGCTGTGGCCGGTGATCCAGCCGCAGTCGGCCGTGCACCAGAAGAGGTCGTCGTCGCGCAGGTCGAAGACCCACTCCGCCGTCGTCTTCGCCCAGAGAAGGTAGCCGGCGGTCGTGTGCTTGATGCCCTTCGGCTTCCCGGTGGAGCCGCTCGTGTAGAGGATGAAGAGGGGCGCCTCGGAATCCATCGCCGCGGCGGGGGTGTCGGCCGGCTTGCCGGCGACGAGGTCGTGCCACCAGACGTCGCGGCCCGGCTGCATCTCCACCGCCTGTCCGGTGCGCCGCAGCACGACCACGTGCTTCACCGTGGGCGACTTCTTCAGCGCCTCGTCGACGTTCTTCTTGAGATGGAGGTGCGACCCGCGCCGCCAGCCGCCGTCGGCGGTGAGCACGGCCACGGCGCCCGCGTCCTGGTTGCGGTCGGCGATCGCCTCGCTGGAGAAGCCGCCGAAGATGACGGAGTGCACCGCCCCGATCCGCGCGCACGCGAGCATGGCGATCACGAGCTCGGGCGTCATCGGCATGTAGATCGAGACGACGTCCCCCGCCTTCACGCCCAGCGAGAGCAGGCCGGCCGCGAGCCGGCAGACCTCGGCGTGGAGCTCGCGGTAGGTGAGCACCCTGCGCTCCCCGACCGGCTCGCCCACCCACACCATCGCGATCCGGTCGCCGCGGCCGGCGGCGATGTGGGCGTCGAGGCAGGCGACGGAGGCGTTCGTCCGGCCGTCGACGAACCAGCGGGCCGCGGGGGGCTGCCAGTCGAGCACGCGGGAATACGGCTGGATCCAGGGGAGCGTGAGGCCGCGGGCGTTCCAGAAGCCCTCGGGATCGCGGGCCGCCTCGTCATAGAGCCGGCGGTATTCCTCGAGCGACCCGATGCGGGCGCGGCGGGAAAACTCCGCCGGCGGCGGGAAGACACGGCTCTCCTGCATCACGCTGGCCACCCGCCCGGCGGCTTTCTGCGGCTCGGTCACGAAGCACTCCCCCTCGAATGAATGACGACGGCACGCCCCGGTCACCACACCAGAAGAACATCCGCCGGCCGGCGAGGCAATGCCCGCGCCGCGACGGGCCCCGGGCGGCGCCGTGACGGGATCGCACCGACGCGCGACACGCTGTGGTGAATCCACGGCGAGGGGGGCCGGCAAAAGTCTCCTCGTTCGGCCGCAGCGGCCTCCACTCGGGAAGCGTTCGCCGGCCCCCCTCGCCTTGAATGACTCGTTGTCGAAGTCGTGGATCTCGCCCGACGGCCTCGCGTTCGACGTTTGCGCCCATGCGAACCGGTGGAGGGGCTGCCCGTCGCCCCGTGAGACGGCGTAGGCGGCAAGCG
>Ga0136644_10003307_pt1 | contig 12088 bp, 11 predicted proteins | sample C_130820_EF_Meta_FD_94780 | JGI IMG/M metagenome (GOLD analysis project Ga0136644, IMG submission 94780) | Freshwater microbial communities from Lake Croche, Canada to study carbon cycling - C_130820_EF_MetaG (v2) (version 2) | ecosystem: Environmental > Aquatic > Freshwater > Lake | place... | reverse complement strand
TGCGTACATAGTTCGTACGTTGACCGACCAGAAGGTATTACAACCACTGCGACCGAACCTGTTATTGTTGCTCCACGTCCGGAAGGCTGTATGCCTCTTAGTGATGCGGACAATGAAGCAATTGAATTTGTTGGTGATTCCCTCCTTGGTTGTGTTATCGCACTCTACCTACATGAACGGTATCCCGATCAAGATGAAGGATTTCTAACACGCCTTCGTACTCGTCTTGTAAACAATAAACAACTCGGCGAAATTGCGCTCAAAATCGGCTTCCATAAACATATTGTTCTGAGTCGGCACGTTGAAGATATCTGTCACGGTCGCCATAATCTACGCATTCTCGGAAGTATGCTCGAAGCCTGGGTCGGTGCGATGTATCTTGATATTTCCGAAACAAATGCCGGTCTCGCATTTATGCGTGTTAAAACCTGGTTGATTCGTCTATTTGAAACAAATGTTGATTTTGTATCATTGATTAGTGACGATAATAATTTTAAAGATCAACTTCTCAAATATTATCAGGCGACCTATCATACACCGCCACGTTACAAAGAAGTATTGGTACAGGGTCCGCTTCACGATCGCACATTCACAATGGGTGTTCTCTCACCGAGTGGTGATGTTGTTGCGACGGCGACCGCACGTACGAAAAAGGTCGCCGAACAAGAAGCGAGCCGACGAGCACTTATCAAACTGAAGGTTATTCCCGCAGATGAGGATTAATTTACTAATAACGTGACGGTGGTAACATCTGGTATTGCTGGTGGTTTCTCATCTCGTTTCGCACTACCTTGTAATACTGTCTTCTCCATACTTGACAATCGATCATTCGATGGCTCTAAGACTTTAATTGCACTCGGACGATTTGCCAAAATGTTGTTATATTCTGCTGAACCAATTTCCATGATAATATGCGATAAATGTTTAACATCAATATTTAGAATATTTTGTTTTGCGATTTGAATACGGGCTTTCTCACGTATACTTGCGGATATTTCAATATCGGCTTTCAATAAATCCAAATATTTCATTTTGTTTTTAATAATAAGCCATATTGCGTCCTTACGAAGTTGTATCGGTAACTGTAATTCCGATGCGATAGCTGTACTAAATGTTGTCCATTCTTGTTTGAGTTCAATCGCATATTCAAGATTTTCTTGAATTTGGTAAACCTTAATATATCCTGTAAAAAACGCAATTGCGAATGTCATAATTATAAAAAAACTATTCAAGACATATCCAAGAATAGGTAAGGAATTCTCTGGAAATCCAATTTTGACAACCAAATCGGAAACCGAGAGAGTTCCAGAAATTGTTGAAAATACAATACCCATAATAATACTATTTCGTATCACGGATTTGTAATATTTTGTTGCCATATCAAGACATAGAATATTAAACGACGCAATCGTTAACCATTCAAAAATAGTTGTAATGTTTTCCTTTGTCCAATTTGTTCCATAGCTTTTCTGTAAATCGCCTATCTGCGTCTGTGAGCTAGGAGACGGATCCATTCATCTACTGTATAATAAGATTTGAATTATCACCGGCGGTCAAATTATTTTAAAAGAACGACACGCATTAGAAATGGCATCCAAGGGTCCGCCCCGATTTACGTCTCCCATTGCGGCTGATAAAATACGTCGGGCTCCTGCACCACCGACGGAAGCAGTCTTAATGGAAACTATAACAACCTCTACTCCTGACAATCTTCCGTCTGTTGCAATTGGGCGTACGGTGGGACGTCCATCAACTACGCCTTCTGCTACACCACGACCTCTAAAAGCAAAAGAGGAAACAACTCTTGAAACACTCGGTGTACGTCCCTCGAAACGAGGAGAGGATACGACAACAGATGCCGCACCGGTTAGTGACTTGCCCGCTTCTCTTGCGGAATTGGAGAAACGGCTTGACCTTATTATGACTAAGTCAAAAACACAGATTGCGGAACCCGTCTATATTCCCTCCAATCGCCGTGCTTTCAAACAATTTATTATTCAGGCTTACCGGCGTTATAAGTTGCCGGCTGTACCCAATATTCCCGACCCTGAAGCCTGTAACAAACTTGCTGCAGCATCCAAATCGGATATCAAATCCTTTGCGTACCAAGAGTTTGTACGTGACTATGTACAAAAGCCATCTCCGTATCGTGGAGTTCTTGTCTACCATGGCCTCGGTAGTGGTAAAACTTGTACATCGATTATTAGTTTTGAAGCACTGTATCAGGCGGGACAGAAACCGGTTTTTATTATGACTCCGGCCAGTTTGAGTCCTAACTACAAGGACGATATCATCAATAAATGTGGTCCCTTCATTTACCGTGCGAATAACTTCTGGACATGGGTATCCGTACCGCATCTTCGGTCTCCAACACCCGAGGCCGAATTCTTAATTCGCCGCATCGGAATACCCCGTACGAGTGTAAAGAAACGTAGGGGTGCGTGGATTCCGGATCCCGCCAAGGCTCCTAATTTCGAAACACTTGCTCCAGAACACCGCAAACAGATTCAAGAACAGATTTACGAACATCTCGAATCCCGTCTGAAGTTCATTCATTACAACGGATTAACGGAGGCCGAAATGCGTGATTGGGCGTGTAATGATCCAATGAAGTTTGATGGAGCCACGGTAGTGATTGATGAAGTTCACAATTTAGTACGCACTATCAATAACTCCGGTCTAGAACTTATGTACAAGGATGAATCTCGTGACATGGCACAGTATATACCAAAATTCTGTGCGGTCGGACGTAAATACCGTATCTCCTATCTCTTGTATCGTATGCTCTGTAATGCTGTAGGATGTAAAATTATCGCACTCTCTGCTACACCAATTATCAACTTCCCACAAGAAATCGCAGTTCTTGCGAATCTACTTGCAGGTGATGTTCGTATGGTGGAGGTCAATACGCCTGGTATGGATAAACGACAGGCAATCTTACGTATTTTGGAGAAACATCCTGAAGTGGATTTTGTCGAAGTGTTGCCACGACCTGAGTTGACTGCGTCCACGCTCCGAATCACTCCTGTTCCTAGCGGATATCGCAAAGTCATTGATCCGGCCACAGGTGCGTTCCGTGGATTTGTACAAGATGATACGCTCATTGGTGAACCTGGAGAAATCGACCGTGAGCGTGATGTTGTTGCGTGGTTTGAACGTATTAAAGTCGCACTTGCTCCATTAGGACTTCCTTCCTTCGGTACACCGACATTCCGTTCCGTTACACGTCTTCCAGACACGGAGAAAGCGTTCAAAGAAATGTTTATTGATACGGAACGATTGGAAGTCAAAGCACGGGTTCGGTTACCTCTTATGGCACGTTTATCGGGTCTTGTATCTTATTATAAGGGTGGTAAGGCGGATTATATGGCACGTGTTACACGTGATGAAATTGTAATGATTGATATGAGTGATCTACAACTTAAAAAATATACCGAACAGCGTAAATCGGAAATTGATAAGGAGTTACGACAGAAAAAGAAGCCGAAAGTCGAAACATCCTTATACGATAGTGTAAGTAAAAACCAGAATTCTACATTCAAGATTTTCTCGCGAGCCGCCTGTAATTTCGTATTTCCTGCGGATATGGATCGTCCTATTCCCTCGGATTACTATGATACATTGGATATGGTGGGTGCGAAAGTACCGGTATTATCGGAAGCTGCAGCGAATGCGGCAGCAAATGGTGAAGTGGCCGAGGAAGGCGAAGTTGACGACGAAGTCATTACAGATGCGGTTGCGGAGCCGCCCGCTGCTGCTGCTGCTACTGAGGAACCTGCTGCGGTCGGTACCGGAAAAGATCCAACTGTAGGTAAAACCTACGCATCCGAGTTAATCGAATCCGTACGCAAACTTAAGACACGTTCCGGTGAACTTTTTGTAAAACCTCAATTGGATACAATATCGCCTAAATTCCAAGCCGTTCTTGATCGGCTCACAACATCTCGTGGTCCCGCTCTTGTATACTCAAATTTCAAGACACTTGAAGGCGTTGGGTTGTTTAGTGTTGCGTTGGAAGCGCAACTCGGATTCCGCAAACTCGATATTGTTCCATCCGGTGGAAGTTGGACACTGTCGCCCGAAACGCTAACATCAACCGCAGCAACGCCTCGTTACATTACCTATACAGGTGACGAAGACCGTGCGAAACGCAATATTCTTCTCGCAATCTTCAACGGTAAATGGGGTAAAATACCAGCGGGTCTTGCAACGCAGATTAAAGAATTTGTAGGAACAGATAACAACCGCAGTGGAAGCATAGCTCGTGTATTTATGATTACACAATCCGGTGCGGAAGGTATTTCACTCGCAAATGTTCGTCAAGTTCACATTATGGAGCCGTACTGGAACTATGTGCGTCTTGACCAAGTCAAAGGTCGTGCGATTCGTATTTGCTCCCATATGGAATTACCACCAGAAGAACGCACAGTTGATGTATTTACCTACGTGACGAAATTCTCAGAGAAACAACTCAAAGATCGTTTGGTTGACGAAACGCTCATTAACTTTGATGGCGGACAGACAACCGACCAAAACATTCTAGAAATCTGTAACGCAAAAAAGAAATTAGCAGAATCTATCATGGATACAATGCGTACTGCGGCCGTTGATTGTGAACTTAATGCGACCGAAAACGGCATTCTAGCGTGCTACCGTTTTGCGGGAGCACCCTCTATGGAACCTCTCTTCCATCCCTTGGTGGATGTACACGTCAATGAAGCAGAAGCCGCTGTACGTAGTACGGTTGTTGCCTAAGCACGCCGTGTAGGAATCATTGTTCCTACAAGTATTATCGGTCCTAAAATAACCGCAGTAAATCCCGCTACAATAACTGGAACAGCGGATATAAATGCGCCACTAACGATAAGTGAAATACCTAGGAGAAGTACTGTTCCAGATGCGACTCGTATAATGATTTGGCGTGCCAACATTTCAAACAATGATGATTGTGTTATTCTTCATTGTTTGGAATTCATTTTTTGTTGGGTCTCAAAGCGTGGTAGAGTATTCCGTACCGCTGCCTTGACGAATAATTGGCGGATCCAACCATAGTGTAATGGACTTATGAACAGATAACTGGTGATTGAGTTCCCAGTCCAGAACTTCAGCGAACGGAAACAACGTGGATAGAATCTGTTTGAGCATTGGTACACGAAAAATCATTGCATCTGTTGTTCGTGTATGGAGTGTGCCTGTGACCCGAAACCACCGAAAGGTACTTCCATCATCGGTGCGTTTCGGTCGTAAATCATGACGACCACTTATCGATAAAAAATGCCACGGATCGTGTTGAATTGGAGTTAGTACTGTTTGAAGTTTTTGAAGGAATTGGTCATCAAACAGAACATCACTTTCTAACATCATCACCACGTTATAGTTCTTGGCTACGGCTGTTTTCGCAGCTTCCGCCCAATTGAGAACAAGTGAAATTTCCCCTTGTTTCAAGTTGTACCGATTAAAGTTTTTCGAGTCTTCGCCACGCTCAATCCACGGATTGTAAACACGTTCGGCAACGTCCGGTGTGATATCATCTTTATAGCAATGAAGACCCATTGTATACGTAGTCTGCGGAATAGAATTTGCTGAGAGCCATGTTTGTAAATACTTTGCACGGTCTGGTTCTCGTTTTGGATCGCATAAAATAAATGTATGGTCTATCGGAGCTGGCCACGCCATCCTTTGACATATTTTAAATAGGAACAGGTTTAGACTTCGCTGATTGCGGCCGCTTGCTTCCATAGATGTTCCATTTCCTTTCCAGAACTGTCTACTGTTGCGGTCGCTGACTCAACTGTGAAGGCGATTCTAGATAGTCTATACATATCGATCGCAGCTGCGATAAGTGTTTGTTTCAAACAGACCATAAAACTATCTGAGTGAGTATTGTATAGGAAACTAAAATATTGTAAATGCTTCTCTACGAGTTCTTTGGTACACCAATCCCGTGGTTCATCTATATTTCGTAGAATTCTGTAAAATCGTAACATGATATGAAGTATTGGATAGACACGAGCTTTGTATTGTGTCTTGAATAGTTTATCTGGAACCAATGTGGACAATTGGTGTAATTGAGTATACATAGGTTGTATGAAATGTCCCTCCGCATTGCGATATATTTTTGTGGCAGATAAATCCAAATAACATCCACCATCTCCGTAGGTTGGATCGTACATAATATAATTCAACGCCTCTCTTCCGTGTTCATACGGATAGTATTGATGAATATCCGCTCCTGTAAATTCCTGAACAATAAGATAAATATGTTTTTTAATACAATGTTTTGCTAAATTTTTTAGAAACCACGATGTATCTTTACCGTATTCTGATGTATGATGATACTCTTTCCGAATAGGAAGAACTGTTACATTGTCTGATTTATCCTCAAATAGCCGTGCGGGTGTTTCTAGTCGTGGATCAATAAGTACACATATTTTTGGTGACTTAAATTCATTTAAATACGGAGGATATTGTTGGGGAGGATGTTCATTGGGAGGATATCCTTCAAGAGAACACCCAATTGCAACATAGATAAGAACGGGAGAGTCCTCTTCTATATACAAATAGGCGGTTTCAAAGTCCATGTTGCGATAGAATAATAAATATCGCAGAATATCAACTTTGGGACATGGTCTTACGAAAATTGAAAACCGCTACATCTACAAATTGGAATGGTACAGCTATGTCTATTGATTTAGAAAAGCGTTCTCGAATGGAAGCACGTGTTGCGAAACTACGTGCGGAACGTGAAAATCCTCTTACTCTTTTACACGCTGTTCAACGCAATGACCTTCGTTCTTTAGACTCCGTTCTTATAAACGATTTCAATCGCAACGGTCAGGATGAATTAGGTGTTACACCGCTTGTAGAGGCGATAATCAATAAAAATTATGAAATAACCCATTATTTATTAAAGAATGGTATTGATCCAAACTATGTTACAAATATGAATTATACAGCACTCTCGTTATTATTGTATAATATAGAGAGTGAAATGACACTTAAGGATATACGACTGGTTTTACTACTTTTACGGTATGGAGCAAAAACGTCTATTCCAACCACACACCAAACTGCAGACGAATATTTAAAGGGTTTGGGATACGTAGTGGATGGAATTTATTTGCGCAAATATTTTGCCGGAATCAAATGAACGGCAGTCAAAATTATTTTGTAGACTATAAGTAAGATATGCTTTTTGTCTTCAAATTTATTAACGGATTGGGAAACCGATTGTGTAATTTAATGAATATGTTCTATATTCAAACTATACATCCACAAGCCACATATTATATTGTATGGCTAGAAAATCACCACTGTGGAGCAAAATTATCGGATTTGCTAGATCTTTCAGAATATTCGTGGATACATTATAATTATGAATCTATAAGACACCATTATAAAGAAAATGAACTATACGCTCATACGTCAATAAAAGAACGCACACGTTGGGATAACTTAGATGAATGGACAAAACATTCTACTATAGTGTCGATAACACACCATCTGTATGCATTTGTTCCTATTTCATTCTGTCAAACAATATTTCCTAGATTAAAATATACATCACGTGTAAATACAGGCATTCAGACAAATATAGAAAAATACGGATTGAATCGTAATGTATGTCATTTTCGGAAAGGTGATTTATTGCGGTTATTGGATAATGAATCAGAGTGTTACAACAGATTAGTATTAAAAGTTAAACAAATTCAAGAAAGTATGGATGTTCTTACAATTGAATACAATAATGATGATGTAAACAGACCCTCTGATGTGGTAATAGAATCATTCAGCGATATGCTTTTTTTTGCGAAATATTGTGTTATTATAGCCTATAGTCCATACTCTTGGTTTTCCTCATGGATATATCTTCTTAACGAAAAATACATTCCTGATAATCCAATATTTAATTTTATGATATTGGATATTATAACAGTATAATGAGCGGCGGTCTACAGATGAAGTGACATATTATAGAACAACTTCGCCTGTACATGAACATCGGTGAGTTCCAAAATGGACTCACCAATGTTGAGAGATATGTCGCCTTCTAGCCAGTATGGCTTATAAAAGTCGTCCGCCATATAATATTTCTCGTGATCCCAATCGATAATATGTTTTACGTTCTCTTTCAGAACCTGCTCGACCGCATCGCTGCCGTCGTGTATGATTACATTACCTTGTAGCCGACAGAACTTTCCTGCTACATGTACCACTAATTTTTTTCCATCGTAGAAAACGGAAAGTCCGTCTTCATCACAATACATCAACTGAAGCGACTTACGCAAAGGAGTCGGAATCTTTGTCCAGCCGTTGAAAGACATAGTTGGAAAGAATTTAATAAGTTTGAGAAATGTAACCAAGTGTTTCATTGTGTATAATTTTTGTATTCAATTTTTTCCAAATTATTCCGCATCATACCATTCCTCAATGATATTTGTTACTGGATTGCGGCGTGCTTGGAGATTGTTATAGAACGGCTTGCCATCCACCCATCCCTTACAGAGTGTGAGATCCTTAATGACACGTTCCGTGCCAAAGAATGGATGACTGACGACTGGTTCCGTATATTGATGACCGAGAGTTACACAGAGCGTGTCATTAACATCTAGAATATGTCCCTTGTACAAAACAATATTATAAACGGTGTGAAGTTCTGCTGGTTCAATGGGTGTTATATCGCATGGAAATACCCACGCATTATTCATTTGAATTGGATGCCACGGTGTTATCGTAAGTTCACCAATATGGCACATCGCACGAATAGGTTCTTTCATAGTACACGTAACAAGAGCTCGTACACCTGATACTCCAAACGGCGTCCATACTAAATCACCACGGTTCAGAGACACAATAGTGCGTCGTGAACCATCTGCCATCCGTACTAGCGATTTTCCGCCGAAACATCCACCCTGCGGATTATAGAATTGTGCCATATTGACTGGTGGTGCTGTTGCTGCTGTTGCTGCTGCTGTTTCTACAAATGCACTACCCGTTGGCTCCAACCCAGGTAGCGATGTAAACACTGCTTCGCCCTCTGACTGAATTGTATGGAATAGCTCACCGCCATAGAGTTGTAAGCCGTGATCCTTGAAATTCATACACTGTTGTAGTTCTTGTGCTTTGAGATAGGCTCGCATATAATGCTTTCCCCATTTCTGGTAAAAGCGGGGTGCCATATGAATCTGTCCCTCCTCATCGCCAATGTTAGGATTGATATCACGTAGCAATGCAATGACTGACTCATCCGTAGACGTTTTATAATGTTCATAAATAACACGGAATAAATTTGTAGTTCCGTCGCTTACAACACAAGCCTGAATGGCTCTTATAATATCATTGCGTACGGTATCTACAGAAGACAATACACCCGGAACTGTGTTTTTAGAATAATTGTTTACAACGAAAGTCTTCGAGGCCTTGTTATACAGTATCGAGCGTGGCTGACCGTACTGTAATGTTATATTGCGAAGATTCGTATGCGTTCCATCATCGTGAACTAGTGTAAGAGATGAGAGAATCGCCGCCGTCGCCAATGCGGTGGCTACCCAGTTGATAAAGACGGTTGCTACCATGGAATAATCTGGAATAAATCCGAATGATCCTCCACCGACTGTAGCAAGATCATAAAGAAGCTTGCTATCCAGATTGTATCCAAAACCGAATGTACTTAGTAAGCACGACTTGACTGCGGCTTTGTAGGTCTCTACAATACCACGGGGCGGATTCACATTGGGTAAACCATCCGTAAGTAGAACTGCGACACGATGCGTATCCGCAAGTTTCGGTGATGCTGCAATACGATTCACCATCTCCAATCCTGCCCAAATATTTGTTTGGCTATCTGGTTGGACTGTCTTGAGTGCGACCTCCATACGAGTCTTTCCATCCTCATCCATGTGGGTTGGACGTAAAACTGTACGAGCCGCCGTACTAAATGTAACAATACTTAACATATCTTCTTCGCCAAGCATTCCCGCAACTGTGCGAATCGTATGTTTACATAAATCCATACGTGTGAATGCAGTAGAACCCATCTCCGCCGTAGACGCATTCTCGCCCATCGAACCAGAATTATCAAGTGCTATAATCATGACAATAGGCTGACGTGTACCCTTAGCCGGAGGCGTCATTATAATATTGACACAGTCGGTTCTGTCGTAAACACATGATATTGCTGTGATTTCTACTGCTTCGGAGCGGAACGGCTTTATTGGTTTAGAAACAATGACCGGATTTGTTGCGTGATAACGATCAATCTGACTCTTCAGAGCGTAATTATGACGTAAAGATGAACTATCCATATACTGCCGAGTCATCGGGCTGTACGGAGATACAGACAGATAACGACGGATCTCTGTATCTTCATACGTATGACCATCGGCCGCTACGACCGGGTTCGTCATAATATCGTACGTAATCGGGCAAAGAAACTCGGAAGGAATAGACGTCATGGAAGAAAAGATAAATAAGAAGAACTAACATAAGGTTCGGGGTTCCGACTACCATCAATTTTTCAATTGTATAAGCATAGGTTCATGGAACCAATGCTTATAAAGCCGCTAATGAGGATCGAACTCAAGACTCTAATCTTAGAAGGATTATGCTCTTCCACTGAGCTATAGCGGCATACAGATTGTAGAATTTTATTATATGTTTTTTACGCATTATTGCGTCCGTTTGTTACTCCATTCGTCTTGGAATAGCCCGCAAGTGTAACCGACGAATCGCATACGCAGGCCGCCGATGATTGACCAACTAGAAATCCGCCAAGTGTTTTGGCTGTGACGACTTCCAATGTAGAGCCCGTTCCACGATTTCCATGGCTCGGAGCCTGCTCAGGAATGGGAAGTGCGAGCGCATTGTCCGCTACGTGGTAGCCGTAAAGAGCGATTTGGCGGCGGCGAGCGGTTGTGAGACTCGAATCACGAATCGTAGTACTCATTGTTTCTAACAATTGTATAGATTTTAATTACTTTGAGTTCGGGAAGCGTGATATAGGGTTACAGGGTCGTACAGACGGTTTCGGATCATTCGACGGCATACGAACGGGACACACATAAGGAAGCGGGGGAGGTGGAAAATACTGAGAAAATCGTGTCGCCGGATTGTAGGGATCTATCGCTATATTTAGTACGTTATTACCTCTTTGGTATGTTGTTGCTGACGCAGGCTTCGTTCCTACATCCACATACGGAATCGGTGCTCCTGGTGTAAGTTGTACATTCGTCTGTTGTGTGCTTCCTCCCGATTGTACACTTACAATTATTGTTGAACAACGTTCTGCGACGAGTCGTGCTGACTCAGGAATTGCACTATTGAGTCCTTCAATGGAATTCAAGAGTCTGTTTTCGCAACAGGTATTCTGATTTTGCTCTGCGCTATCTGGTACTGATATAGAATTTTCGTTATCAAGTCGTTCTATCGGGAAATGTATAGCTTCGTTTTTACAGCAGTAACTGTACTTTGTGGTCATCCTTACTTGTACATGCGACTTCTTCTGGTGTATCTTTCCGTATTTTCAAAGACATCAATAGGATGGCTAGAATTATCGGCTCGATAATCGCCTATGCGATGTTCGTAGGCGTTGTCGTAGCGATGGTGTGCGGAATTATGTTTCTCGTTCACTCCATACAATGTATTATTAAGCCGGTAAATATGTATGAGCATTTTGATGACGTTGTACAACAACCCGATGTTAAACAACGAATCGAAAGTTATCTGCTCGGTTCCATGATTGGTTATACTAAACAGATTACCAATATCGCAAATACAATACAGTCCAAGTTTCCTGATCAAATTGATGGTATTGAGGATAAGACCTGTAAAGTCTACGCAAGTGTGAAAGATAGTTTTATTAAGAATAAAACGGAGATGCAAGATGCGTCTGAAATGGATATGACACCAGAGGATCGTAAAAAGCTATCTGATAGACGGTTACAACGCGGAGCGAATCAATTCGATATACGTAAAAATCTCTATGTTGCGCAACATAAAACACCGCTGTATGAATGCTTTGATAGTCAGAATGAATTAGACGCCGCAAAATCTGAATTAGACGAAAAAACGGAGGAACTGCATGGATTTA
>Ga0136644_10003305_pt1 | contig 12091 bp, 33 predicted proteins | sample C_130820_EF_Meta_FD_94780 | JGI IMG/M metagenome (GOLD analysis project Ga0136644, IMG submission 94780) | Freshwater microbial communities from Lake Croche, Canada to study carbon cycling - C_130820_EF_MetaG (v2) (version 2) | ecosystem: Environmental > Aquatic > Freshwater > Lake | place... | reverse complement strand
GCAAGTGTGTACAAATACATGTGAATACCACTAATAGGATCACTCTTTGACCATTCATTGAATAGCTCATCACATAGATGTTTTACTTCTTCATCCATCACTCTACTCCGAAATGTTGTTTAATCTCTGCCGCACAATCCTGCCTACCTGACCTAGCATCAATATTATCTTCGCCATCTACATCTTGACAAATAGCAACACATTCCCTAACAATCAGCTCGGCGAATGTCTCGACATCTTCATGATCGGCATGGCCATTAATGAAGTAGCGTCTAGGCGTCTCGTGGTCTACATAGTTCAACAACCCAGCATCAAGTGCGAGTTTTATAAATCTATCGTTCATCACTCACCCTCCTTCAGTGCGGCACGGGCTTCCTGAATGCCGTGCTTCACCTCGATGAGGTCACTCAAAGTTTCGCGAATACCAGAGACGTCCTTCATTCCGTTGTATCCCCAAGCGGACATTTCCCATCCCCACTCAGCTTTAACAGCCCCGTGCACTTGATCAAGACCGTGACCCGTGTCGGTCGAATAGATCCTAACCTCTCGTCCATCGCGTGTGCGGTACTGCTTGCTCTTTTCAAACATCACGCCACGCTCCAATGATAATCGTCCTGAGTACATACCGACTCCATACCATCATATTCATCAATACGATAAAGCGTACCTGCAGGAAGCTCGTTAATTACCAAACGAGCGCACATACCATCGGCTTCTCTAACCAGTTCTTCGACTACCTGTACAAGAAAAGGATCGGTACGGGAAATATCATGATATGACCAATAATCACCATCGGGTGTCGACCAATGACCCCATGATTTACCTTCTTCTTTCTTGTAGACTAGACCCAATCCAGCCAAATCCGAATAACGCTGAATAGCCTTTTGTGAAAGACCGAATCCACCATAACATGCATTGTATACGATCTTAGTCATTAGTTATCCCTCACCAACATGTAACAAAAAAACAAAAACGCAATACCACCTATAACACCACATGTAACCTGTATTGCTACCAACATGTTAGGACCAATCTCAATCATTCACAGCCTCGTACATTTCCTCGAAAATCTCTCGCTTGTTGAACCAAAATTCTCCTTTGGGACCTTTAATAAGGTAATCTCCATCACTCGCTACCATCGTGCCTTCCAAGGTTTTGATAGACAAAAACAATTTGTCTTTTGTAAGACCAACCCTTGCAAGTGGGGTGGAAATAGCCTGTGCGACCCAATCAGGATAGTTTCCCCGATGCTCGATCTCCAACGTATCGATCTGCCATGCATCGACAGGGATAGGTTTCTTAATGTATTTCATTGATTTAATCCAAAATGTTCTAAGATTGCATTCGATATTTCACCATCAAATGTTTCATTATTATATGCGATGTTTGCGCATGCACGAACGAGCATTTCAGTATACTGACGCAATTCATCGATATTGGCATAAAAAGTCTGATCGTCTTCTTCGTTTATAACAGGAAGCAGACCAAACTTATAACCAAGTGCAATAACATCAGAGTTATTCATTACATCCTCTCAACAACTGGGCGACCAACTATCTGACCAACATGTGTGTTCGAGAGTGTACGTACATATCGAACAGCGTCAATAAACGAAGAGAATTTCTTCGTACGGTCAACGAGTAATCCACCCTTATCCAACTGCTTAAACGTATACGTTACTTTGAATCCATCTGACATGATAATTCCTTTCCAAGTCAAATTTAGTATACCATTATTTGACATTTAAGTCAACAGTATATATGAAAACACCAACACAAAATGCCACAGAGATTGCTGACCCTATAAGAAAGCCGAGCAGGAACATCATTGGTTCTTACTCTTACGGTCATAAGAACCCTTCCCCTTTTTTGGGCGAACGATCCTCTGAGCATACTTCCGTGATGCCAACTCTTTTGCATAGACACTTCTCATCGTTTTATCCTTTTCAAGACGACATTACTGATTATACCGCATCGATCGAAAAAATCAACATCTTTTTTTGAAATGAGTTGTTGACTTCTTATTAAAACAGCGGTATACTTATCTTATGGTTGATGGAGAGATTAAAATGATTTACGATTTGACGAAAATTGACGCGAAAGTACGGATGCAAATTGAAACAACCCCAAAATATCGTAAGATGTTTTCGGAAAAGCCAACGAAGCTTCTCGCCATTGACGGAAACGCAAAAACGATTAAGGGACAGAAAGCTGGTTTCATGACGGCGATTATGTATCTCACTCCAGCTTCGGGTGCAGGTATGAATGTCTGCCCGATGGCAGTTATCGCTCAATGCGATAAGCCATGCCTCAATACTGCTGGTCGTGGTGCTATGTCGAACGTACAACTTGGTCGTTTGCGTAAGACATTATTCTATATCCAGTATCGCGATGAGTTTCTCGCTCTGTTGCAAAAAGATATCGCTCGGTGCATTAAGGCGATTACAGCCAAAGGATTTATTCCGCTCGTTCGCCTCAACGGTACTTCGGACATTCGCTGGGAGAACTATGGTATCCCGCAAATGTTCCCTGATATCCAGTTCTACGATTACACGAAATTGGTCAATCGTTCGGTTCCTGCCAACTACGATTTGACTTTCTCTTACTCTGGCGTAACAGCCTATGCTTCTTTTGTTAAAAAAGCAGTGGATGCAGGTATGCGGATTGCTGTGGTATTCCGCACACGGAAAGTAGTTGAACGGATGCTCGCTGCTGGCGAAACATTCATGGGTATGGAAGTAGTCGATGGCGACGACAACGATATCCGTCACCTCGATCCGCTAGGTTCCGTATCCGCTTTGTATGCCAAAGGTAAAGCAAAAAACGATACTTCGGGCTTTGTTTTTGGTTGACTTCTTCTGAAAATAAGGTATAATGGTAATATGATGATGAATAAGGAAATACGAATGACTGATATCCACTCCACTCTTAAATTCATTTCGCTCGATGCCACCGTCGATGATCTCGAGCGTGTCGTCGCCGCCATCAAGTATCGGCGTACAGAGCTAGCTCGCAAAGCCAAGTATATGCTTGGTGTCGGTCAGAACGTGAAGTTCTCCTCGCGAGGTGTTACCTATCAGGGTGTCATCAAGTCCATGAAGGTAAAGAAAGCTGTTGTGGAATGCAACGTTCCAGGTGTTGCATATGACTCCAAGATGCGTCGAGTTCCCAACACAATCTCCTACAACGTCCCACTCGATATGTTGGAAGCTGCATAAGATTGTGCTTGACTTTTGTTACATCTTATAGTAAGATATTTTTACGGTTGGAATGGAGATGAAAATGTTAAATCTTACGAAACTGGACGAAATTCAGGTTTCCGAAATTCTCGAGGCTAATGGATATAACTCCGATGGTATTCTCGATATCGAATATCTTCGTACAAACGAGCAAAATCAAGCGATTTACAAAATACTTTGGCACGACGAATATACCGATGAATTCGGTTCCTCTAACATTTTCTTTCATTATATGTCGAATGACACAATTTGGGCGCACTATCAATGACAACCTTGGATTTATCTCAATACAAAGACGTTATGTCGTTCACTGGTAAATCGATATCTTATCTGAACAAACAGATAAAACGATATCAAGCATTGGGATACCGTACGGTAAAAACACATAAGCATCCGGATGGTGGTACAACTGTAACTTTGGTAAGGAATTGAATATGCTTAAAGAAGTTTGGTTAATCATAGGCGAAGTAACGGATCCTACTCTGTATGAAGATGCAGTAATGGGTCAGCCCGAATATCAATTCAGCGATGGTCCTGCAGGAGAGCGCACAACGAGCAATGACTATATCGATTTGATGCAGGGATTGCAAGATCATACTGGATGCGTGATATATACTGCTTGACTTTTGTTACTTCTTATAGTAAGATAGTCTTATGATTGGTTGTGGAGAGAAAAAGATGGCTAAGTTTGTTGTGAAAATTGAATATACTGGATACAAGGTATTCGAGTTTGAAGCCAATGATATGCATGAAGCGCACGAAATGGCTCAGCAGATTGAAAGTATCACTAATCCAACTGAGGATTGCATGAGCGAAGAGATCGTTTCCATCGAGAAAGCGAAATATCTTTTCGATATGTATCCAGCGTTCAAATAATGCTTGACTTTTTCTCCGTAATATAGTAAGATTGTCTTATAGTTGAAACAAGAGGTGTAAATATGGCTCGTGGTGTTCCCAAGGCTGGCTTCCGTGCGAAGCGTCAATCAGTTGCTGAAAAAATGTCAGCGATTAAGGTAAACTATGAAGTTCAGTCCAATGAGACTGATGCTGAAGTCGAGGCTCGTTTGGCCGAGCGTTTCGATATTCTTGAAGTATTGACCGAAGCGTGTATCGTCGGTAATGCTCGTGCGCTTATCGTTTCTGGTCCAGCTGGTCTTGGTAAGTCCTTTACCGTTGAGTCGTCGTTGGCTCACTGGGATCCTAACGCTATCAATCATACGGTAGTTAAGGGATATGTCCGTGCCACTGGTCTGGTTAAGATGCTGTATCAGTATCGCGAAGCTGGTCAGGTCATCGTATTCGACGATGCCGATGCGATTTTCTTCGACGATATTTCTCTCAATCTTCTTAAAGCAGTATGCGACACGACCGAGCGTCGACGTGTTTCTTGGCTTTCCGAAGGTGCGCTTATCGACGAAGAGTCTGCCGAGCGTATTCCTCGCTCTTTTGACTTCAACGGTACTATCATCTTCATCACGAATTATGACTTCGATGCCATGATCGATCGTGGTCATAAGCTGGCTCCGCATCTTCAGGCGATGGTTTCTCGTAGTCACTATATCGATTTGGCTATGAAAACTCGTCGTGATTATTTGATTCGTATCCGTCAGGTAATCAAGCAGGGATTGCTTTCTGATCTCGCATCCGATGAGCGTAACGACGTTATTGCGTTCATTGAAAAGAATCATACGCAGCTTCGCGAGTTGTCGCTCCGTATGGCTCTTAAGGTTGGTAACATTCGTAAGAGTAACACTAACTGGGAACGTATTGCTCGCATTACGTGCTGTAAATGATCTTATCTGTAAGAGTTAAGAATAGCCTCTGGGAGAAGCGAGCATTATATGGCTCGTACATCCCAGAGTTTAACACATATACGGGAACTGTAGTTCCTCGACCCAAATGGGTAAAGGACGACTCGTTTTGTTTATCGACAGGCGATAGAAAGTTCAAATTCCGTATTATATCGAAGGACGATGTTATCGATGGATTATTGTTATCTGCTTAATGGCAAATTGCTGACATCAGAGGAACAATGTTTCTCATTGAATGGCATGCCATAAAATCAGATAATCCCCAGATAAGAAGTCCTATTTCGATAAGAATAGGTAATACTACGAAGATAGAGAATAGAACACCGATTATCTCCCACATCTCTTCTCTTCTTCTTTGTGCTTGTACTTTTAATCTATGAGCTTCCTTTGCAGCGTCTGCTCTGGCTTGATAAAAAGCCTGACGTTGTGCGGGACTCATACGTGCAATCATTTCCGTTTCTTGCTCTGCTGCAATTTCTCTCATTGCTTGTTCGCGTAGAGCATTATTATTACGGATGATTTGATTATTGATTTCAGTGATTCTATTCTGTGCTAATACTTTTCTATTATTAGCATCTTTTTGTGCAGGAGCATTTTTTACTACATCGACAATGCCGAATACTGCATCTGTTATTCCTTTACCATAGGACTCGCCGATTTTTGCTGCATTTTTCGGGTCTAGCGGAATCATATCATTCTCCTGATTGTCTATTAAATATTGAAAGATAATAAAAGTCAAGCAAAATAATATAAATCCAACCCATATTTAGGCTTGATTTTATATTAAAAGAGTGGTATACTATATCTACGGTTGGAAAAAAGGAAACTGATTATGGAATTTACGCTTACTTCTGGAACGCTTCGTGTATCGGATCCATGCTATGATCGTGCATTGGATGCAGCTGGTATTATCGAAAATGCACGTAATGGACGATGGATTGGCAAAATCGATATTATCAATGCTATGGCATGGGGTAATCGTGTTGCTGAATTGTCAATCGTTCAAGAGAATTATGTTACTGCAAGTAAGATGTGGGAGCGTGCTCCATTTGATGTTGGAGTTGATTCAGGTCAGGCTGGTTTCTTCGATGACTCGAATTATCCAGAGTGGAGCGAGGACAATGGTTTCTATGATATCATTTGTGAGGGAACAATCAGCAAAGATAAATTTGCAGTAGTTCCATTTGGTATTGCATCTCGTACGGGATATGGCGATGGATTGTATCAATGTTTCGTTGCTAAGAATGTGGAAGGTGAAGTAATCGCTGCTAAGATTGTTTTCATTGGAGACGATGAAATTGAATCTGAACTTGACGAAGATTACGAAGACGATTATCCTTTAGAAGAGGAATTTTGATATGGCTAATTGGGGCGAATATACTCTTATGATTTGTAAAAATGGTAAGGTGATTAAGACCGTAAAGTATACGGGTATGAGTGGTACAGCCATGATGGATGAGTCATTCTATTGGCGGATGAAATATCCTCAAGAAGAGGGATACACGATCGACTGGTAATTCCTGTTGACTTTTATCGCGATATGTGGTAGAATATATTATAGTTTGAAATTGGAGATAAGACGATGCCTAATTGGTGCCATAACAATGTATCGGTTTCTCATGCAGACCCAGAGATGATGGAGAAATTTCATCGTGGTGTCACTCATGGTACTTTGTTTGCTACATTAGTCCCGATGCCAGAGGCGTTGAACGGGACGACTTCCCCCGCACCGGAAACGAACGAGGAATTAATCCGCCTCTACGGAGCAGATAACTGGTACACATGGAATTGTGATAACTGGGGTACGAAGTGGGATGTCGTGGATGGTGACTTCACACTTCAAGAAGATAAGTTATCAGGTACTGGCTATTTCGAAACTGCATGGAGTCCGCCAATTCAGGCGTATGAGAAGTTATCCGCTCTTGGCTTTGAGATTGATGCAACGTATCTTGAGGAAGGTATGGCATTTGCAGGTCGTTTCCGATCCGATGAGGGTGACGAGTCATATGAGTTCGATTTCAGTAATGAGAACTGGCGCGAAGATATCAGTGACGCCGAAGTATTAGAATTGCTTGAGTCGGAATATGAGTCATGGGTGCAGTGGCAGGAGGAAGAGAATGAGAACGATTAGAGTATTTCTATATTTCACTGCATGTGCATTTGTATTGAGTGCATTTATCTATCATTTCCTAGGAGATAATGTTCCTGCATTGATTGTTGCATATGGAACATTTATTATATTATTACTGAGCGATATCTCGTTTTCGATAAGCAAGCCTCGAAAGGATCCATGGGACGAATGAAAGTTTGGCATGTGATGGAAAATGATCAGGAAATACAATCCGTCCCACTCCATGACTTTATTCTTCGAGGCGAATTACTACATCCAATAACATCTCGTCCATATGCATTCCTACAGCATAGAGAGAATAAAGACCAGTATATACTACTTCCAACCCAATATGAGGTAATAGAGAATGAAGAACGAACTGATTAACAAAATCAATCTACTTACAGATAACGATGTAGAACTAATACTGAAGATGATAAACAATAATGATATTGGTATCATAGAGAAGTATTATGAATTAAGACAGAAAGAAAAAGAGTTTTGGACAGAACATACTAAGAACTGGTCTATTGCTCCATGGCATAATACTACCAGCGATCTGACCAACTATAAGAGCATCTTCGCGACCAACTCCGTTACCAGCTTCGCTACCAGCTTCGCTACCAACGATCTGACCAACTATAAGAGCGTCTTCGCTACCAACTCCGCGACCAACTCCGTTACCAATACTCTGACCAACACAGAGACCAACTAATATGGCAACAATAACCAAGAAGTCAATGGTATCTGGCGTAGTAAGAACTATGGAAATACCACAGTATACACAGGAAGAATTCGAACAACGGTATATTCTGTGGAAAGAAGGTAAACTACTACTACAGGATGCATTCGAGAACGTATCTGATAATGCACGAGAGTTTATTAAGACTGGTATGACTACAGAAGAGTGGGATACGTATACTGCTCCACTTGATTAAAACAAGTGATGAGAATGATTGACTTGACTTTCCCCTAGTGTGGGAGTTAATAGTCGTGGTATTCACTAAAAAGTGTGGTATTTATAGGGGTATTTTAATCCCTGTTTTTTTAATGTGAGCGTTGTTTGATCGAGTAAATCGAGTGATGGAGAATGTCGATGCTGTGTCTTTACATCGTGTTACTTTGCGTTACTCATGACAACTACTGCACTATACTAAACAATACTAATAACTACTATACTATACGATAATCTATACTATACCGTGTCGCGGATAGTTTCAAGCACTCAAATATAAGTATACCCCAACGACGCAAAAAGTCAAGTGGTATTTGATCTTCCGTTACGTAGCAGATACTCGCGTGCACTTAGAATCTCTTCTACCCGCTCTAATCGGGGAATCACTTATTATAATACCTTATTCCCGTAGAAAGTCAACAGCAAAATAAATCTTTTTTTTTAAAAATAAGTGTTGACTTTTCCCGAGAAATAGGGTATTCTAGTAATATGATAATGAATAAGGAAATTGATATGCAAACCGATTTGACCCATGCCGAATGTTTTCGTTTGCTCGCCCACGCTAGATTTCGCTCGTTTACCCAAAACGATTGGGATTTGTTTTCGGGCTGCGAAAGCGCTGATCCGTTGATTGCCGATGAAGTATTTCTCAATGATGCTCTAGTTGAGGACAGTTATCTTATCGTAATCGACGGCGATATTGTATCTTTCTTAAGGGAAGGTGATGAATTCGGTGGTCAAATGTTTAAATTGAAGGAGATATAATATGTTATTAGCATCAGCGACGAAAACAGCACAGGCGAATTCCGTAGCGGAAATGGTTGCGGCGTTTAAGGCATCTGGTGGCAAAGTGATTCAGGTGGAAACTGGCGTGGCGAACGGACTCAAAAAAAAGAAATTCGTCCGCAAATAAGTGTTGACTTTATCCCGTATCCGTGGTATACTTAATTATAAATTGGAAAGGAACTGAAATGTCTAAAGCACCTACGAAGACTTCTCTCGCGATTGAAACCATGAACGCAAACGCGAAACTCCCGATGGCTGACGTCATCCCCCTCATCTCCGCAGCTTCTGGTGTGGATTTGCGTCTTGCCAAGAACTATTATCTCTGGGCTGTCCGCAAGGGACTCGCTGCTGGCGCGGTCGAAAAGACCGTGAAGCAAAAGACCGTTAAGATCGGTAAACTCGTCAAGAAAGCTGGCAAGGTATTCGCTGCCAAGAAGGCAAAGGAAGCCAAGCCAGTAGCGACAAAGACAGACGCTGTGAAAGCCATCAAGGAAGCGAATTTGAAGCGCATGCAGGAAGTTGCTGCGAAGAATAAGCGTTCGTTCGATGGCGCTCGTGGCGCAAAGTTAGACCCCAAAGTTCAGCGTGACGAGTTGGCAGCATATGAAGCCGAGTTAGACTCGTTCGCCGTGCCGAAATTCCTGTCGAAGTCACAGGTCAACGCACTGGTCTAATTATACCCCATTTTGGGCATAAGTCAAGGGGCAGCTTACGAGCTGTCCTTTTTTTTGAAAATAGTTGTTGACTTCTTCTGAGAATAGGTTATACTGGTAATATGATGATTGATAAGGAAACTGAAATGTCTAAACAAATGTCCGCGATGGATATGATTTACTCCGACCCTATCCTTTTCGTGACGTACCGTATAGGCGTCCTCGAGACCCGTATGGAAACGTTGATATCCCGCTCGGTATTATCCGTGGTCGCCGAGACCGAGCTCGCGTGCATCAAAGAAGAGCTAACCACGTACAAACACATGTACGAGCTCCTGAAGAAAGGAAACTGATATGTACATCAAGTTAGACGACTACGATTTCGAACGTACTGCGAAAGCTGTATACATTATGAACCCATGCATGCATGATATGTTCGATGATTGGGAAGGTCTCCGTTCTTGGATGGAGTCATTGGCATATGAGATGAAAGATACGATCTGCCTCTCGACTGGTGGTTTCCAGCTGACAGCATTTCCTTTTGGCGAAGGTCGTATGATTCGCGCCAGCGTGTCGGCTTATACAGCATTGAGGTATGCCGAAGGATTAGCAGCATGATGGACACACTGGCGATTATCGTACTAGCCTACCTACCATGGATCAGCGTTGCACTGGGAGCAATCGCCACCTGCGCTGTCTACGAATTCTTCTTTATGCCACAGGACCAAAACCAATGAACAAGATCAACCTACTCGTCAGTGATGCAAATGGCATCTACGTACCGCAAGTATTCGCGAAGAATTTCGATCTGTCGCTCTGGAATAACATCGACGAGGACGATCTGGCCACAATAGAGTCAGGTCCAGAAACTGAACACTACTGGGATGCATGGCAAAATATACTCGAGTCAGCTGAGTATATTAATCAGGGTCGAGTATTCAAACTGCATCAGGATGGTGATCTCTGGGCTATTGCATACGACGAGCTCTCGGAGGAGGAGAGAAGCTCTTTCTTCGGTGATTAATTTATTTCTGGGGCTAATTTTTTTATAGCCCTAGATTGTTGTGCTGAGGGGTCCGCCTGTAGAGGTTACTGTGCGGAAGCTAGGGGGACCCGAAGGCTTAAATTTAATCGCCACACACATCAACACGCTCCTAAGTTTTTTCAGCCGAACCCCTATCCCCCCTCCCCCCTTTTTTCTCCAACAACGTGATATCAAAATTTTTCTCCGGACAAAAAAACTGTCTCTAGGTTCAGATAAGTGTTGTCTTTTCTATTAAACAGTAGTATAATCAGTAATGTGATGAATGAAATGAGCTTAGAAGCATTTATGAACGAGTATACTCCATCCCCAGTGGAGATTGAACGCCGTAATCGTATCAAGCTATCCGTAGCTGCATATGCATACGAATTTCATTCAGACAGTATTATCAGTGATGCAGAGTTTGATCAGCTTTCTGATAAGATCAACACACAGGTAAACACAGGTAACGAGAAGATAGATAATTTCTTCCGTGAGCATTTCGAACCACACACTGGTATGTGGATACAGAAACATCCTGATCGTGATGGATTAGAAAAGATATATCTTAAACATTACAAGAGGAAGAAGCGTAGATGGGCGAAGTAGTTTCATTTCAGCGTACGAGAACCATTGAGATTCATGAGGATAAAGGAGTAATCAATGGCATCGAAGTTCCGAAACCGAAAACACCTTATGACTACCAGATGCTTGTCAAACAGTTTCTTGTTCGTGATGAGTATGAAGAAGTTGTTCTTGCCATCATGGATAAGGAATATTATGATGATCTAGATCCTGTGTTGAAGAAAATCGTGGATCATTACTTTAATTCTTTTTAGTGTGTGTCGAAAATCATTGGCGGCTTCGCCGCAGGGAAGGTGTTTAATGAGCGTCGTAGGATATGATAAGTTTCTAGATCTTAAGATTGTATGGGATGGCAGTGAGAAGTTCGATGTACTATACCAAAGAAATACCGATGAATGGGTTGTAGTCGATTCCTTCCTTCGAGATATTACTGATAGTGATGAAGCCAAGAACGAAGCCCATCACTACCTTCGTGTCGTTTCAGAAGAAATGCTCGCTGCATAAATAATTTAAAAAGGTGTGAAATGAAAAAGATTATCTTAATTACCGCTGCTGTTCTTACTCTTACAACCTCTGCATATGCCGATGGGTGGAATCGTCACTATCACAATCACTACTATAATAACGGTGGTAACCGATACAATGGCGGAGGTGGAGATAATAGCGGTGCACTCATCGGTGGGCTTATAGGTGGTATGATCCTTGGAGGCATGCTTAATCAGTCTCGCCAACAGGAATACTATCAACAACCTCGGTATTATCAACCGCAACCTCAATGCTGGCGTCAGCGTTTCTATGACGTGTATGGGCGTATGTTCGTCCGCGAAGTCTGTAACTACGGAGATAACTAATGGATTGTGTAGCAATTGGTGATGAGATTGCAACTGGAGTGGCTACTCCTCTTGCATGCGAAGTAAGAACTGCAGCCTCTT
>Ga0136644_10003304_pt1 | contig 12092 bp, 9 predicted proteins | sample C_130820_EF_Meta_FD_94780 | JGI IMG/M metagenome (GOLD analysis project Ga0136644, IMG submission 94780) | Freshwater microbial communities from Lake Croche, Canada to study carbon cycling - C_130820_EF_MetaG (v2) (version 2) | ecosystem: Environmental > Aquatic > Freshwater > Lake | place: Lake... | reverse complement strand
CGGCTTTACTTTTGGTGGTGTGAAAAATCGACTGGCACCTTTTTCCTGCGCCACATCTGAAAGCCTAACCCTAGCGCCGCTACAGCGGTCAGAGTGATAATAATTCGAGTCGGAAAGGGTTTCCCCTCAGGCTGTTCCATATTAATGCAACAAAACTCTTCGTTGTTGGCATCTGCGGGCTGGCAGGTTTCAGGTTCTATACACGAACGGTTACATTCGGGCTCGATATAGGCCACTCTATGGGTACAGTCCGCCGCAAAAAGATACCGTGTTTGTGATAAAAGAAAAAACGTAAAGATTAAAAATGATTTCATATCAGAAATAGTAACATAGCACCTGGAAATCTAACCACCAAAAGTGAACTGGGGGAAAATAAGGCACCACCTTTAAGTTTCGTGTAAGATCGGGTTATGAAAGTTTTGACTACCATCATACCTGTTGAAGGCATGCGTTGTTCCGGTTGTTCCCAGACTATTGAAAAAAAAATTCGGCAAGTGGCAGGGGTGGAATGGGTTTCGGTGAATTTTGCCTCTCAAAAAGCGGTCATAAGGGGAAATGCAATCGTTGAAGACTTAGTTAATGCCATTAACGAAGCTGGTTACAAAGCGGTTACCGATAAAATAAAAAGCCCTGAACGAGAACGCGCGAAATTACAAACCCAAAAGCGTGAGGTATTGGCTTCTCTCCTGTTTTCTTTTCCTGTGTTTGTCCTCTCAATGGCTCATATTCAAGGAGTGTGGAGCCCTTGGGCACAATTGTGCTTGACTGTTCCCGTTCTTTATTTGGGACGGCGATTCTTTTCGGGGGCCATTAAAAACATCAAGTATCGAACTTCCAATATGGACACTTTAGTAGCCTTAGGAACCGGCTCAGCTTTTCTTTATAGTGTTATTGGACTTTTTTCTCATTGGGAGCACTTTTATTTTGAATCTACAGCAGTGGTTCTTTCACTTGTTCTGTTGGGGCGAGCTCTCGAGGAATCGGCTAAACAAAAATCTTCAAGTGCCTTGAGTGAACTTATGACAGTAACTCCACAGACAGTGACTCTAGTTTTAATAAAAGGCAATCTTAGTTCGCAAAGTGAAATTCCGTTATCTGAATTAAAAGTAGGAGATAAATTTTTGGTTAAGCCCGGTGAAATTGTTGCGACCGACGGCAAGGTTGTTGAAGGCATCTCTTCTGTGGACGAATCAAAACTAACCGGTGAGAACGCACCCAAAGAAAAAGGGGCCGGCAGTTTAGTGTTTGGTGGAACATTGAACCAAAATGGTCGATTGGTTGTGGAAGCTTCAACTTTAGGCGAAGAAACAAGACTCTCAAAGCTAATCCGGTTAGTGGAAGAAGCCCAGGGAAGTAAAACGGAGGTTCAACGTTTAGCCGATAAAGTATCCGCCGTATTTGTGCCTTCCGTTTTAATGATTGCTGCCGTAACTTTTGCAGGATGGCTTCTCACTGGAAGTCCCCTTTGGAAGGCTCTGTTGCCGGCTATATCCGTGTTGGTTATTGCCTGCCCTTGCGCTTTGGGGCTCGCGACCCCAACGGCACTTATCACTGGGATTGGAAGAGCTGCGCAATTGGGGATTTTAATACGAGATGCAAGAAGTCTTGAACAGACTCACAAAGTAGACATCATTCTTTTAGATAAAACGGGAACATTGACCGAGGGTACCCCAAAAGTAACCGAGAGTTATTTCTGCCCTTCAGGTAAAAGCGACCTGAAACTTATTGCGGCGATTGAAAATCAGGCAAGCCATCCTTTCGCAAAAGCCGTCTCACAATTTGCAAAATCTTTTGGTGATGAGACACCCTTGGAGTTTAACATTGAGCAATTTCAAAACGTACCCGGGCAAGGTTGCTCCGGGAAAGTAAATGGTAAGGCTGTTATTGTGGGAAGTCGCCCGTGGTTGGAATCCCAAGGGATCAACACAGTTGTGGATTGGTTACCCCATGCAGAAGTTGAAAGGATAAAAAAAGAGGGGAAAAGCCGAGTGTGGGCTTCGGTCGACAATCATTTGGCTTGTGTTTTGATTGTTTTCGACGCTTTGAGGCCCGAGGCGCGACAAGCGATTGTCGATTTAAGCCGAGAGGCTAGGGTAAAGATCGTGAGCGGGGATAACGCCGAAGCCGTTGGTAAGATTGCTCTGGAACTCGGAGTGACTGAATGGCTTTCCGATGTCACTCCGATGCAAAAAGCGGAAGAGGTCAAACGGTTAAAAAATCAAGGTTTCAAAGTGGCCATGGTCGGCGATGGTGTTAACGACGGTCCTGCTTTGGCGTTGGCCGACGTGAGTTTCACTTTATCTAGCGGAACCGATTTGGCTAAGGAAGTGGCTTCGATTACTTTGCTTCACGGTGATTTACGCCAATTGATGTTGGCTCTAAAAATGAGCCACCAAGTGATGCGAATCATAAAACAAAATTTATTTGCAGCTTTTTTCTACAACACCGTGAGCATCCCCATTGCGGCGTTGGGGCTTTTAAATCCGATGGTGGCCGGACTGGCCATGGCGATGAGCAGTGTCTCGGTTGTGTTGAACTCTCTAAGACTTAAAGTTCTGATTTCCCCAGATGGGAATTAATGTGGCTTCAAAGCGTTCATCAATATCGCACCAGTGGCCGATACGTTGAGCGACTGCACTTTTCCTGTCAGAGGAATCTGCACCAAAAAATCACAGGTTTTTGCTATCAGCGGCGAAATCCCTTCGAGTTCGGTCCCAAGCACCAACACCACTTTTTCAATGGGAGGAAGTTGTTCCAGGGTTTGGGTTTTGTCGCCTAAAGAAGTTCCTACGACCCAGAAACCTGCCTCTTTAAGTTTTCGTAACGAGTCAGCGAGATTGGCAATTTGAACAATGGGTAAAGTTTCGATAGCTCCTACTGAAGCGCTGTAAACCCCCGGAGTCACGGTTACGCTTCTGTCTTTAGGAAGAATAATCCCATCCCAACCTAAGCCTTCAGCGGACCGCGCTAGGGCCCCAAAATTTTGAGGATCTTGAAGGTGATCGAGTGCCAGAATTGCACTTTTTGACTTTGAAGCAATTGTTTCCAGGAAGGGTTTTAGTTCAGTAAATTGAAAAGGATTTAACTGAGCTGTGACTGGCTCAAAAGTTTCCTGAGTCTTAATCTTGGGACGAGGCTGAAAGTCGACGACGATAGCATTGTCTTGTGCCAAAGAGACTATCTGTTGGACTCGAGGTGAGGGCTTTTCAAGAGATGTGAAGACGATAAGCCTCTTGATTGAAGCTGGGCGGTGGTTGAGAATGTGTGAGATAGCGCTGAGTGATGATATGGTGTTCATTAAATTTCCGTTGTAAATAAGTTTTCAGTTGCGAGTTTGGGATTTCGGCTTTGAGTGATGGGGCGACCAATGATCAAGTAGTCGGCTCCCGACGCCAAAGCCTCTTCTGGGCTTGCTATTCTTTTTTGGTCCTCTTGGAAAACCTCTTTGAGTTGAGGGCGAATACCAGGAGTGACAAGTAAAAATCCTGGGTAGACGAGGGGTCTTATAGTTTTGGCTTCAGAGACGGAACACACTATCCCGCTCAATCTTGTCTCCTGTGCTAAGAGAGCTAGACGGCTGACCGATTTTTCTGAAGTAGTTTCCCAATCCCAATAAGCGGCCTCTTTCGGATCAAAACTGGTAAGTAAAGTGATCCCTAAAAGTTTCAATTTAGAATTGCGACATCCTTGGCTTGCAGCTTCCAACATTTTTTTTCCGCCGAGGCAATGGACCGTCGCAAAGTTAACTCCCATTTCAGCCAACTGCCGGATAGTCTCAAAAACTACTTGTGGAGTGTCGTGAAGTTTTAGATCGACAAAAATTTGTTTTTTCTGGTTGTGAAGGTGTCGAATGACCTCGGGGCCAGAACGAGTGAAAAGAACGGGCCCGATTTTATAGGTGCTGATCTGCGTTCCTAAAGTCTCGACGAGCTGGAAAGCTTCATCCCGATTTTCGTAGTCTAGGGCTACAATGACATTATCTAATGGTTTCATGTGATGCCGATTCTCCATGGATTAAGAGTTTCATCTGGAATGGGTTCCAGGGTATCAAGAAAATGGGTAGTGACTGTTTGCTTCTCATTTAGAAAACGATTGGAGACACGGTAGGGTTCGGAGCCGTTCTTTTTGCCATATCTGGCTAGCAACGAAGCCAACTGTTCTTTTATTCCCTCTGTTAGTTTGCCTAAAGCCAAGCCGCAGGGGCCAACAAAATTGGAGGGCTCAAACAGACTGCCGCCACTCGTTTCCCAGAGCCGATTCATTTCCTGATTTTCAGAATCGGTGCGAGCGACGATGAACTTTGTTTCCCCTGAGAGTCTAAAGTGTCGGCCTAATCTCAAAAATTGAGCTTGGATCATCTTCTGCGTAGAGTTCCGATAGGTCGGAAAAGAATAAAAATCCTTCAAGCGTTCGGAGAAAGCAGTTTCAGTAAGAAGACAACCCCCACCCGGGCTCGCAAATTCTGTGACCCCGAGTCTCTTTGCCAGTTCTAATTGTACCGACCTCCCTCGGCCTGATATCTTTAAAAGATTTTCTCTTTGAATCCACCCTTTTTCTTCTGCAAGCGTTGGGGGAAGGTTGGCTCCCGAAAGGGGCCTCAGAACTATAGGGTCCATTTTAGCTTTTCGTTCGATGACTGAAATTGCAGCTTTGTTTTGGGAAAAAGGTCGTTGTCCTACCACTTCACCGGTCACGATAAAGTCGGCATCCTGTTCGATTTTTACTTTTTCGGCCATTTCAAACATGTAGATGCGGCAATCGATGCAAGGGTTCATCTGGCTTCCGTAGCCATATTTCGGGTCCTTCACGAGATCTACGAAAGCTTCCCCTTTTTCTCTGGTGATAAGAGGGATCTCAAGTTCCCTAGCGACTCTATTTGCGTCTAAAAGGCAGCCAAAAGGTGATACCAAATGAAGCCCGATCACTTCGATCCCCCAACTTTTAACCAACTTTGTTGCCAGGGCGCTATCGAGCCCACCTGAAATAAGGGCTATAGCTCTTGGCCCCCTTTTCTGGGGGATTTTGATCGGGTTTAAACTCACGTCACCTGCCACTCAAATATCATGTCAAAGGTGCCCGACATATATCTTTTTTCTGCCGTTATTACAAGGGGTTAGGTAGGTTAGTTTAAGCTGATTAAAGGTTGGTCAGAGTAAGTCTCTGATATGAGGCACTTATTGAGGCCTCTTTTTAGAGTGCTCAATTGTTGCTCACTTGTTGTAGACAAAACAGTGCACACGGCAAGCGAAACAGCGGCGGCACGAGGGTTGCTTTATTAATTATTCAAGAAGAAACACAACTAGGATGGGCAATATGATTAAGCAACTACGAATTCAACATAACTCTTTTTTCATCAAGATAATGCTTCTCGGCGGATTTCTTCTTTCACTCTTTATAAGTGGTCCGGCTCGAGCAGAAAGCGTTACCGACTGGATTTCAAGTTTAGGATCGATAAGCTTTTCTTCGGGCGGGGCCGCTCAATTACCTAGTGGGGTATTACAATCCCTGCAGAATGGTTCGGTATCCCCGGTCCTTCAATATGTTTTGTTAAACAACACTATGACTCAAGCGATCGAGCAGTCTTTAGCTCAAACTCCAGATACTCGGCTTCCTTATACAGCTGCTCTGGAAAAGTTTAATTGGGGAATATGTAACTTAACTAAATCGTTCCAAACCTCAATGGTTTTAACCTTACTGCCACAGACGAGTGCGAACAGGCAAAGTGGGGGATCTAACGATCCAGCTGTCAGACAAGCGAAACAGCAGCAAGCTCTTTATATGGCCCAAGCTTTTTCGCAAGCGAGGGGTTGTGATAACTCAAATTCTAACGACTCGGGCTTCGACACAGCTATTCTTCAATTGCTTCAGAGTTTATAGTGAAACGAACTTCTCAAGATCAGATTTTATCAGGGGCGTTTAGCTTCTGTTTTCCGGGGTTGGGGCAACTGTACTGCAGTCGCCCCTTTGTCACTTTTACCTTCTTTGCGGCCTTTATTTTTTGCGAATTAACACCTCAGTACCACTCTCTATTGCCTTTAGTGGCTATTGTAGCCTCCTTGGAGGCCTACATTAAATATCGACCTATCAAAAATGTCAGTCGAACGAGAACCTACTTTTTTGCTTCGGTGGCGACGCTAGCTCTAACCTATTGGTTTTTCCTTTTTGCGCCTATCGTAATCCCTATGTGATTCACCAAGGGCGTTTGACTCCACAACTTAGCATCTCTTTACCCCAGTAGGGGTTGGTAAGTGCCTCCGGTTTTTTTTGAAACCAAAAAGCATATCCTTGAGGAAACATGGGGCAGAAAAAAAGTTGGAGATCTTTAGTTTCCGTTTTGTGCGATTTTAGGTGGGTGATAAACACTTTTGAAATGTTTCCAAAATTAATACGGTACTCAGCTCCGTTTTTTGAATCTGTGAATTGAGTAACGGACGAGAGAAGGGCCTTCATTTCCGTCTCTTCGCTTTCATTTAGCTCCCCCTTTAAAAGGGTTTCTAAACTTTTTTTAAACTTTACCCCGAGTTCTGTTAACTGGGTCAAATTATCTTGGGCCAGAGATTTTTGAATCTCAATATAAGCAGGTAAAAGTGTAAAAAAGGGTGATGATGTTTCGTTTGCCCCTTTCCCAAAAACAGAAGGGCTGAAGTTGAGAAGTAATCCAAGGAATAAGCTATAAATTAAGCGCATGGTTTGACCCGTTAGATAAGTAAGTAGTTACAATGGGATAGTTGATTTTTTTAAATAGGTCAAGGCGGGGATTTTAGGATTCTCCCAGCTTGTCTCGCGCTCTTAATAGAGGTATAAACCGGAAATGAAACTAAACAATATTCTCCCGTTGGTTTTTCTCGTAAGTTCAATAAGTTTTAGTTCTGATGTGCTAACGCTTCAGGATTATTTAAATCAAGTCAAAGAAAAGCACTTAGGCTACCAAGCTTCACAGTTAGTGAGTCAAGGAGCCAAAGAGAGAGTTGGCGAGGCTTCGCTCTTAACTTCTCCCTCTTTGATATCGAACATACAATATTTAGATGACCAGAAACCCACTAACAACCCTGCCTTTTTAGGAAACAGAACAGTTTTTAAGGGATATTCCCTAGGAGTTGCAGAGCAAACAGGTTTTGGGCTAGCGGCAAAACTAAGCTATACGGTGAATCGAATCGAACTGTTTGGTGTGAATGAGACCTTTGTTCCAATGCCAAAGTATTACACTGCTGCTCCGTCTTTAGAACTCAGTCAGTCTCTTTGGAGAAATGGTTTTGGATCTGAGACCCGAGCCACCACGCGAGTGGTAGAGGCTCAAGCTAAAGCAACCAGCTTAGCAGAATCTTTAAAGGCCAAAGTGATTTTGGCCGAAGCAGAAAGCTCCTACTGGAGATTGGCCATCGCTCATGAGTTGGTTTCGGTAGCAAAGGATGGGGTTGAACGAGCGAGAAAGATCAAAGAGTGGAGTGCCCGAAGAGCTTCTTTGGCACTAGCTGACAAATCGGATGCGCTTCAAGCAGAAGCGGGGCTCGAAGGAAAACAGTTGGAACTCCAAGCTGCTTTGGATGAGCAAAGAGAGGCCACCAAGAGATTCAACAGTTTGCGTGGACAGGATTCTGAAACGGCTTTGGAAAACCTAGAGATTGTAGGGCCTGAAAAATTAATCGAATTGGCCCCCATTGAGAGAAAAGGTAAACGGGAAGATGTTCTTGCGGCCGACGAGGCAAGAAAAGCGGCTCAAGCGGCAAGTGAGTTGGGCCGAGAAAAAAACTCTCCCACTTTAGATCTTGTTTCTAGCTACAGCTTAAATGGCCGAGATCCCGCCATGAGTAAAAGCGTTTCTGATGCTTCAAAAACAGATCAATCCACTTTTTCGGTTGGAGTCAAGTTTTCAGCCCCCCTGGATATTGGAACTGTGGTGTCAAACAGAGCGGGATATCTCAAAGAGGAAAAAGGGGCTGAACTCAACTATCAAAGAAAACTTTTTGAGGAAGAAATTGAGTGGAACGAACTCGTAGCTAAGTTTTCCGAAGCCAAACGTCGGCTCAAAATGGCTAAAGAGATGGAGAAAGTTCAACAACAAAAGTTGGAAAACGAAAGAGCGAGACTCAAAAAGGGCCGATCAGTTTTGTATCAAGTGGTTCAATTCGAACAGGACTATGCCAATAGTCAGATCCTTACTTTGAAAACAGAGCTTCAAATTTTAGCGCTTTCAGCTCAGATGAAGACCTACATACCCACAGGAGACAATTCGTGACTCTAGCCGACCTATCTATTAAGCGTCCTATTTTTATTACCTGCACTGTCATCGCCATGTTGGTGGTGGGTTATCTTTCTTTGAAAAAGCTTGGGGTGGATCTTTTCCCAAACGTGACCTTTCCGATTGTCACAGTGAGTACCCCTTACCCAGGTGCCGGGCCAAGGGAAGTCGAAACTCTAGTGTCTAAAGTTCTTGAAGATGAGATCTCAACAGTAGCCGGTATCAAGAGACTTCGGTCGATCAACAAAGAAGGGGTCAGTATTGTTATCGCTGAATTTACCCTTGAAACCGACGTGAAATACGCTGAGACCCAAGTTCGTGATAAAGTTTCCGGAGCCAAGCGAAAACTTCCCACTGAAACTAAAGAAGCGATTATTCGACGAGTGGATCCTGCCGACCAACCGATCATTACGGTGACCGTAGCCGCAGATCTTCCTGAAGCAAAACTTTATGATCTCGCAGATGAAGTGATTCGCCCAAAAATCGAACAGATTAAAAATGTGGGTTTGGTAGAAGTGTTGGGGGGCAGAAAAAGGGAGATTCGCGTTGAGTTAGATCGAAAAAAAATCAATGCTTATGAGATCTCGGCCACACAAGTGTCTCAGCGGATTGCCACCACGGGACAAAATATTCCTGCTGGAAAAGTAGAACAGAATCGAATGGAGTTGGTGTTTCGAGCTTTAGGGGAATTTAAAAATCTTAAGGATATTGAAAATGTCATTGTTAACTTTATTGGGAATGATGTCCCCGTAACGGTCTCTCAGATCGCGACGGTGACCGATTCACTCGAGGACGAGACCTCTAAAACTTTCTATAACGGACAGAAGTCGTTATTTCTCATGGTCTTTAGACAGACTGGGGCGAACACTATTCAGGTCGCAGATTTGGTTAAAAAAAGAGTAGCCGACTTAAATACCTCTTTAAAAGATGCTGAAGGGAAACCTAGACTAGAGATTGTCCGGGATTCCTCAAAGCCTATTCGGGCTAACGTAGATGACGTTACCGAATCTATTTTTATTGGGATTGTGTTAACCATCATTGTAGTTTTTTTCTTCTTGGGATCTGCTCGTTCGACACTGATCACTGGTCTTGCCCTACCAAATTCTTTACTCGGGGCTTTTATCCTAATGGCCGCTGCCGGCTTTACGGTCAATGTGATGACTCTTTTAGCTCTTTCGTTGGCGGTCGGTCTATTGATTGATGATGCTATTGTGGTCCGCGAAAATATTTTCAGACACATCGAAATGGGTGAGGAGCCGATTAAGGCGTCATCAGAAGGAACCAAAGAGGTTACGTTAGCCGTTGTTGCTACGACATGCGCTGTTCTGGCCGTGTTCGGACCCATTGCCTTTTTAAAAGGGGTTGTGGGGCAATTCTTTAAAGAGTTTGGACTGACCATCTGTTTTGCCATGATGATTAGTCTTTTTGACGCTTTAACCGTAGCCCCAATGCTTTCTGCCTACTTTGCTGGTAGAAGCCATGGTTTTCCAGAAAAAGGCTTTTGGGGGGCAACTTTGGGCAGAGCACTGAAAGCCTTTAATAAGTTTCAGGATAATTTGGAAAACCGCTATGAAAAGATTCTTGAAAATACTTTAGCAAGGCCATCAATAACGTTTGTTTTCACTCTAGCTATTTTAGCTTTAAGTGGAGTGGCATTGAAATTTACACCCAAAACTTTCTTGGGTGCTCAGGATTACGGCGAATTTTCAGTGGGTCTTGATATGGCTCCTGGAACAAATTTAAATGAGATGGCTGAAGTTTCTCGTAAAGTAGATGAAGTGATACGTTCCAATAAAGAGGTGAAATCTTCAGTCCTGATGGTGGGTAGTCGAGACTTAGAAAGCAATGTGGCCACTTTCTTTATTGAGCTTGTTCCGGCCAAAGAGCGAAGTGTAAACACCACTCAATTTAAGGACCGCATTCGAAATCAACTCAAAGAGTTTGCTTTTGCCAACCCCACGGTTAAAGACGTGGATACGGTTGGAGCTGGTTCGCGCCCTTTCAATGTCAACATCATTGGAAGTGATCTGTCAGTGGTAGAGGAAGTGGGCGATAAGCTCTTCCAGCGTCTCAAAAATATGGCCGATCTAAAAGACGTCGAGACCAGTGTGCGTCCAGGAAAGCCAGAGTTTCAAGTCGTGTTGGATAATAGAAAAGCAGAACGTATGGGAGTTTCTAGTAGTATCGTCGGGGCTGAATTGAGAAATCAGATCGAGGGATCTACTCCTGCAGTCTTTCGCGAAGAGGGTAGAGAATATGATATACGAGTGCGCTTGCAGGAAGAGAGTCGTAATCTAAAAGATAACTTCAGTACAACCTTTGTTCCCAATATTAACTTTAGACAGATCCCACTTAAGAATATCGCTGCGGGTATCGAAGCCAACGGGCCTGCTAATATTTTAAGGCAAGATAGAGGGCGCTACGTTCAGATTGCGGCGGATCTCACTCCCGGAGGGAAAGGAATGGGAGGGGTAATGACAGATATTAATCAAATTTTAAAATCTGAGATTCCCTTACCCCCAGGTGTGACTTATGCGTTTGTGGGACAAGCCGAAAGCTTTAATGAGCTTGTTGAGAGTATGGCTACTGCAGGAATTCTTGCTATTGTTTTTATTTATCTGGTTTTAGCAAGTCTTTATGAGTCCTTTGTGACGCCGTTTACGATCATGCTGGTTTTACCACTTGCAGCTTGCGGCGCGTTTATTGCTCTCTTTGTCACTCGCCAGTCGCTGGAGATTAACTCGATGATTGGTTGTATTTTGTTGTTGGGGGTAGCCACCAAGAACTCGATACTTTTGGTAGATACGGCAAATCAGCTCATAGATAGCGGCATGAAAAGAACCGAAGCTTTAATTAAGTCGGGTAAGATGAGGCTGCGTCCTATCTTGATGACCACTTTTGCTCTGATTGCTGGAATGTTGCCGGTGGCTATCGGGCTTAATGAGGCGTCAAAACAGCGGACCAGTATGGGAATTGCGATCATTGGGGGACTCATTAGTTCGACGCTTCTGAGTCTTGTGGTAGTCCCAGCAGCTTTTGTTTATATCGATCGGTTTAGACTCTGGGCCAAAGGGAAATTGGAGTTTTTAAAACCGAAGGATGAGGCCGCGCATTGAGACAATTAGGAAGTTATATTTATTTCCTCTTGTTTCTTCCTTTGAGTGTATCGATGGCTGATCCCATCATCGATGCTAAAAAATTAGATTTTAGTCTGGTTCTGGATATTCGGTACGCGACTAAAAATAACTTCACCCATACTCAGGTGTATCCGGAAGCTAGGTGTTGCCTCAGAAAGCCGGTAGCAGAAGCCCTTTCCAGAGTTCAGTCGTCACTCAAGATCAGAGGGCTTAGACTAAAGATTTTTGACTGTTATCGTCCTTTCTCAGTCCAAAAAAAGTTTTGGGAGTTGGTGCCAGATGAGAGATATGTGGCTGATCCCAAAAAAGGCTCCCGCCACAACCGTGGGGCCGCAGTCGATGTGACTTTGATCGACTCTTCCGGTAACGAAGTTGAAATGCCTTCTCAGTACGACGATTTTTCTGAAAAAGCCCATCGTAATTATAAGTTGGCCTCCAAAAGCGCTATAGCAAACAGAACTCTTCTGGAAAAAGCTATGGAGCGAGAGGGGTTTGTAGGGTTTGAAACTGAATGGTGGCATTTTGATCACAAATCTTGGCAAGGCTACGCTGTAGAAGACCTCCCCTTTTCAGCCATTCCTTAGAATGTGTTCATACCTGATCACTTTGAGTGTGCTTTTTAAGAGGCTGGTCCGATGCAAAAGTTCCAATATTGCAAAGCCTTATAGAGGACCAAGAGCTTTAATATTTCAAAGCTATTTATGATTCTTTTTTCG
>Ga0136644_10003303_pt1 | contig 12092 bp, 4 predicted proteins | sample C_130820_EF_Meta_FD_94780 | JGI IMG/M metagenome (GOLD analysis project Ga0136644, IMG submission 94780) | Freshwater microbial communities from Lake Croche, Canada to study carbon cycling - C_130820_EF_MetaG (v2) (version 2) | ecosystem: Environmental > Aquatic > Freshwater > Lake | place: Lake... | reverse complement strand
CCAGACCATCGTCCTCTGCTGCAAGAAGTGAATAAGCGGTGTCAGCCTTGGGCCAAAGCGCTGGATTGAAGCGTACACCAACGAAACCTTTTGCCTTGAGAGAAGGTAAATAGTCTTGCCCAGCAAGGGGGTCCAGCAGGCACATTGCTTTAAGCTTCTTTGGATGACGCGAAATAGCTTTATGTACATATGAATGGTCGTAACTATAGTGGATAGGTTGTACGACCAAAGCTCCTCGAACTCCGGTATGCTCCATCTGAGAAAGCAAGGCGTCAACGTTAGATGTTGTTGTCATTCCACTCGGTGGTAATGGAGCCGAGCTAGCAAATGGATACTCTCCATTCCCGTCACCCCAGATGTGGACGTGTGAATCGATTATGCCACCACTTTTCTTCCACATTCTAGAAGACTTTTGCGTATCTGATGTCCAAAGACACCAAAGCAATATTAACGCGTACGTAATTCCCACAATCATAAGCGCTTGCTTTGGCATTGAATTTGAAGACTTTACGTTTGTGGGTTCTCCTTCAGTGTGCTGCTGCTGCTGCTGCAAGTCGCACGCCCTCGTCTTCGCTCTCTAAGGTAGATCAGCGCCTCCTAGCGTCGCAAACTATACTACACACACCGCAGCAATGTCAGATGATATTTTCTGTTCGAAGAGATTGCTTTTCTCCTGTGCTTCTGTGCTCGTTGACAGCACCTGCTTCAATTTCGCCTTGACTACTTATCTGAAATACACTGCTTGTCATTCATACGAGACACGAAGCTGTTCCGTTGCGTGCAAGGGCCTTGTTTTCGTTTTCCGGAGTGGAACACACCTCACACTCACTTCCGGTTTTCTTGTTGGTTTGTTGATCTCTAAAAACTACACTTCTGCGCGGATCGAGACAGGAATTCGCTTGGTGTTTTCAGAGTGCCGGCGGTAGCAGCAGCAGCACCACAACTCTTTCAACCCGAAAGGACTGCTTTTGGTGTTTGTATGCACTGTGCACTTCACGGGCGAGGTAGCGAAGCCATCGCTTGATTTCTAGATCTACAAACGCGCAAAGAATCGCATTATTCGCCTGTTACAACACCTGCTTACAAACGCAAGGCGTTGGTTCGTCGTGGTTGAGAAAGGAGTACGGCGAAAGCCCGCCACGGTACGGTCGAAAGATGGCTGAGCACAATGTAGCCAAGAGTTTTCGTGTGATTTTGAGACATTTAAAGAAATTTCCCTCTTCTTCTTCCAAAGATTCTGCTGCCCACATGCACGTTCTGGAGCAATTTCGAGCTGGCAAGAAGGAAGCAGATGAAAAAAAGATGGCGTTGATGCGCGCTAATGCGCACAGTTATGCCACGCTATTATCTTCGATTTCAGAATTGAAGAGTTTGCGGGCACTCGATTCTGGTGAAAAGCTGGATCCACGAGACAAAATTAGAGCAACGGCCTCTCGCGTCGGACTTAGTGTGCCTTCGTTTGCGGACCAGCCCCTGCCTGAATTCCTACCAAAAAAAACAGCAAAAGAGTATGCACGGGAAGCGGCGGAAAAGAAACACAGTGGTGTTGCGTAAGAGCCGCTTTGCATAGGATCCAATCCGACGCGCAATCACCTTCCTTTAGTAGCGAGACACGAAACTCGGGGGGTAAACAATTTATTCTAGACCACACGACAATATGGGCGCCACACAACAAACAAAAGAAATAAGATCGTTAAATAAACAGGATGATAGATGATGCTTTCACTTCTTCTTCTTTGCATCCTTACCGCCCTTTTCTTCACTCTCGCCCGATATGATGGCTTCGATCTTTTTCCTGCGATCATCAAGGCCAGCAATGATGCGTGTAAATGCCAAGTAAGCGGCCTTGTCGTCTTGGTAGGTGACTTCTTGCAAAGACAGGTTATCAAGAAAGTCCACGTTGCTCATGGGTCGCTTCGCGATCATGGCCATGCGGCGCGTGGTGACCACGGTACGAATAGTGCGAGAAATGGCGCCTGCTGAGTAGCCCTCGGAGATATAAGCTAGTGAAGAAATATCGACAGACGCGATGACGGAATTCACCTTTGCAGCAACCTCGTCTTCCGTCATGGCAACACCCTTGCCCACGACAACGGATGCAAGGGCAATGGCCTCGGCCTTGCGCAGGCCTTCCTTGATGTAATCTTCCAGGTACTTTTTCCAAATCAGGCAGCGAGATGCGTAGTCGGGATATGGCATGTAAAGGAACTTGTCAAAGAAGTTTTTCATGTCCTTTATGTCGCCATTCTCAGGCACCTTGGTTGTGCCAATAAACACTACACGGTGTTCGGGACCGAGAGCAATGTCCTTGTATTTTTGGAAATCCTTTTTGAATCGCGATGGTCCGTCCTTGTCCTTGTTTTTCTTGCCGCCTGTGAAAAACTGCTCGCATTCGTCAAAGTAAATCACCACGGGCTGATTTGTAGGATCGCGAGCCACTGTCATGACCATGTGAACCAGCTTGAGCGGCCCCGTCTTACCCGCAAACTGGCCTCGTAGCTTCTCAGGTGTAAGATGGATTAACAAAGCGCCGAGCTCATAGGCGACAGCCTCTACGGCATGCGTTTTACCCGACCCCGAAGGACCGTAGAGCATTATTGACTTTATAATCTTCTTCGTCGCAGCCTTGATTTCCGAGCTACCGTTGGGCAAAATGCAGTACTCCGTGAGCGTTTGGCGCAACTGAGCCATTGAAGGATCTTGCGGCTCCCAAGCCCCTTCATCTTTTCGGTCCGCATTGTGGTGCATACTGCCTAAATAATTAAACTCGCCAATCAGACTCGACATGGGCTTTTCTCGGCAGCACACGACTAATCGTGCCTCGATCAACATGACGAGCATCTGGTCGGAATCTACGCCCTTGAGCTCTGCAATCTTTTCTCCCGGGAGAGGCTTCTTCTTCTTGTCCTTCTTTCCCTTTTTTCCCTTCTTTTTCTTTCCCTTCTTTCCCTTTTTGCCCTTTTTTCCCTTGCCACCAGGCGCAAGCTGTGTCTTGATCTTGGCCAAGTTCATTTCCAACATTTTGTCCACTTGCTCGCGAAGCTGCTCGTAGACACCGGGCCGAACCACTTCCTTGGCCAGCTCCACATCATGCCGTTGCTGGAAATTGTCCGTTTCATCTCGTCCGTCCCAGACATTTCCATATACTTCAGAGTGCTGTTGCAAGGCTTCTGTGAGCTCTGTTTTGCCTTGAAGCTTCGGCATAGCATTGGCGTCCTCCTCGTCGTCATCTCCCTTTCCTTTCTTGCCCTTCTTGCCCTTCTCTTTCTTGTCCTTGCCACCTTTGGCATCCTTTTTATCGCCCTTTTTATCGCCCTTACCCTTGTCGCCTTTACCTCCCTTGCCGTCAGCAGCCGCATCATCGGGATCGGCTTCCGCTGCTTTTTTGGTCTTGTAAAAGCCCTCCAGGTTATCCGGGAAGCCCTTTTTTCCGTCTGGTCCTTGTGCGATTTGATCTGTTACCCACAAAGTGCGTTCCTCTCGCAACTCCTCCTTCTTTTCCGGCCCTTCTTCCTGCATGATGACCTCTTTAAGTTCTTCGAGAGCCCTCTCGTACGTTTCCTTGTTCTCAGCCTGTTCCTGTTTCCGCTTTCGATACGCCGTCTCCATTTCGCGCTCGAGGGCATCAACATTATCATTGCGCGACTTCATGGCGACAAACTTGAGCTCGTTTTCTCTCTCTCGCTTGGCCTCTTTGCGGCTAACGAGGCCCTTGAGCATGCGTTGAATGTTGGTGGCGGCAATGTCCACGTCCATTTCAATCTGCGCAGAGGCGTCATACATACGACTTTGCTTTTCCTTTTCTCTTAAGTCACGAACCATAGCTGCGCGCTCAAAGCCCTGCCGCCCTCGCTCATTACGCTGAATGATTTCGATCGCCTTGTCGATGGTCATGCCCTGGACGGCTTGTGCAATGTCAAAACCATCCTCAATATAAATGGCTTGAGTATTTAGCCGAATGTTCATGTAGCCTTGCACAATTCTGTTTCGCTGCTCTAGCTGACGAGCAATATCCTCTTTGAAGTACTTAGGTACTGGTATTTCCAAAGTTTCGGGCGAGAGCTTGAGATCCACGAGGATGTCGTCAAGGTGAACGTACTCCCATGGAAATGCCTCTTCAGGGCCTGTAGGCATTTTCAAAAAGCTGTTAGGGGGATTCCACTTGACCAAGTCGTTTTTTAGCTCCAAGACGCGTCGAATGACACACTCGAGCACCTTTTTGACATGGATGCGCTTCTGAGGATGCACCATACTGTCATAACACTCCTCCAATTTGCGAAATATTTGCACATACTTGATGTATAGACACGCAAAATGCTGAAACGCCTGAAATATTGTCACTTCCTTTGGCGCAACTGCCTTACCGCCCCCTTCCTCCCCTACCTCCTCGTCTCCTCCGACACCTTCCACCTCGAGCTGCCCTTCCAACTCACCCATCGCCTCATTCCAAAGATCATCATACGTGCTATTTGCCATGACTCCTAACGATTACTCTGAAATACACCCCTGCTGCTTGGAAGAGAAATCGATCGACCGTTTTCGTTTCTCTCGACAACTCTTCTCAGGGCGGCCTCCGCGGGAGCGCGGTGTGCAGCGGAGAGTCTTCACTCTTCGATACGATAGCCAGTGTTAACCCCGACCGCAGCTCCAGAGGAATTTTATTTCAAACCACGATCTTTATTGTGCTCTTTCCAAAAAACTATCAATTGCTTTCTGCTACATGAAAAGAGAAAGAGCTAGCACATAGCGAGCTTTTTTAGCACGTAGGATGATGAAAACGACGTGATAATACAAGCATGACTCTGGCAAGGGGATGTTGGGGGGCTGGCTACTGTAATGGCATAATACACGCCATTCTTGAGTGAAATGTCGCTTGCATGGCGCATGGTGCTTTTCGCACTTCTGCTCCTTTACTTTGTTACGGTGACAAAGGGGATACAAACGACGCTTACCGGACCCCAAGGTTCCTTCGAGGCGCGAGCAAGTGCCGATGGCTCAATCGTTTCCTACCTCATCGAGCCACAATCTCCGGCAGCATCGAGAATACGGTTTACCTTTACATCACTCATTGTTACATCCTCTCAAGTCTACATTACCGAATATGTTGGCAGCAACAACAAAGTGTATCTTTTTGAGTGCGTGCAGTGCGGAAGTGAATATGCCTCGGTGGACAATGCCGTGTACGACTCCTACATGCCTCCTCCCTTTTACTCATCAACCGGATCAGTGACTGTGACGATACAAAATGTGGGCACGTCGAATACTCCGAGTCACATTAGTCTTCAGTATGCGAGTGTGTTGGATGAGCAGGTGGACGCAATGCGCAACGTGACAACAACGCTCAAGATGGGCTACGCCAAAGTATCGCCATTGCTACTCTCGTCGGGTTTGTTCCCAAACCAAACGAGACAGCAGTGGCTCGTCACTTCTCCCACAACTTCTCTCCTTACATTCAGCTTTGCCAATTTTCTCTTCCCTTCTGATTGCAGCATCTCGCTCAAAATTTTCAACATGCTCAAAAGCGGCTCGAGTGGCGTTGTGAACGCCTCCTCGGCAACTCTTTTATTCTCCGCGTGCACAACAAGTGATGAACCTCAGCGTTGGGTGTACTCGTCAACAGGGTACGCTCTAATTGTACTGGATTCGAGCAATGCCAACTCGAAACAGAAGCTCGATTTTCAAATCACCTATGACACCAATGCTGCGCTATACCATTGTGGTATGTGGCCACAAACAAACGTTTTGCAAGATAGGACAGCCACAATTTTGGATGGTAGCCTCGTCACTTCTAAAAGTTCATGGATTCGCTTATCCGAAAGCTGCTCCTGGCTCATTGATGTAAGTAGTGTATCTACGAGCGATTACATTACGTTCATCATGCGCTTTGTGAGCATCAAGCAGGGAGGCGGGGTTGTTGTGTATGATGGCAACAATGCCACAGCACGAGTGTTGTGGGATTCGGGTCAGGCCTTCTACGCCGACTCCAAGCCTGGCTCGTCCTGGACCATTCCTCCTCCTCTTGTGTCGTCAGGGCCCTACATGTACATTGTTTTTAACACCGACACAACATCTGGAATTTTTTTCCGAGGATTTAGAGGCGAATACTACACCAACGCTGGTGACAGTCAAGGAGTCGGCAGTGGCACAAGTTTGCTCGGCATGTCATCGGCTATCGACATATCCACTCCTGGTAATAGCACAATGTACGCGCAGCAACTTAACTATACCTGGCTTATTCGTCCCGATCCACAGCGATGCGCCCATTCTCACTATTCCGTATCTTCTCCGATTTGCGACGTTGCGAGCACTCGCATCACGTTTGTCTTTAGCCTCGTGGACTTGCCTTTGGGTGGAGGCGACGAATTGGTGATTTACGATGGACCTGTGGCTTCATCAACCGCCACCGTCATAGCGCGCTTTTCCAGTCCTGCCCAGCCTCTGCAGTGGTTTACAACGACGAAACAAAATGCTACTATGACATTCATCACAAATGGCGATAGCATACACAAGGGTAACTTCAAACTTTCCTACTTTACCGACGGACCAAACTATCATTGTGGCTTTACGACCAATCCTGCTCTACTAACGGCGCCTTCCATGGTCATCACCGATGGATCTGCAAGTGCAGAAAACGTGTACCTCAACCAGTACTGCGAGTGGACGCTCGAACCATGGGACAGCTGGGGAGTGTACTTGTTCTTCTCGCGGTATAGCATTGTAGGAGGTACACTCAGCATTTTCAAAGGCCCAGTAAGCAATGGCATACTTCTTGCAACTATTCGCGATACGCCTGCAATACCTGCTCCGCTCTACTTGCCCTACTCATCTATCGGTATCTCCTTGAAAACGGATGCTAACAAAGCAACTGGTCGTGGCTTTTCCGCAACGTACTTTGGCCTGTCAAGCAACCGCATCTCACAACCAGGCGACGGTCAAATTCTGCTCTACAGCTCATCAATGCTGTCGCTGAAGCACGTGTCTACAAACAATTACATTTTCCCCTCTTCCAACTTCTCGTGGATCTTGAATCCCTCTTCGTCCGTCGGGCCAATCTACTTTGCCCTTTCTTTTCTCAATCTCACCGATTGTTCCAAGGCATATCTCAATATTCACGACGGCGACTCTCTCTCAAGCCCTCTACTCGCTCGCCTTTGCGGCGAAACAGCTGGATTGGCTTCATCAACATACAAATGGATCGTAACGTCAGGCCCTTCTGCCGTGCTCAATTTCGTCTCTGATGCGTCGCAAAATAATCACGGCAATTTCGAGATTTCATACTACTCTGATGGACCCAATAGTCATTGCGGCTTTATCGTTAGTCCTGGCGTCATGAAGGCACCCTCCATGGTCTTTACGGACGGCAGTCCGGCCAACAGCACGATGTACACCAACCAAGACTGTGAGTGGCTTATCCAGCCCGAAAAGGTTGATTCTGGAGCTTTGGTTTTCCTTGAGCTAGTGTACAACGATTTACGAGGAGGAAATATGGCTGTCTATAGCCACGGCAGAAGTGCAGGCGCTGGTATTAAAGAAGAGCTATTGTGGCGTTGCAACGGTTGCCAAAATATACCCAAGGTCGTCATTAGCAGAACAGGCGCTATGCGTGTCACCTACAGCTCTTCCTCCTCCGTGTCTGGTTATGGCTTCAAGGCTGTTTACTGGACCATCAATAGTACGAGCCACTTGGACTGGCAAAAGACGACCAACGGATCAGTGCTGGAAATGCCACCCGGATTTGCCTTGACCAACACGCCTGATAATCATACGGCCTCGTGGAAAATGGGCATGACAAAATGGCCTGCAACTGTAATCTTTTCGCCGCGCATCATCGTCAACGCGAGCAGCGACGGTTTGAATATAAACGGTTGGGTGCAAGACGGTCGTCCTGCCTTGAATTCATCATTTCAATCCCCTGTTGCTCGCAGCAAGGCCCTCAGCTGTGGCTTTGTGATCGAAAACGTCACGTCTTTTCTTTCTAATAATCAGCTTGTGCTTGCCGACACACAGCTTGCAGGTAGCTATGTGCAGTCTTCGTACGCATACAAGGATCAGACCTCGGGTAACGACTACTGGAACGAACCCAAAAAAGTTCTCTCCACATCCGGCGTGTGGAGGACGGGTAAGGGAGTTACCATGGATGCACCTTATCGGCCCGCCGAAGTGTGCAAGTACGTGCTCACTTCTGGCTCGGAACAAAGCATCGTGATTAAGATAAATGCCTACCAGCCTGGAAACAGTAGACTTCGCATCTACACCGGCTTATACGGCAACGACGACAAGCCTCCAATTGTCGACACTTCAATCGCTCCTCTTGACTTGACCAAGACTTACCTTGCGCCATGCGGGAAATCGACCATCATCTTAGAATCGACACAAGCAGGAAACGTCGACCACGGTCTCAGTTTCTCATATCACCTCAAGAATCTCGACAATGGCGCAGATTGCCTCGATTACATCATTTCACTGCGTCCTAAGGTCATTTATGTCGATCCCTTCATCCCCTACTACATTGCTGCTGGCTCTCTCGGTGCATGTTGCCTAGCTTGTATCGTGGGCTTTTATATTCGCAGATACCTGCGACGTCACTGGCCTGAAGCGGGCTACTTCAGCAAGCTCTTTCGACGTGTGCGCACATATCGCATCGTCACGCCTAAGCATCCTCGCTATACACCTCGATTGGACGAGTTTCGCAACAAGTTTTTGCCCCTCGGAAAATGTTGCGTTTGCCAAGAAGAGGGAGTCAAGGTGTTCAAGGTAGAAGGGTGCAAACATGCTGTTTGCATTGAGGATATAAAGGGATATCTAGGCACTGCTCTCGGTGATATATCAATGTTTCCCGTCAAGTGTCCTATGCACTACGAGGCTTGCGGAGGCCTTTTGGAGGCACGAACAGCCAAGCGTGTGCTGAATAGAGTCGAGTACGAGAAGTTCCTCGACTTCGCCGATCGCGCCACATACGGCGAGGGAATGCGATGTATCTTTTGCAACAACTTTGTCAACTTCCCAGTCGAAGGCGCCTTCTCCATGGTCGAGTGCCCTTATTGCATACAGCGCTTTTGCATGCGGTGCAAAAAGCCTTGGCACTTTGGCGCAAGGTGTCCATTGGACAACGTTGATGATTCACTCGAAGCATGGAAGCAAGACTCGGGCGCACAAAAGTGCCCTTCGTGTCACAAATTGATTGAAAAGGACGATCCAGACACATGCAACCACATGGTTCACAAGATCACTGATGGCATTCCCTGCATTCGCGATCGGACCGACTTTTGTTATCTGTGCGGAGAGGAGGTAACGAGCGACTACCCACACGAAGAAGTTCGTAGCCCAGGCATCAACCACTTCCCGGATGGCGTATTTCAAAAATGCCGCGCAATAGTACAGCGAGAACGCGAAGCGGAACGCGACCGGCTCAAGAAAATGCGCCGCATGAAAAACAAAAAGACCGCCTTGGATAGAGAGATGAGTTTTGGCTTTGGAGGCACGAACGGCGCCGATTCGGTGACTGACGAATGGGAATCCGAACAAGATAGTGTTGTGGGTGAAGGTGATGTTTTCGACCAGCAGTGGGGCATGGTCATTGCAGTGCCCTCACCCACCCCTGCACCTGTAGCTTCATCAGCGGCTTCTCCAGTCATCGTAGTACCTACCGCAGGTCCTTCCGCAGCGACCGTTGCAGCACGTCAACGAGCGATGGTAGTTGCTCGCACAGCAGCAAGAAACACCATCAATGTAGCAGGGTCGCCCAATGTCGCAGCTACTCGAACAAGAGCCTCTCCACCTCAACGACTTAGTACGCCCGTTCGAGGATCGCCAGCACGCGTGGTTCCTACAAACGGTGGGCGGTGAAAAAGTATACCACGCGCCACATTGAATTTCAGTCATTACGACTTTTATATCGTTTTATATTTTATAATTGCTTTAAATTCTTTCTAGGGACTAGCTTTTTAGGGACTTCCATGTGATGTGATTGATGAGATGAAATGAAGTACTAGCAAAACACTAACACACACAAAGCAACTAGGCCTTGCCTCGAGTCTTTCTTCCTGGTGAGAGCAATTCCTTGTCGAAAGTCATGCCTTCTTCAACTAAAACGTAGTCGCCAACGATGATGTACTGCTCTTGATTCTTTTGCAAGTATTTGAGGAAATCAGTGAATCTGGCCTGCGCGAGGCTTACCTCTGCGGGATCGAGAAACACCTGGGCCAAAAGCCTCGGCATGCGCACAAAGAGTCGAAGCAAATGCTCGCCACCATAAAGCTGGGAGCAAGAGAGATCTGTAGAGGCCACCTTCATGAGCTGGTCGTATTGCTCTCGCTCTTGGCGGTATAGCAGAATAGTAGGCAATGCCTTGTCGAAGTAGAGCTGCAAGCCCTCAAACAACTCGACGAAACGCACGTATTGTTCTGCATCTACTTTGGACTGTTTAAACTCGAGGTAGTCTCTGAAAATATTTTCCACTGTCTTTACGCGCGGCAACTTGACGAGCCGCTTTGGTTCCGTGGTAATCAGGCTCCACTCGTTTACGAGGTGTGTCTTGAGAGGCATAGGAATGTTCATCCTCTTCATTGCTTCTACACCCTCTTGGTCATCGTCCTGCTGATCACGCTCACTCAAGGCGAGACGACGCTTGCGAAGCTCCTTTTCTTGCAGCTCGGCGTCGACGCGTTGCGCCTTGCGCTTTAAAGAAGGAAATATAGCCTGCTTCTCCGTTGAGCCGGCGTCGCTTTCTTCCTCTCCTCCTCCTCCTCCTCCTGCTGCTGAGGTCTTTGACTTTTTTTGACCACGCATTAGCGCTTGAACCGACGCGTCATCGTTGCTTGCCAACAATGCCTCGTCGAGCCAAGTGTCGTACTTGCGAGCCCACCCCTGAAAATGGATAAAATATTTGCGAGTTACCAGCTTACCCTCACCAAGCGTCTGCTCCTTCAGCACCTTTGCCGGATACCAACTGCCCTTGTCCTGTGCAAGGACAATATCGCCACTCTTCCACGCATATGCGCATGCCTTTTTCACATACATCTCTTCTTTGGCCACGGCCTTGGCGTCGTCTTCGATTACGATCTTGGCCCTCTTCGCCTTTCCACCTTTAGGCTTGGCACTACCTTTCTCGACAGACATACCGGTGTGTTGCTGCTTTTGATTTGCTTCTCAGATTTCGAAAAAGCGCTGCTTTCAAGCAACAAGCGAAAAGCTAGCTTATGCTTTATGAATAGGTTGCCACTGGAATTTCCAGGGTCTCTGTTTTATCTCAAATTTTCTCGAGTAGCGGAGTTCTCAGACGACAAGATGATTTCAAGATTTGAGAGTAACGGAACGCCCTCGTCGCCTTGCAAATAGGCAATGAGCTAGAGACCCAAAGCTTTATTTTTCTTTGCAAAATAGCAGGCAGCGAAGTACACACGGTGGCTCGAGCGAGTCGCCCCGATTCCTCCCTTCGTCTTCCCCTTCGTTTCGTGTGTGTGCAGTGTGTGAGCATCCTGGGTTGGGTTGTGAATTAGGTGTGTTCATGGCAAAGGAACCGCCGCCACCAGATTTTGTGCTTCGTGGTCACTTGGAAGCTGTCAACAGCGTGTGTTTCTTTACCGATCAGACAGGCAGCTCGTCTATAGCCTCTGGTGCTGTCGATGGCGAGCTTCGAGTATGGGATCTGAGCACACGGCGAAGTAGTACAACTGTCAAGGCACACCAACAGTCAATCCTTTCCGTCGGCCATATCGCACAACACAACATTTTGTTGACTTGTGGTCGCGACGAGGTGACGAGGCTTTGGAATTTGGAGGAGGGCAGCGCGAGTGGTTTGCAAAATCCTGTGGCCACTTTGCCAACAGGTGCCAAGCACTTTTGCAACGCATCTTCGAACCAAAGCCACTTGGTGGCCACACCTTCCTTGGTCGAATCAGACGTGCTCATCTGGGACTTGCGATCGCAAAGCGTGGTCACCACAATCGCTTTTGGAGCGGAAAAGGGCATTCTTTCGTTTATCCAATTCGCACCTGTTGCATCTGCTATTGTTGCTGATGATTCAGCTGCTAGCGCAGGTGGTGATGGTGATGGTGGTAGTGGTAGTGGTAGTGGTGGAGAAGGAATAGAGT
>Ga0136644_10003301_pt1 | contig 12098 bp, 4 predicted proteins | sample C_130820_EF_Meta_FD_94780 | JGI IMG/M metagenome (GOLD analysis project Ga0136644, IMG submission 94780) | Freshwater microbial communities from Lake Croche, Canada to study carbon cycling - C_130820_EF_MetaG (v2) (version 2) | ecosystem: Environmental > Aquatic > Freshwater > Lake | place: Lake... | reverse complement strand
TTAGAACTGTAATTAAATTCGTTATGATTTAAGCGGCAGAAATAAATTGTTGAATTTAATTCTGTTGTATTATTGAAAGAGCAGTTGATCCAATGTTGTCTAAAAGCATCGCAAATGCCCTGAATTGAACCAGTCTGCATCGTCTGATTGTGATTTAGAGATCCACTAAATGTAGCGCCCGCGTTGCCACCAGCACCAATAATTCTGGAATCGATAACTGCGATACCTGCTTGATAATACAACAAGCCAGCATAGGAACTGGTGCTATTGTCTCTATAAAGTATGCCGTATTCACCAGATGGTGAATTTACTCTATAATCATTTTGGGCACCAATATCAGCCAGTGAACCAGTGCCGACACTGGTTGAAAAAATCAAATTAAATGAACCCTTCTTAATTTCATCTTTTGTCAAGAGTCTTGAAAAATTGATAAATATCAATTCTTTATATTTGTTTCCTGTGTCAACCAGATTACCATCTTTATCGAATTGAAGAATGGAGCCTGTTATATCGTGACCAACTAGCAATTGTGCCATTTGGTTATATGTCTGGATTTTCTTTGATATATCAGTAACGCCAGAAGCAGATAACGTAGAATCAGGAGCCATACCGACAGCCAAATCAAATATATGATTTGCCGATGAACTTAAAACAGGATAATCATAAACGCTTTGGAAGCGACCGTGTGAATAATTTTTAATATTCTTTTCAACACCAGATTCAACATATGTACCAGAAACAATTGTACCAGTTATTGGTATTGCTTCGTGTAATAATGTTCTGGTAGAAACTGCGTCGTCGCTATTTAAATTTTTATATATTGTGGCCATCGTTTTTCCTCTTTATCAAGGTGCTATTCTCTTGACGTATCTTACTGGAATATCTATTCTATAACCGGTTGTAGCGCCAGTTACTCTTACGTTTGTATCTATTATGTTATAACTACCAGATACACTACCTAGTTGTTCAAACAAATAATCACTTGTTTGAAGTTCTAGGGAAGCAGCTAACTTAAGTTTCAATCTTGTGCCGGCCGGACCACGAATTGAAGACGCACGATCACCGGTGACAGGAGCTGGTGCTATTTGTGACACTTCTGGATTTTTTTGAATTGATAGCAAATAAGTCGCCATCTGATCATCATCAATGTAAGAACGGTTTAACTCTGATAAATCCCCTTGTCTTAGGAGTGAGCCAAGGCGATTATCCATTTCAACAATATAGCTCGTTTCTCTCAATTCGGCACTAATTTCTTGTGTTGGGCTGATTTTTGTCGTATCTAAGCCTTGATCTAAAACGATATTATTGTTGCGTGTAGTATCCTTGTTCTGGGTGAAAAATATACCTGAACCACTGAAATATTTTTCAGTTCCTACATCGGCGACTACCAAGAAATAGTGTTGCTTGTTGTATGATCCGGCGCCGGCGTTGTCCTGTGCGGCTTCGTCGTCGAACAATTTAATGACCGGTAAAAACAAAAGATCGGTTTGAGCGATTGATAATAAATGTGATTTAAGAGCAGAAGAATTATCAGTACAAGCTTCTAAAACAGGTGTTTGGAGAATATCAAGATCATAATAAGCACTACCACTTGGATGATCTTTATTATATGATGAATAATCAATTTCATCATCACCTAGTGCGAATTTGGCTATTTTAAATGAGCCGTCACCTTTTGCTAAACGGTATCTACCAGTATCGGTTAAAACCGCATCTAATATGATATCACCACTATTATCTAAAAATGCCATCTGTTTTGCTCCTTAATTCTTTTATAAATATACCGCTTATTTTATTTTTACTCGCAAATAGCAGGATTTGGTAGAGTTTTATGCGTAAATTTGAAATCTATTTCAACAACCTTGCCAGTTACTTTTGACTTGATTTTTAATCTATAGTTTTTATTCCAAACTTTTTGTTCTGTTAATCCCAAAACAACATTATCTTTCACTAATTCGGCAGATTCTTTTATATTACCATTTTCATCATAGTATCCGCTTGCTTGCTCATTTACCAAGGTCTGAGTGGCACTCGGAACAATGTGTAAGAATCTTTTCACGCCTTTTGTTGATTGTTTATCTTCCACTTTTAATAAATCAACAATTTTAATAAGTGGAAATATTGTACCATTTTCATTAACCATCTCCACTTCATAAATTGGAGATGGGTTAGAAATATTACCATGAACATCAACTGTTCTAAACATATAATAATATTTTTGATTTGGCGATATGGTATCTACATATGAAGAATGATTTGTTTTTACTGGATCGCAAAATACTCGATTAACTGTTGATTTATCTGGTATATATGTGGTAGAGGCCGTAACAAAATTATCTTTAAACTCCACATAATCTTTCGGCTGATGTTCCAATTTAAATATCTGAAAATACATCGGTCTGTCATCACCGTCGAACATCATTGGTTCTTGTAGTGAGTCAAGTTTTTGTACCAATACATTTCTATCAAAAATATCTTTGTCTTCTGGTTGGATCAGGACAGGCTCTGCCTTAAATTCACTAATAGAGCCATTTAATCTCAAAAAGATTTTGTTATCTATTCCAATCATACCATCTATCTGAACTTCTGGTGGTGGCGGAGGATGGTCAAAAACCGCCATCATATCATTAAATGCTTCTTTTTTAAAAATTATTGGATAGTAAATAAAGGCTTCAAATCCAAGATTCAGCATAGCTTTTAAAATAATGCCAACAAATATTCTGATTTGCTCTGGATCAATATTTTGTGTTCTTTCTGGTGTCTTGAATTGCTTTTTTACCATTTCTAACAAACGATTACCGGCAATAGAATTATTTTTAGCTCTATTGCTGCCCATTTTTACAAAAAAGTTAATTTGCTGCAAGATAGCTTGACCGCTTATTGGACCCTGATAAGGCTGACTATTTGGCGGTTGTTCTCTTGTTAAAATGATGTGGGCCAGGTTTTGAAAAATAGGATCAACTGTTTGTGCTTCACGTACGATCCTAATCCACTGTTCTGCTGTTAGATTATTTAAAAGTTCGATATTTATTCTTTGACCTAGTGAAAAATTAAATGTTTTAAGAGAATAGTTGTATTTTTTTCCAAATTTAACTTGAGAATCGAACAGATTTACTTCCTGTACGTCTATTAAATTTGGCATATAAAAAGATTGTATAACAACTCCATTTTTAACAATTTTATCAAGCTGATACATAAATGCTTCTGTATAAAAAGAAGCACCAGCGACGAAATCAAGAGGATCTAAACTAACAGATTTTATAAACTGTGAAATTCTGCTAGAAAATATAGCCATTCTAATGGCACGAGAAATAGAGTTGCTTTGGTTGTTTCTGACAGCAGCTTGTACTGATGGGTTATTTTCAAAAGCGGTTGTATAGCCGGCATCTCTTTGTCTTGGAGGTCTGCTTGGCTTATCTCCAATACTCAGAATATTACTGCTAGTCAACAACAGTGTCTTGATTGTTCTGGAGAAATCTGATACTGTATTGAAAGTAACACCATTCAAAGTTTGACGTGTTATTTCTTCTGCTGTAGTTATTTGACCTTCTCTAAGAACCGTATTTTCGGATAAGATATTTAAATTTAAATTTGTAAAATTTGTTTTAGAATAATCTATCATCGATTTACAGAATATATCTATAAAACCGGTATCTTCTAAAATCGCACTGAACTCGCTGAGTTCATTTGTTCTGAATTTGATCTTGTTACCATACGGCATTAAAAATTGATTTCTATTAATATCTTCAATTCTTTTTATACATTCTTTTGTATAATAAATGCTATTCTGTAAATTAGCGATAGATTCAAATAAAGGAGTCTGTTCAGTTTCTGTTCTTAGACTCATTTGATATTCGGATGCGTAATTATCGAAATATTCATAAAAATTATTGTTCGGGCCGGCCTGAATTTCTATTGTATTATCAACCGTAATAATATTATTATAAATTGGATTATCCTTGTTCGAATCATCGCCATAGATATAAAGATTTGGCAAGCCGGATTCTAATATGCCTGCTTCTTCGTTTGTTATAGTCTCATAATAGTCTGTATAATAATTATAACCGCTATCCAGACGATAAGTCGGCAGCTGCGGGTAGCCCAATTCAGATACCGTCGATTCTTCGACCAACATATCCGATTCATATATGCGACTACCAGAAATCAAATCGGCAGTCATTAATTGAAGTATGGAAGATGTAGCGTTTGCTAGCATCTCTGCGTTTGCCGTAGGAGGACTTTCAATACCAGTTATTGCCATTATATTACCTTAATATTGTATTTCTACTATAAATAGCCAAAGAGGCTGGATTCTTAATTTTTAATAACTTGTTTCTTACGGCTTCTGGTAATTTTTGTCTGTCCAAAACACTTGCGATAGACGGTATTTTGACTTCTAAATTGTCATCTGTTGGTGTGTATATGGCGGCACCTATTGACAGATTGGGTAATCTTCTAGAACCACGGCCACCAATACCTTCTGATGTTTGTATGGGTGTAAAATCTTCTTCTGTTATGCTTTCGTGATAATTAACTACTCTATATTTATTGTCAAATTGAACCGCATATGGCGAAAGATAGGAATATTTTGAATTCAGATAAGAATCTGTGGCCAAAATATTTTTTCCATCAATAAAATAATCGACTTTTGGTGTATCTTGTCCATTAAAAAATATTTGTAGCTCCTTCACACAACGCTGCTCAAATCTTTCTAGACTTATTTGTGTGGCGCCAGTTTTAATTAAGCCAAAGTCATCTGTCTGTTGATTATTGATAAAGAAACACTCATTTATAACAGCTTCTTTTAATGCTTGATTAAAATTATAATTAATCTTCTTATTTGTATAGTCGATTAATTTACAAAATAAGGCTCCCGGAGTTTGTGTCTGTATGGCGGCAAGTCCATCCAATATTTTCCAAGTAGCATTTCCTAGATCAAAAACTTCTCTGGATGCGTCATATCCAAACCCGGAAATAAATTTTATTTGCTTGAGCATCTCAAATTTAAAACGAATTTCGGCATCTCCCTTAATAACATCTGGTGAATCAATTTTTAATTTAATAAGAGATTTTATTTGATTTGGAAGAGCTTTAGCATCTTCAACCGTCATTCTGGATTCTTTGAATAAGTCAGTAATAATCAAATTCTTATCAGATACATTATTGGCAATTTGGTCAAAAACGTTGCCCTTGCTTGAGTTTGCTTTTTCGGGCTGAATATCCCAATATATATTTTCTACTCTTGAAGAGTCAAATATAAATTCTATATTTTGTCCCGATTTATCGACAGTTGTATTTAGAATCGATAAAAATAATGTATTCAATGTCTTCTTATCGTTAAGATCGAAAGAAGCATTTGAAACAGGATTTGTCGGATTATTCAAAATAGATGAGTTGAAAGGTTCTATCGCTCTTGCCAAATCCTGTACTCTATTGGCATTTGGAATTTGTATTTGTGTCTTTTTTGTTATTTGAATATCTGCCAGATCTGAAATAATATCGTACAAGTTATTAAACATTAATACATTTTGTTCATTAACATTTCTAACTTTTGTTAAATTTTTATTAAAATCCATTTTTTTTGAAACCAAGTCGGTTTTCAAAACTTCATATAAAAATGGAGTAGAATTTCCAAGAGTTGTATTATCTGGCTTCGTATGATTCAGGTAATCAAACATATAGCTATTTTCAAAATCAACAGTTGCTTGCAGATTCCTTCTTATTTTGATAACTTTTGAAGTTGATAACGTCTTGTTGTCTGCTACTGGTATACCTTCGTTTTTTTCATTTAAACTATTATTAACGAACGGTATTGATGAAATAGTATTTTCGAGCGTTTTAATCATCTGATCGTATAGTTTTACAACAAACGAAAAAGATTCTGGTGTTCCTAGAGATGGATTTAACCATCTGGATATTGTCTTTCTCAAACGATCGATCTTGATGGGTGACTTTTGTCCAGTAACCATTTCTAGATCTGAACCATAAATGTAAGAAAAAAGCTTGTTAGCTACCGTCAAGAACGTTCTTCCGTGAAAAGAAAAATCATAAGCAGGAATTTCAGAAAAATCAGAAAAGGCATCTTTTATAAAACGATTTGTTATGCTATTAAAGATAGCAGGTGATGATGCCTGTAAATAATAGGCATTAAAAAAGTTTTGCTCTTCTTTTAGTCTGGTTATCAAGCCAGCTAAATTTTCAACAACACCATCTTTATATTCTACTTCTAGAAAATATTTGTACGTCCCTTCTTTCTCGGTTTTACTATCGACAACAGAAAACATATGCAGTTGTCTCATTTTTCTGGCGTCAATATCTGGTAAAACAATTGGCCTATCTAGCTCCTCTATTTGCGATATACCATAATATTCAGCAACAATCTTTTCCGTTTGCTTTTCTACGGATAAAGAATCATCAATATCGACTCTTTTTGCGTATAGAACAACAGATTCTAGCGAACCAAATTGATAAAAAGAATCTATAAGCGATTTGGCTGTGGTATTGTTTATTTTAGATAAGACTTGCCCATAAATTGAGTTATTTATAAACATCTTTTTAAAATCGATAAAGAAACTGATAGAAACGTTTTTTGAATTATCGACCGACAAATAACCGGTTGATATTGAAGAGCGATATCCTTCTACGAAAAGTTCTTTTTGTAAATTAACTTCTTCAAAAGCAGCCAGCAAAGTCGATGGCACAAGATCCAATTTAAAGCTATCGGTACTTCTCTTTATTTCTCTAAAATCTTGTACTTTATTGTTTTCTATTTCAACTTTTAATAAATCAAATGAATCAGCACTCTCTGTCTGGCCTGATCTATAAAACTCTACACCATTTTTGGTGGCCAAGTGTATTGGTCCTGGCCATATATTTCCTTGTTCATCGGTGTAGATAAATGTAGTCTGCTGAACTTCACCTTCTGATATTACAGTTTCTGCCGTTAATTCTCCAACTACAACAGATCTATCCATCTCAGTAATTTCTAATTCCTTAATTAATGGCAATGAACTTATGTCGTACATTGTTCCAAAAATATAACTTAAATGTTTTGGATTTTCATCTAATCCATTTGTAAAATCAACATTCATATAAATGTTATATGATTGAGAACCATCATCATTATCTACTTTTTCAGCTATACCAAGCCTCTCCAGTTCATGAATGGAGCGTCTTGCTTGAATCGTAAATTGAGAATTAAAAAGTTCAAATAAATCAATTTGTCTATAAATTAAATCATTTACGTTTTTTAGCTTGCCAGCTGCTGACAAAAAATCTTTATATTGTTCGAAAGTCTGCTGAGTTAGAAAAAATGTTCTACCTTCTATCCCATTAAAATACTGTTGTACATTTTTTGTAAGTTCTTCGTCGGCACTTTGGATGACAAATATTTTTAAATATCTCAAAACTTCGCTATCTTCGAGCCATGAAGATATATCATCGTTACCATATGTTTCTTTTAGAACAAACTGAACATTAGCAGTCAATTTGTCGTGATCGATTGATTGTAGAATTATTCTGGAAATGTAAACATTTGGTAAAAGTGAACCAACTATATCTTCGTTTGTTAAATTCATCAGCATTTCTCCAATAGGTCTTCTGGCTTAACATCGCTCTTGATACGAGGATCGGTTAATTTACCATATAATTCTTCACATTCTAAATCAATTTGATTTGTTGCTACAAGCGTTTGTTTGTCAGCTTCTGTTAGATTTTTACATAAAATTTCAGAACTAATCTCTCTATCGGCTTGTATAACGAAATACGATTCAGCCATGTCAACTCTATTTGGTTTGTAATCAGTTAATTGTTGCGAAGAATCTACCAAAATATTATTAACTATATCCTGGCTCCTTTTATTAAAAAAGAGCTGCTTAAGTTGTTCTTCTTGCTGTTCGTTGGCAGTTATTTCGTATAATTCTATTTCAAAATTTTCTTGCTGAAATTGTGAATTGATTTCTTGTAAATCTAAAAGTATATAACCTTCTTCAATTTGTATATAAGAATTATCTTGAAATTTTGAAGACAATATATTCAAATCACTAGTTGCCTTGAACGGAACAGTCGCTACCGTGTCTCCTACGTCACCAGGAGCATAAATTTCACCACTTTTATCAACTGATGTTGCTATTTTAAATTCAACATCTTTAAGAGCTAGACGTGGCATTTTTATATTGGCGTATGTACCAGTAATATAGGTTTTTGTATCGCTAAAGTCGTTACCATAAGAACGTATGTTCCAGGCAGGTTTTTTTTGTTGACCTATTTCTGCGCTTGCCAAAGGGGCCGACATGACTCTATGCTTCAAAACATATGGAACATATACGTCAGAAAAGCTACCTTTTTTATTATTTCTGACTTGTTCAACTGCTCTTTTCAGTTCGCCCTCTGGACTGACAAAAGTATATTGAACATGCGTTCTTGGAGATTCTTTAATACGAGTTTGGATATCTCGTTGTAATTCGTCTGTTGAACCGGCATACTGGTTATCATAAATTACATCATCATCAAAAAATTGATAGTATACTGGTTTGAATTTACCCTTAGAAAGCAATTGCTTTCCATATTGAGTTAGCTCAATATCAATTACTTCTTCTTTCGCGTCAAAAAAGGTCATACACTAATTACAACAATTTACTTCTTTTTACCAAGCATACTGCCAGCTTTTTGATGCCTACCAGAACGTCTTCTGCGCGGTCTTCTTCCAGTAATATTTAAATCAGTAAAATCTGGTATATTACCAACAGCAAATTGATTTAAATTAATATCTGTTTGTAGTGAACCACTGAATTGTGGCTTTTCATCATAGGTCAAAGAAACATCCACTTTCGCCAATTCAACAAGGGAGAAGTAATCGTATGGCCAGTTATAGCTATAGTCTGGTGTTTTTGCTTCTTGGCTGTTTGAGAACTTAAATTTAAAGTTCTGATCGTCGCCAATGTTTTCTGTAATAGCAAAGTAATTCCATTCGGCCTTTTTCTTAACCTTAAAAACCAACCAGCGCATATTTTCTGGTGGCGTAAAGTTTTCGCCAAATAGTTCGAATTGGCCAACTTTGTGTTCAAATTCTAATACATCGTGCTCGGCATTCATAGCTATTTTTGGCATAACACCTTGCCAAATATCAGCCAAATCCTGCTGATCTAGATCGTGCTTGAATTCAAACATATACATTACAAATGGATCAATATTTTCATATTTTAAGAAGTTAAACGCAGGAGGAATAACATATTCACCCATACCTTTAATCATCTTGGTAACTGAACTTTCATATCCTATCATTTCGTTTGGTATTTGAGCGGGAATTCCTTTGTCTGCCGCATCTTTAAGAGTATTGTAAATTTCTTTATTTACAGCAAAAAAGTGGTGATTGTCTACAAAAGTTGTAACGCCCGGTATCGGTTTATCGACGTAAGGAATCATTACAATTGCTTCTGATATTGTTTTCTTTTCTGCTAATTGACCAATTTTGGCTTTTTCGGAAGTAAAACCTACTTGCCTCAATAGAGAGCCTGTTTTAAGATTTTCGATACCCGAATTAGTTCGTAGATTTGTTTGTAGTGGAAAACTTTCTGCTATTTCAATTGTTATACCTTTTGAGCCAGTTGGAATTTTTCCATAACCACTCCACATACCGCGTCCATAGCCACTTGAAACCCAATAAGAACCCGTATGATCAACAAATTCTTGATCACTAAAATCCAATACAGGTGTTTCTAATTTTGGTGAAATGGCCCAGTATTCTTTTAAAGGATCTGGTAGCTGCTGATAACTATTTGGGCTGTTTGGTCCATCAAATGTTGTAATTGGATTCAAACCAATACCAAAAACTTCCATACAATCCTGTATAGACATTTTGTTCCTATAAGCTTCAGAGCCAGTATCTATTGCTTTTCCTAGTTGATCAAATATATTTATGAGAAATATATCATTACGCAAATCATTTACGGATTTGTAGGATGCGGAAGTTGGCGTTAATTCAAATCTTAATGTTGCTTCACCTTCAAAGTATGGAGGTGTAAATGGAGCATATGCCGGATCGTTATGTATGACATAATCGTCGTCGGCAGTTCTTGTTCCAGATACTTTGCTAACTGGCCAACCGAAATATCTACCATTAAAAGTTTTTTCTATTTGATTTGCACCAGTTATATGATTGTCGGATCTATAAGCTTCCATCATCACCAAGTCTGATGATTTTTTCATTTTGAGATCAAAATAATATTTCTTACCTATTTCGAATGTTTTCCAGTCTCTTACTTCAGCACTTTTGAAAACATTCATAGAACCATTCTTTAAAAAGAAGCGTGGAATTTCGGCCAAGAAATTACTCATAGCCATACTATAAGATGGATCTATAACGCTATCATTTTTTAAGAAAGCAAATGGAATGGTGCTTTTCCAATATCTTCCTATATCACCAAAAAATTTATCTGGCTTTGAATTGGAATCTATTTTAATATTAAGTAAAGTATCGGAAATCGTTTGATTAAAAAATTCTTCTATATCTGTTGCTGTATTATCCCAATATACATTAAATGAAGAAGTGAGATTTGTTTTGGTGGGTATGAAACTCTCGGGAAAAATTAGTGATTCAAAACTCGCTTTGGAATTCAATGGAATAGCTAAATATGACGCAGTAACACCAAGAGGCGATACAACTACCTGTTTTGAAACAGAACGCTCTTCGGACTGAATTGATAATTGCGAATAACTGGCTGTAACAGAAGGAAAGTTTACTGAAATACCACTTTTAATGGTGTTATATAAGATTCCTGGTGCAAAATAATACGGCATTATTGTATTTTTTGCAAATAAATCAGAAGATTGCGTTAAGTCTACCAAAATCTGGGTGTAATTTCCGTCGCCATTTATTCTAAAAAATCCACCACCAACATTATTATCCATATAATTGTTGAATAAATTAGCTAATTGAATTGTTCTTTCTTGTGGGTAAAAGCCATTATATGGCAACAATTTTTTAATACCAGAGACAGTAAATTTAATATTTTGTAATTTCGATAAATTAGAATTCTCTTGTTGAATTACTTCATTATTTAATACATCTGTTGTTGTATAGGAATCTATAAATTCTTTGTTGTATTTTATATTACTTGCCGTCAAAGAACTTCTGTAATTTTGACCAACACCATCGAGTTCTAAATAAGAACTGTTTTTGGTTCTAAAATTGCCACCATTTTGCGTGACATAAAAAGGTATATTAGAAGATATACGAAACTCTGGCAATACAGAATGATCTTTGGCGTGACTTCTTATATCATCAGAATATTTTTCATATGAATCAAACCAAGGCTTCTTATCGCCAAAAGATTCCGATGCGTATCTTAAACCAGAATCCAGCGTAGAAAGTATATCACCAGTAGGTTGTATGCTATAAAAATCATAGTCATATATCTCGGCCGATGGGGTTGAATTTCCATAATCACGCGAGCCGCTCTCGAAGCCACCCAAAAAAGCCAAGTAATTCACTCTTGGTTTTTTGGCCATTTCTTTGATACTAGATAAAGAACCATAGGAGCCAGTTATTTGATTATCAAATTGGAGCAGCACACTCATATCTGTGACTCGTGTGAGTTGGCTTTTTATTGGCTGAATGCTTGAAGTATAATAGTAATCGAAGAATATCTCTCCATTTAATTCGCCATTACAGCCATTGTTTTTGATCATAATAGCGAGAATATTGTCGCCAGAACTGGTTTCAAAATTTATTATTGTTCTGGCATCTCCTAAATTTTTCGCCTGATTGGCCAAATTATTGTCAAATAACTTGATAGAATTTAATTGATTTTCTGTAACATAATCAATATTTTTAATTAATTCGTAAGTCATTAAAGGAGGGTTTGGCAAATTTAATTGTGGATTCCAGCCCCAAGCATAATCAGTTGAATAAAAAGCACTCTGTGTTATTAAATAATTCATCGAATTATAAAAACCACTATTGCTGCGTTTTCTATCTTCTAATCTATCTCTCCAAAATGCTCTTTGGGTTCCTAACTGAATATCATAACCATCACGACTTCCTGTTCCGGCTTGATCCAAAATATATTGTGTTCTGGCACGTGTTTCAGCCAAATAAG
>Ga0136644_10003300_pt1 | contig 12102 bp, 8 predicted proteins | sample C_130820_EF_Meta_FD_94780 | JGI IMG/M metagenome (GOLD analysis project Ga0136644, IMG submission 94780) | Freshwater microbial communities from Lake Croche, Canada to study carbon cycling - C_130820_EF_MetaG (v2) (version 2) | ecosystem: Environmental > Aquatic > Freshwater > Lake | place: Lake... | reverse complement strand
TCAGAAAACCGGTGCCTTTAACGTCTGCTCATTTGGTGGTGGGTGCTTGCTGTCTTGCCACTTCGGTAGCTTTAGCTGTTCTGGTTGGAAGACACGCATGGGCGCTAGAGAGTACAGAAAAATCCCAAGAGTCTTCTTTGAAGCCAAGTTGGGTAACCCCGTGAAGAAAAAAGACCCCTCCCATTTTTCTGATCTTCTTCAGCTGACCAAGCCCAGGATTTGTGTGCTTGCGCTCCTGATGTCGACGCTGGGATATCTCATGGGGAGTCACACAACGATTTCTAAATGGCATTTTTTCTTTACACTTTTGGGGACTGGTTTAGTTGGAGCCGCTTCTTGTATCTTTAACCAGGTTGCGGAAAAAGATGTCGACAGTTTAATGCTTAGAACTCTGAATCGGCCTATTCCGGCTGGAAGAATTTTACCTAAAGAAGCTTTAAAAGTGGGTATTGTTTTAGGGGTTTTTGGAGAAATAATTTTATTGGTCGCAGTGAATTCTGTTACAGCCATTTTAGGAGCCATTACTTTATTAACCTATGTGGGAGTTTACACTCCATCGAAGAAGACGACTCCAATGTCGACCCTTATCGGAGCCATCCCCGGAGCTATGCCTCCTTTGATGGGTTGGACAGCTAGTTATGGTTCCGTTTCCATCCAAGGTCTCATTCTATTCATGATTCTTTTTCTTTGGCAGATTCCTCATTTTTTGGCGATCGCTTGGCTCTATAGAGAAGATTACGCTCGGGCCTCTTTACCCATTCTCTCTGTGGTCGACACCAACGGCAGTGCCACTTCCAAACAGGTGATTCTTTATTCGATAGCTTTACTTCCTCTCACTCTAGTTCCCACTGTGTGGGGAATTACGGGCGTGGTCTATCTTTGGGGAGCTTTGGCTTTGGGTATTCTCTTTTTACTCTGTGGAATCCTGCTGTCGGTTTATCAAACCCGCGGTTATGCAAGACTCCTTTTTATTGTCTCGATCATTTATCTCCCGGTATTAGGAGTTTTGATGGTATGGGATCGCGTAGCGTGATGAGTCCGATCATTAGAGTTAAGGATTTGGTTTATACTTACCCAGATCAGAAATTTCCCGCCTTAAATCAGCTTTCCCTGTCGATCAATCAAGGGGCCATCTTCGGAATTTTGGGACCCAATGGAGGCGGCAAAAGTACGACTTTTAAGATCTTATCAACGTTAATCAACCCCGATTCTGGTTCAGTAGAGATAGATGGAGTTGATGTTATAAAATCTCCGGGGAAAGTTCGAGCCAGTTTAGGCATTGTTTTTCAATCTCCAGCCCTTGATAAAAAGCTCACGGTTCAGGAAAACCTAATTCATCAAGGCCATCTTTATGGAATGAAAGGGCCAGCTTTAGAGGAGAAGGCTGAGTTCTTATTAAAGCGTTTAGGCCTGTGGGAGAAGCGAGAGGAAAAAACTGAAAATTTATCAGGCGGCCAAAAACGGCGTCTTGAGATTACCAAAAGTCTTATTCACGCTCCCAAAATTTTAATTCTCGACGAACCTACTACGGGGCTTGATCCTTTAGCCCGAAGAGAAGTCTGGAACTATCTACAATTTCTTCGCGAAAAAGAAGCAATGACCATTTTAGTGACTACCCATCTTTTGGAAGAAGCTGAGGACTGTGACGAAATTGCTTTGATTGATAAAGGGCGTGTGATTTGCCAGGGAAGGCCTTCCCAACTCCGACATAGTTTAGGCGGGGATGTTGTGAGTGTGCGCTCCCCTAGGGCCAAAGAGCTTTCCGACGAGATTTCGGCCAAATTTGGTCTCAAAGCGATGCAGTTGGGCCACGATGTTCGGATTGTGCCGAAAGATATGGCGTCTCTAGTTAACTTTTTACTAACCAACTCCCAAGAGATGTTCGATTCATTTTCAGTTGGAAAACCTACTTTAGAAGATCTGTTTATTGAGAAAACAGGACATCGATTCTGGGAAGAAAAGAGTGTGATTGGAGAAGGGGGCGAAAAATGACAGACGCTCAGGTATTTACCCTTCTGCCGGCTTTCAGTTTAGCTCGACGCGAACTGGTCCGATTCTATCGTCAACGAGCCCGAATTATTGGTAGCTTAGGGACACCCATTGTGCTTTGGGCTCTTTTGGGGTCGGGCCTTCAAGCTGCTTTTCCCTCTTCGCCCGGTGGGACAAATCCGGTGAGTTACTTAAAATATTTTTTCCCGGGGAATTTAGTTCTTACTATTCTTTTCACTTCGATTTTTACCAATATTTCGGTCATTGAGGATCGCAATGAGGGATTTCTTCAAGGCGTCTTGGTAGCGCCTGTGACTCGATTGGGACTAGTTTTTGGAAAGGTCTGGGGCGGAGCCGTCATCGCGCTTATTCAGGGGATTCTGTTTTTATCTTTGGCGCCGCTCGCAGGTTTCTCCTTGAGCTTTTTAGCCCTGATTCAGATTCTCCTGGCGATCTTAGTGACCAGTTTATGTCTGACGACTATCGGTTTTATATTTGCGTGGAAACTGGATTCCATTCAGGGGTTTCATTCGGTGATGAATCTATTCCTGATGCCCATGTGGCTTTTATCGGGTGCTTTTTTCCCCGCAAGCCGTGCCCCATTTGTTCTTAAGATAGTGATCTATTGTAATCCGCTGACCTATGGATTTACGGCGATTCAAAGTTGCCTTCAGAGCCAAAATTTAAGTTCTTCGGTTTTAACGTACTCGTCAGCGATAGCGATTGAGATTTTATTTGCCTTAGTTACGACTCTTATAGCAATTCAAGTCGTTAGTTCTAGAAAGAAAGGCTAAGCTTTATGAAGAAAAAATTAGCACTTGGTTTGACACTTCTTTTTGTCATGCCGATTGTAGCCATCGGATTATTACTGGCGGTGAATGCTTTTCAGTACAAAGAGTTGCCCGTTTTGGGAACTCTTCCGGAGTTTGCTTTCACAGAAAGAACCGGCAAAGAGTTTGGAAGCAGGGATTTAAAGAATAAGGTTTGGGTAGGAAGTTTTATTTTTACCTCCTGTAGTGCTCAATGCCCTCTGATTATCACCGAGCTGCAGAGAATTCAAAAAGCTCTGCGATTTAAAGATAATTTTAGACTTGTTTCTATCACTTTAGATCCCATGACCGACACGCCTGAAAGGTTAACTGCCTATGCAGGCCAAGCGAAAGCAGACCCTTACAAATGGTTATTTTTAACAGCCGACAACAAAAAAACGCAGGAACTTGTTCAAAAGGGTTTTCTTTTGCCAAGCAGTGAAGGGGAACGAGCCGACGGAGATATCGTTCACAGTTCTAAACTGGTCTTGGTAGATGCCGGTGCTCGTATTCGAGGTTACTACGACAGCCTCGATCCTGACCAAATGAAAAAACTTCTCAAAGACGCCAAAAACCTCATCCGCGGAACTTATTAGAGAAAAAGGTGCCAGTCGTTTTTTTATACCAGTGTGAAAAAAAATACCTGTTCACTTAGATTGGGCTTTTTAAGAGGTTCAAACGGCCAAAGGAAATTGTTAAGCTATCGAATATCTGGGCCGTTTGACGTTTAGGGGAATTTAAAAAGAAAGCAACTTGCATTTCTACGAAATATTTAAGCCCTTGGTCCTCTATAAAGCTTTGCAATCTAAAAATTAAAGTATCGGACCAGCCTCTTAAAACGCCCAATCAAAGGGGGCAGGTATTAAAAAACGACTGGCACCTTTTCATTATTACTTACTTGGTGGAGTCGTGGGGGCTGCGGGGTGATGCTCATGCTCGTGTTCTGAGTCCTCATGAAGCACTAGCGGTAGAATTACCATCGGCAGTCCTGCAAAACGGATTTGCCGTTGGATGGCATAGGCCGTTTCATTGTGAAGAATTCGATCAAACCATGTCGGATGTTCAAAAATAATTTCACCCGCAAAAAACATAGCGTGAGGGTATTGTTTAGAAACATCAAGGCACAGTTCAGAAGCTTCACTGACGACATCGGTTCCGACTCTGAATGCGTATCTAGCAGGTAAACCTAGTCGGTTAGCTACGGAACAATATCCTTTTAGAGTTTCTTCAGTTCTTTTCTCAATCGAATCGACTTCCCCTTTTTTGAAAAATTCAGAGTTAATCACCCCAATTGAAATGAAAACAATGTTGTGAAAGGTGTTGGGGAAGAATCTTAAAACAGCGAGCAAACTTCTTCGCCCTAAACGGCTATAGCCTCCGACAAGAATAGCGGCGGTAGGTTTTTTAGGGTCAAATTCAGGAACGGTCTTTCCTTTGTGCTCGAGCGCGTGCTTTTCGGGGTGTTTAGTGACCGCTTTAACCCGATGCTCAATGTGTTTTATCTTTTGACCTATTTTCTTGTAGTGGTTACGAATTGTGTAACAAAGAGCGATACAAAGCGAGGTCAGCAGAACAGTAGCCCAAGCACCTTCGGCAAATTTCTCAATTACCATGATCATTAGAATGGTAAAGCACAGACAAAATCCGATGATATGGATAGTGATGTTTTTCTTCCAATCGCCATGATCTTTTCTTCCCGTAAACCAGAATTTTATCATCGCAAGTTGGGACATTGAGAATGTGATAAAAACGTTAATACTGTACATCACCACAAGGATGCTAATTCTTCCGCGGGTGAACAATAAGGTAGCCATAGCAGCCACACCCATCAGGAGAATTCCATTTTGCATCGTAAGTCTATCGGACAAGCTCGCAAATCTTCTTGGGAGCCAGTTGTCGACTGCCATATTGGCCATGACTCGAGGGCCATCGATAAAACCCGTTTGAGCGGCTACCAAAAGGAGGATACTTTCCGAGAGAATCGTGATGAACACGAACCAATAACCGATTTTAAAGCCACCTAAAGTCCAATCGCCTGCGAAAGCTTGAGCTAAGACTGCATTGAGGGTTTGTCCTTCGACAGGATGGACATTAAAAAGCATATAACAGATGAGCAGGCCGCCGGCAGTTAAAGACAGAGAGACTGTTAAATACATCATCGTTTTCTTAGCAGTTACTACACGAGGCTCTCTAAGCGAGGCCACTCCGTTCGAAACTGCTTCGATTCCGGTATAGGTTCCGCCTCCCATGGAATAGGCTCTTAGGAAAAGAAGAAAGAGTCCCCATTTACCTATGGTAGCGGCTCCAGTTTGGTAGCCGGTTACAGTCGACTGAACTAGAACTGGAAAATCTCCGACATGTGAGATGATTCCCCCGAAAATTAGAATAATGTGAGTTATCACAAATAGCATGAAGAACGGAACGATCACAGAAACCGACTCTTTGAGTCCTCGTAAATTCATCAGTATAAGGAACAAAATCGCTACGAATTCTAAGGGTAGTTTGAGAGGGTGGTAATGGACTGGGATCAAACTGAAAATGGCATCCCCTCCGCTAGCGATCGAAACTGTAATCGTGAGGATGTAGTCAACAAGAAGGGCAGAACCAGAAACTACTCCGGCGGGTTTACCTAAAAGTTGGGTAGCTACGACATAGCCCCCTCCGCCATGGGGGAAGTGTTCAATCAGTTTTCCATAAGCAAACGAAATAATACAAACGGTGAATGCTGTGGCTAGCGCTAAAGCAACTCCAAGATAGTAATGTTCTCCCAAAACTCGATAAGCTTCATCGGGACCATAAGCTGAAGAGGAAAGACCGTCGACCCCCAAACCAACCCAAGCTAGAAATGCGACCAAAGAGAGTTGATGAGCTAAGTTGGGATCATGGGGATCTCTAGCTCTCCCCAATAAGCCGTGCCAAATTTTATCCCCTATGGTCTGTGGAAGTCGCCGTTTACCGTTCATAGCTTTATCCTTTATCGCCCTTTAACCGGCTAATTAGGGGCACAGACTACTCTTGAGATAAGTTTAGTCAACTTCGTTTCCGAGTTAAAAAATATTAAGTTATTTCAGTTGTTTAGCTAGCTTTTTTGATATTTATATTGGGCAGACATGGATCTACGTTTTTATCCAAAGTAATCTCTGTTTTCTTACCTTGTCGCGCCTGTAAGGTTTTAAAAATCTCCGGATCAAATTTCCCCTCTTGCATGTTGGCCATGATCTCCAGAGCTTCTTTGGCGGTGCAAGCTTCTTTGTAAGAGCGCTTTGTGGTCAAAGCATCAAAGACATCTGCAACCGAAGCAATTTTCGAGAGTTTTAAAATTTGTGTGTCGGTGAGTCCTTGCGGGTAACCTGTTCCATCCATGTGTTCGTGGTGTTCGTGTACGATACGTTTGATGTCATCTGAAATTGAGGGAACATCTTGCAGAAGTTCATAACCGTAGCCCGGGTGTCGTTTCATCTCAACCCATTCTTCAGCATCCAATTTTCCTGGTTTGTTGATTAATTTGGTATCAACTTTTCTCTTTCCAAGATCATGAAGAAGTCCGCCTAGACCTGCGGTGACTAAAAGATTTTTGTCTTCCCCTAAAACAGTTTTGCAGATGGCTATACTATAAACCGAAACATTAACGCTGTGGTTATAGGTGTAATAATCGTGCGAGGAGAGTTTCATCAGAGAGGTGGCAGCGCTCAGATCAGTAGATATAAACTCCACCATGTCCTCAACCAACCCTGTGCTTTCTTTGGCAATCACACTCACATCTTTATTGTTAAAAAGATCTTCAATGTGATTGAAAGCTGTCTCTTTGATAAAACGGCCGCGAACTTCGTTACCAGAGTCAGGATCTTTGACGATATCTTTCAGGCTTTTCAAATAAATATCGCGTTGTTCTTTAAGAATATAGATCTCTTTTACCGAGTGTTTTAGAAGATCATCGAGCCGCAGTTGAGAAACGACATCTCCCGCTTTTTTAAAAAGAATAATTTCACCAGTGATTTTTAGAAAAACATCAAAAGCAAGAGGCCGACCCACTGGAATGGATTGGGTTCTGGTAGAAAACACTTGAGACGGGTTTATTTTCATATTGGGGACCTTAAAAAATTGATTTAACGATAAGCTAAGTTCTTAAGAACTTATCGGTTTTTAGAGTTAAAAGATTGAACGCCTCAAAATCTCAATTCAAGGGTGTTTGGATGCAATGCGCTATGGCGTAGGTGAAATGGGGGGATGACTTAGATATTCTCTTTTTATCGAAACTGGGTTAGGTTCTAACACTTCAAATCCCCACCTTATTTCGGGGCGTGGCGCAGGGGTTTAGCGCGCTTGCTTGGGGTGCAAGAGGTCGTGGGTTCAATTCCCGCCGCCCCGACCAGTTTGTACTTTTTTATCATAATGATACCCAGTCTAAGGGTGAAACTGACTGTAAAACTCAGCAATGAAAAGCACAGAAATCGCTGTCAAAACATGCCAAATAACATGACCCGTGACGCCATGACTGTGAGGAGTACACCACGTATTAGTTGCTTCGAACCACCAAATGGGAACTGCGACTAGAAAAGTGACAACGACAGCCAACGCCCATAGATACGAAATTTTCTCTTTTCTTCGTTGTAATAGTCCCAGTTCCAGGACGAAAACCACAACACTAGCCCCCAACATAAGAAGGTTCCCGTCGACATCAAAAGTCGCAAAAAACAGAATTGGAATCGAACCTAAAAGCCAAAACAAAAGCCCTAACGATCCAAGTGCACGTCCATAAAATCTGTCAAGATTCCAAACTATCATCGTGGACAACAAAAAAAACATAGCCCCCAAATCTGCCACTTCACCCACAAACGTCATACTCGAATGCAACAGAAAAGAACCCAGAAAGATAAGAATGAGATTAAAGACCAATTGTCTTGCGATTTGTGGATGCGTTGTTTTCCAACGAAGCCAGATAAAAATAGCTGCGACCAGATAAAAAAGGTTGGAGATAGTGTTTGCCGGCTGTTGAATCCACTGGCAAAGAGGCTCTTCACAGAAAAAGAAACGGGTGGGTCGCCAATCAGTCCAGGGACAAGAAGCCATTTCAATCAAATTCGCCTTCATAAATTACCTGGTAGGTTGGATAGATAATTTCAGCACTCAAAAGATATCATTAATATCAGCAAAGGCTTATTGTGAATACCAATATGAATTTGTTAAGCAATTCGAATTAGAAATGTGAAGAAATCTTCATAATTGTTTTATGGATACCCCCCTCCCAATTAGTTACCCTTGAGAGTGGAGAAATAGGCATGAGGGGCGTGGGTTTTTATTTTGCTATTCTTACCGGTTTGGTAGTTTTATTGTCCTGTAACCGTCATATAGGATTTAATGGACCTTCACCAGCGATTACCAATTCGCGAGGTTTTCAATTATATTCAACGAGATGCTCTAGTTGCCATACATCTTATTTACCGATACCTCGGAATTTAACGGGTCAACAAATTAAGAATGCTATTGACACCAAATCAGCAATGGCAGGAGTAAGAGATTTAAGCCAAGCGGATATCAATGCGATAGCTGATTATTTTTCCGATGCCATTGCTTTTCAACCCCCTGCGGCCCCATTAGAACTCCAAGGCGTTCCTGGTTCATATTCGATTATCAACTTAACCTGGAAAGCCTCACCTACTAACAGCAGTAATAGTCTCAAGGGTTATACAGTTTTCAGGAAGGACCAAGGCGACTTCACTCAATTAAATGTTCTTATCCCAGCGGACAAAACTATTTATAGCGACCAAAACCTCACTGAAAACACCACTTACGTTTATCGAGTTGTCTCAGTGGACAATAGAAATAATTTTTCAACAGCTAGCGCTGAAGTCACGGTGACAACCCCGGGTAAGCCCGATCAGCCGGATCTCATGAAACCGATTCTCTCTGGTGACTTTATTGCGACGCCAAAAAATTATTGGAGTGTGGCTTTAAGTTGGAAGCCCTCTACCGATCAGGGGGGAAGTGGACTGAAAGAATACCAAATTTTTCGGAACCAAGTGTGGATTAAAACGGTAGCTCCAAATGAAGTTTCATTTATCGATGATAACAAAATGAAAAAACTGGATTCGAATACTACTTATTTATATCAGATACAAGCCATTGATGGGGCCGGAAACAAATCGGATGCTCTGAATGCTACAGTGAAAACGCCCGCAATTCAAAGAAGCGAAGCAGCGACTTTGGTGGTCAACAATTGCAATGGTTGTCATACTAAACCTGGAATCCCTCCTCTTCCCAGAAATTGGACAAGCCAAGCTCTAATTGAAAAGTTTTCGAAAAGCTCAAGCATGAAATTTTTAAACGATACATTAACCACCGATGAGATAAACAGTATTTCTTATTATCTTTCAGATGAATCCGATAAAACCCTGCCCACAACACCGGTACTTTCCTCAACCGGTAATACTTTTTCTTCCGTTACTTTATCCTGGACCGCTTCTAGCGATAGCGAAAGCGGAGTTAACAATTACATAATCCTTAGAGGCACTTCAACTCTCAATGACAAAACACCTAATAATGCCACCTCTTTCACTGATACCACTGCAAGCGAAAAAACAACTTACAAATATACAATTATCGCCGTTGATAAAGCTGGCAATCAGTCTCTTCCCAGCAACGAAGTCTCCGTCACAACTCCCGCCAAGCCTCAAGCCCCTGATACCCAAGCCCCAACTGTCCCAGTACTGACTGCGACTGCCAACTCCTACAAACTCATTCATCTCTCTTGGACCGCTTCAACCGATACGGGGGGTAGTGGTCTACAAAAATATGTCCTCACTAGAACCACTGGAACTAGCTCCACGGTAGACTTCACAAAAGATCTTACTGCTACTTCATTCGATGACTCTTCAGTCATCTCCAATACTAAGTACTCTTATCAAATAAGGGCCGTTGATGGAGCTGGAAACAAATCGGCTCTATCCGCGGCTGCTATAGCGACGACTCAAGATTTAAATGTGGGCTCAGTATTCATTGGGACCTCACCGACCAACCCCGGCAAGTGCACAGGCTGCCACGGCCATCATTCAACCGAGCAAGCTCTTAAAGAAAAATTTCAATCGGCCAGTCCTCAAATAACTAACGCCAATCTTTTGAAACAGCTAGGTGACCGATATTCAGATATGAAAGATACCTTTAATGGGCTATCTGCAGAGGAACTTAATAGTATTTTTAACTATCTCTCTGCAGCCCCTAAACCCCCCACGCCATTGCAGCCCGGCCCAGTTGTGCAATCAAAGATAATGACGTTTAATGCTCCTGAGCCTACGGCAAATAACATGTTTTGGCGGATCTATCAGATTTTCCAACAAACCCCAACATATCAGGATTCTAAAGGGATCACACACTACGTTCTCCATGAGAGAACTATCTATAAGCCAGGCGTGCTTGGTGGGGGCTGCAGTCGCTACGACTTTTGCTCTATTTCCAACTCTAGTGTGCCCTCGCCCAGTTGGAACCTTGTGCGAGCGGGTCTTATTCTCAATGGCTGCTCTGAACTCATCTCTCATAAAGATTTCAGCGTTTCCAAAGTGCTAAGTACAGCGGGAATCGTCGGTGCCGTTGTTCCAACACCTGACTCGAATAACATCAAGACCGTTTATAGCCACTTCTTTCCTGGATACTCACCATCGGAGGCAGTCGTGAATAGTTTGCTTTCAATTTCAACTGAAACTGGGACCGACAAAACTGAGGCCTGGAAAAATATTTTCCTACCCCTCTGCGAGTGGAGTGCTGGAGGAACCCAATAGATGAATACACATACATTTATAAAAATGAGTTTAATTTTAACTATCTTTTTTGGGCCTCGATCTTTCTCACAAGAGCTAAACCCGAAACAGTTATTTTTACGATGTTACTCTCAATTGACCGGATACTCTTACCCTGCTTTTGCTGGACTAGCTAAGCTTCTAGAAAGTGGAGACACTGCTCAAGCGATTCAGTACTGCATGAACATTTTGAATTCTGCAAACTTCGATGACAGCGGAACTCCTTTAGACACAAATGGAAAAAAAATTTCTGACCTATTCACCTTAAATGGTGAATATTTAGGAGTTATTAAGGTGTTCCAAAAACTTCACCTCTCCTTCTTTCGCTTTCAAAATATTGAAAGCGTCAATGTTCCCGCCATTGCACTTAGCTCAGATGTTTATGATTCTGAAACGCAAGCCTATTATTTTACCAAGGCCTTATTTCAAAACCTCCCTCTAGATTATGTAGTGACCACTTCCGATAACTTACGAGCCAATCGAAGGGGCTCCAAAGGAGATTCCTCCTATGGAAACGATCCGGTCCTGGGCCCCATATCCAATCCTAAAAAGGCTAATATTTCTTTTGGTACTAAAATTAAATTTGCTCCTAAAGGGGATCTGGTCGGAATATCTGAAATTGATAAGGCGAGCTCGATGGAACTTGGAGCGGCCGGAAACAAAAACAGGGATATAACGGCTCACCGCGGGGGCGGAATATTAGGTTCCAATCCCTATCTTTTCTCGGTTCAATCTAGGAAACCCCCGATCTCACCCGACAGGGGGCTATTAAGACACCGGAACTTTGCGAAATCGGTCCTCAATGATTTTCTCTGCCGGGATCTTCCGGTGGTCAACGAAGGAGATGTGACTACGATTCAGAACTCGAAATTGACCTTCGAGACAAGCAAAGCTTGTTACAAATGCCATGTGTCGATGGATCCTCTTGCCGACACTATGGGAAATATCAGTTATGAGATGGTTCGAGAAACCGGATGTAAAGATAACGATGGTAAGCCGTGTGTTGGCCTACAATTTGTCACACAATTTAACCAAAATAACAAAGGGGCTCTTTTTTACAGGGATTCGAGCAATGTTCTTTATCATTCTCCAGTCACGGGACTTGACGATCTCGGTTCCAAATTAAGCCAGCAATTTGATTTTTACCTTTGCACAGCAAAGCGGTACTATAGTTACTTTATGGGGGTAGATATTAAGTTGGGTCCTGGACTTATTGTGAATAAAGCTGCGGATCCTAATCTTTCTCAATTGGAAAAGACCCATGTGAACAACTTGATCAGCCTTGCGACTTATTTAAAAGAAGGAGATAAAGATGCCACAGGAAAGAAAATTCCAGGGAACCTTCGTGGACTTGTCGAGCGTATTTTTAATTTACCCGAATACAGAAAAAGTGATTTCGGCACTCAATAACTATTTCTTTGATAGGATCGATTCATGAACCGTCGACGTTTTATCAAAACCTCCAGTTTGTTTTTGGCCCAACAGACGCTTAAACCCCTACCTCTCGCTTTGCT
>Ga0136644_10003298_pt1 | contig 12111 bp, 6 predicted proteins | sample C_130820_EF_Meta_FD_94780 | JGI IMG/M metagenome (GOLD analysis project Ga0136644, IMG submission 94780) | Freshwater microbial communities from Lake Croche, Canada to study carbon cycling - C_130820_EF_MetaG (v2) (version 2) | ecosystem: Environmental > Aquatic > Freshwater > Lake | place: Lake... | reverse complement strand
GTTTCAATGTTGGTTTCAATGTTGGTTTTTTTGTTGGTTTTTTTGTAGGGTTTTTCGTTGGTTTCGCTATAGGTTTTTTTGTGGGGGTTTTCGTTGGTTTCGTAACAGGTTTTTTTACTGGTTTTACGACGGGCTTATTATTAACGATTGATTTTACACTTTTCTCAATCCCTTTAACTTTTTTCACAATAGAGTTGACTTTATTTACACCTTTTGCGACTGCGTCTAAAGTCTTTGATAAAGATGGTGTATCTGCTACTGAATCATCATTGCCACTTGCAGGCAAAGATTTATCGTCGGTTGTACTAGAAGATGTTGTGCTATCATCCGTAGGACTAGTATTACTGTATGATGTTGATGCTGCATCATCCGTAGAAGAGCTAGTTGAGTCATCCGTGGAACTGCCGTAGTCTCCACCACCATACTGTAATCCACGGTCCATGTCGTTATAATAATAACCCTTTGATTTTATAAATAAAGTTGCAAATAAAATAAAAACTGGAAGGACTCTCATTGTGTCTTATATATAGTAGTGTTTAGATTATTTTCTATCAAAAGTTAGATAACATGTTTCGCAATAAAAAATTCGTTTAGATGATTCTGGTCCAGTATCAACATCATCTTCTTTCATACAATGTTCACAATTTTCATTTAAATATTTTTTAATAGATTCAACAATTGTTTTGTATTGCAGGGGCTGTTTGTTTTGTGGCAGAGATTTTAATGAACATAGTGCAGTAGACATAAAAATAATGTGATGATTTTCCATAAAAAATATTCTTGCTACTATTATTATTACGAATATTTTATGTTCTTTTTTGTAAAAAGGAAGGTTCTAAAGGAAACCATAAAAGCTTCGCGGTTCGGTTTCCTTTATACGTACATCGCTAACAAACTCTGATTCTGCTTCTCTTCATTCTTAATCAAAGCATCAACAACAGATTTCGTAACCGTAATCGGAAAACTTACTTCTAGTTCAATATCCTTACCGAAAATCTTTGATTCGGGCTTTACCAATCTAAACAAATTCAACTTCGTATAAATAATCTCCAAACAACGTTTCAAATTACGAACACCAGCTTCTTCGCCAGTCAATGCTGTGTTGCCAATAATATACTCAAGCGTTTCGTTTGGAATAATAACATCCTCCTCTGTAAAGTTAACCTGCTCACGAATCTTAGGCAACAAATAGTTCCTAGAAATCGTAACCTTTTCCTTCGCATCATAACCCTTAGTCTGAATTCGGTACATTCTGTCCCTCAAGATAGGGTTCACCTTGCTCTCATCATTATAACTAAAGATAAACAAGCATTTGCTCAAATCAAAGTCCAATTCCGCGAAATACTTATCATGGAATTGGCTGTTTTGAGAAGTATCCGTAAGATGCGTGAGAATACCAACAATTTCCTCACCTCTAGGAGTATCACTGATTTTATCCAACTCATCAAAGTAAATCACAGGGTTCATGCACTTGCTTTCAATCAGGATTTGAACGATTTTACCCCAAGAACTACCCTCGTAAGTATAAGAGTGACCCTCTAGGAAACTAGCATCACCAGTACCACCAAGAGCAATGAATGCGAACTCGCGACCCAAAATCTTGCTAATACCCTCCTTCACAAGAGTAGTCTTACCAGTACCCATTGGACCTTTGATAGCAATCGCAGTGCCCATAGCAGAGGGGTTAGAAATCCACTGGCCAACCATCTGCATGATTTGGATTTTTGCGTCATTCAATCCGAACACACATTCATCTAGTGTTGTCTTGGCAATCTCCATGAATTGATGGCATGCTTCTAGTCCATCATCCATCTTCACAGTGAGATTCTTGTAGGAACCAAAAGGAATGCGCATGAATGTATCTACCCAGTTCTTAATCTTGTAGTATTCGTTATCACCAGGGTCCATGCCACGAAGTACATTTAGCTTTTGCATAGCAATTGCCTTGAACTTTGCAGGCATCTTGGCATCCAATAGAGCTAGACGGTAGGGCTTCTCAACATTAATATGATTGTTGATTTCCTTGAGGTCCTTCATGATACGAAGCTGTTCCTTATTGGAAAGCTTCTTTCTGAAGTAGTCAATCTCATTGGTTCGCTTCTTATCAGTATGGATTAGCTTATGATAAGTCTTGGCATTCTTAGCACGCGCCTTTTTAACAAGCTTCTTAATACTACGATTGCACTCACTAATAGCATTACGGAGAATCTTGCTCTTGGGCTTCTTTTTTAGTTGTTCCGTCAAACTCTTTTTGGTTTCCACTAGTTCCAAATATTCTTGCTCAACATCGGTGATTTCGGTATCTTCTTCTGAATCCAACTTCTTTTTATTAGCCTTCTTCTTATCGGTCTTCTTGGATGACTTAGCTTCTGACGAAACAGTTTCGGGGGTAGGAGTTTCTGAAAGTTCAACCTTCTCATAATTCTCCTTCATGAACATTTGCTCGTCTTCACTATCACACTCAGCTTCATCCTCTTCTTCATTGTATGCACATTCATCTTCCTGTTCATCTAATCCAAAGACAATACTGTAGAAACCTTTTTCTTCATCGGCTTCATCCTCAAAATCTTCATCCTCTTCATCATCATCATCATCAGATTCAGGTTCTTTCTTCTTCGGTTTGCGTTTGTTTCTTGTGGAGGACTTCTTGTCAGATTTTGATGACTTCTTAGACTTGGAATCCTTTTTGACACGCTCATCCATGTACTTGGAGGGAAAGATTTTGGAAATAAACTTGCGAAGTTCGGTCTTATCCATAGTCTCTTCATCTACGTCTTCGTCATCCTCCTCATCATCATCATCTTTGTCGTAATCATCTTCATCTTCGTCCTCATCTTCATCCTCGTCTGATTCTTCGTCATCATCAGATTCATCAGAGTCATCAGTAACAACACTCCTCTTGTTTTTTTTAGGTGGAACATACGTAGAATCGCTATCCTCTTCTGAATCATCATCCACCCAGACCTCAGATTCATTATCCGAATCAGGCTTATTCTTTTTGAGCTTGTTGTTCTTGGTAGAACGAAGATTTTTCTTATCCGAAATACCCTTGACCATTTTTGGAATATAAAACTGCTATCTTTTAAGTAAATTAAAAACATAATTTATTAAATCAATTTTTTGGAATGGACGAGGTTCCCTTCCAAAAAATTGATTCCGAAAGGATATAAAAAATATATCCATAATATTATAGGGAAATTATAATGTCGTCTCAACGATCCAGAATGAATGATTACAAACCTCCCTCCAAAATTATTGGTGTACAATTTAGTATGTTATCACCTGAAGAGATTCGTAAAAACTCCGTAGTGGAGGTTACGTCTCGTGATACCTACATAAATAACAAGCCAATTGCTGGAGGTTTATTTGACCCGAGAATGGGTGTATTGGAGCCTGGTCTAATCTGTCCCACCGACGGATATACCTATATTGATACACCTGGTTATTTCGGTCATATTGAGTTGGCTCGTCCTGTGTTCTTCATTCAACATATCAAGGAGATTATGAAAATATGCAAATGTATTTGTTATAAGTGCAGTAAGCTATTAATTAACAAAAATCAGCATAAACATATCTTATCCAAGCAAGGGTCAGAACGTTGGGATTATGTCAACGAAGCTTGTTCCAAGGTAAAGCGTTGCGGTGATGCATCTGATGATGGTTGTGGTTGCAAGAGACCCGATAAAATAAAGCTAGAGGGCATGTCTACCATTTTCGCAATTTGGGAGAACATTGAGACTGATGCTGAGGGAGAAAGCAAGAAGATTACTCACAAACTCACACCTGAGATTATATTGAAGGTTTTCAAGCGTATTTCTGATGAGGATATTTCATTCATGGGGTTTAGTCCGTTGTGGTCTCGCCCTGAATGGATGGTTTGTCAAGTGCTTCCTGTTCCTCCTCCTGCTGTTCGCCCATCTGTCAAGCATGATGCCCAACAGCGCAGCGAAGATGATTTGACACATATTTACAGTAATATTATCAAGACCAACAAGGATTTGGCGGATAAGATTGCGAACAATGCTTCACCGAATGTGATTGAGGGGTTGGTTACAGTTTTGCAGTATTTTATTGCAATGATTGTGAACAATAAAGTCAAGGGTGCTGTTCCAATGGCACAGCGTTCAGGTCGTCCTCTTCAATGCATCAGTGGTCGTTTGAATAGTAAAAATGGGCGCATCCGTGGTAATCTCATGGGTAAGCGTGTGGACTTTAGTGCCCGTTCGGTGATTACTGGTGACCCCAATTTGTCTATTCGTCAATTGGGTGTTCCTAAGAAAATTGCTATGAATCTTACGAAGCCAATTACAGTGAATGACCGCAATCGGGATTTCCTGATGAAGTTGGTCCAGAACGGCCCAGAGGAATATCCTGGTGCTAAGATTTTGGAGCGAAGAAACGGTGAGAACATTTCGTTGCGATATGTTGACCGCGGTTCTATAAGATTGGAAAATGGCGACGTCGTACACCGTCACATGATGGATGGCGATGCTGTCCTTTTCAATCGTCAACCGAGTTTGCATAGAATGTCCATGATGTGTCACATCGTGAAGATTATGCAGCGTGGAGATACATTCCGTATGAATGTCGGGGACACGAAACCATACAATGCTGATCGAATTTTTATAAAACCATCGGGTCGGCAACAGGGAGCGTTAAAAGCGTGAAACTCCCTAGTGAATAATTCAATGAATTATTGAGGAAACAAATATAAAAAATAATCTCTCTATAAAGAAATGGTTGGTGATACAAAACCTTTAGGAGAAACTCAAAAATGTTGTTCAAAATGCGGTGAACCAAAACCGCTGGATAGAATCGTTAAAAACAGAAATGTTTGCAAAGATTGTTGTAACGTGCGCAAAAAAGAGAAATACAAGGCATTGGTAATTAACGATGAAACCAATCAAACCTGCAATACTTGTAACCTAGTCAAACCTCAATCTAGTTTTATTAAAAGACGTCTTATCTGCAAGGATTGTAATAATGAAAAACGCAAAAATAAGTATAAAGACGATGAAGAACATCGTAAAAAACTTATTCAACAAGCGTCTCAATTTAAGCATAAGAAAGTAGTAGAGCGTCAACAAATAAAATTAGAAGAAATTGGTGAAGGTAACAAAAAATGCAGTGTATGTTCTACAATCAAATCTTCTGATAGATTTCGTCATAATCGTTTGCATTGTAAAGATTGCGAGCGAGATGATCCAATTGAAAAGTTCAAGCGAAACGTGAGATCTCGTATTCATATTGCCTTAAAACAAAATAAAGAATGGCATACAGTGAAATACTTGGGTTGCACATCGCATGAATATATTCAATGGATTTGTAATTATAACGAAAATTATAATCTTGAAAACCATGGAAAAGAATGGCACATTGACCATGTAATTCCTTTATCAAGATTTAATTTAGAAGATGAGGAAGAACAGTTGATTGCTTTTAATTGGAGAAACACTATGCCTTTGTCCGCACGCGAAAACCTATCCAAAAATTCAAAAATAATAAAAACACAAATTGAACAACATGTATCCTACCTAAAAAAGTACCATAGAGAGAATAAGAAAAGAGTTCCCAAGAAATTTATTGATTTATTTGCAAAACACCTTGTTGACGGGAATATCCTAAAGCAATCACTACCACTCACCTCTGGAAACTTTGGTGAGGATCTCGGTTAATAGCCGAACCCGAAGGTAAAAAAGTGATTGATGCGTCCAGTAGAATACCACGAATTCTAACCCTGGACAAAATGGGCAATCCGCAGTGTTACTGTCTAAGTCCGATTGGCAGGATATGACAGGCATTCAGAGACTGAACGGGTGTTGGTGAACAATGAAGGATTAGCCATCCTGAGTTTGCTTAAGATACAGTCCGTCCCCACTGGAAACTTTGGGGGTGCTGCAAATGTGCATACAAAATCTACATGATTAGAACATGTTTATTTTGACTGCATAAATGCAGCGACGTTTGATGGAGATGAAATGAATTTACACGCACCTCAAAACGTGCTAGCAGAAACAGAGTTGAGACATTTGGCCGCAATTCCATGGCAAATGATTAGCCCCTCGGCAAACTCACCTATTATTGGAATTTATCAAGATTCACTTTTGGGGTCTTACCGTTTCACAAGACCCAATGTGAAATTCTCACAAAAGGATGCAATGAACCTTCTCATGATGTTTGACAAAGTGGACCCAAGACCATTCCTAGAGCTGAGGGATGCGAAGCAAGATGTTACTAGCTTTGATGTGTTGTCGCAAATACTTTCACCGATTACTCTCAAATACAAGACCAAGTTATTTGATGAGGAGGAGGATGCTAGCACTTCCAATAACATCTTGGAAATCCGAAATGGAAAATACATCCGTGGTCAGATGGAGAAGTCAGTGTTAGCTTCTACTACCAAGGGTATTATTCATCGTGTTTGCAACGATTTTGGAAATATGCAGGCATCACAATTCATTGATGATTTGCAAAACGTGGTAACGGAATACATGAAGACAAGCTCTTTCAGTGTGGGTATTAGTGATTTGATTGCGAACAAGACAACCCAGGACAAAATCATTCAAGTCATTGCGGAGAAAAAGCATGATGTGCAGTCCCTAATTGAGAAGATTCACTTGGGAATCTTTGAGAACAACACTGCACAATCTAATATGATGGAGTTTGAAGGTAAGGTCAATAACATTCTTAACGATGCGAATAACCAAGCTGGTTCCATCGGTCGTAAGTCTTTGAGCAAGACTAATCGTTTTGTGATGATTGTGGATTCGGGTTCCAAGGGTACTCCCATTAATATTTCACAGATGATTTCTTGTTTGGGACAGACCAACGTAGATGGTAAGCGAATCCCCTATGGTTTTGATAGCCGCACACTTCCCCATTTCAGTAAGTTTGACGATAGCCCAAGCGCTCGTGGATTTATTGAGAATTCGTATATCTCGGGATTGACCGCACCAGAACTCTTCTTCCATGCTATGGGTGGTCGTATTGGTCTTATTGATACTGCGGTGAAGACTTCGCAAACAGGTTATATTCAAAGACGACTTATCAAGGGTCTAGAGGACCTCAAAGTGGAATACGATATGACGGTTCGTAACAACAAGGGTAAGATTATCCAATTCGCTTACGGGGATGATGGATTTGACTCCACACGTGGTGAGAATCAATCGGTTCCTTTAGTTAGCATGACCACAGAAGATATTTATTTGCATTATGACATTGCTGGTATTAATGACGAGCATAGCAATTTGTTGAATATTTATAGCAAGGGGACACAAACCCGCTTGAAGAAACAGCGTGCTGCGACCAAGGAAATCTGTCAGACCTACATTGATAAGATGATTGAGGCACGCAAGAATGTGATTGAATCAGTATTTAATAACAAGAATGAAAACAATGTAACTGTTCCTGTATCTTTTCAAAGTATTATTGCCAATACGCAAGGTCAATTGAACTTGAATTCTAATTCCATTGTGGATATTACGCCCCTAGAGGCATTTGAACTTGTGGAAGAATATTTTAACAAACTTCAGAGATTGACCTATGTTCAACCCAAGTCCTTGTTTGAGGTACTCTATTTCTATTACTTGAATCCTAAGGATTTGTTGGTGAATAAGAGATTCCATCGCGCTGGATTAATCATGTTGTTGGAAAATGTGATTTTGAGATACAAGCAAGCCATTGTGCATCCTGGAGAAATGGTGGGTGTGATTGCGGGTCAATCTATTGGTGAACCGACAACTCAGTTGACTCTCAACACTTTCCACTTGGCTGGTGTGGCATCTAAGTCAAATGTCACACGTGGTGTGCCAAGAATTGAGGAGATTCTAAGACTCACCAAGAACCCTAAAAATCCTTCATTGACAATTCATTTGAAGCAGATTGATGAGGCAGAGCAAGATAAGGCTACCAAATATGCGAATATGTTGCAACACACCAAGCTTGTAGATGTCATCAAGTCTGTTCAAATCTGCTTTGACCCGAATGATAAGGCAACAACAATTATGGATGACCGTGTTCTAATGGAACAATTCTATGAGTTTGAGGATATGATGGAGGATTGCTTGGAATCATCTTTGGATAATACTGTCCAAAAGTCAAAGTGGATTATCCGTTTGGAGTTAGATGCAGATTCCCTTCTAGATAAAAACATCACAATGGATGATATTCATTTTGCGATTACAAATAGTCATGGCAATGATATCTCATGTGTTTATTCGGATTACAATGCCAACAATTTGGTATTCCGAATCCGTTTGAACAGCAGCATCTTTAATAAGAGTAAGAAGCAGAAGGGTATTGCGGATACATTGGACCAATCCGATGAAATCTATATGTTGCGCAATTTCCAAGAGGCTCTTCTCAACAATATTGTGCTTCGTGGTATTAATGGAATTGATAATGTGAATCCTCGCAAACTGAAGAACAATATTAGCCGTGACGAAGGCAAGTATGTTGCTAAGGATGTCTGGGTTCTAGATACAACTGGAAGTAATTTAATGGAAGTTTTGGCTATGGATTTCATTGATGCGAATCGCACCTACAGTAACGATATCAAGGAAATCTTTGATGTGTTAGGAATTGAGGCTGCCCGTCAAATTGTTTACAATGAGTTTTATGAGGTGATGGAATTCAGTGGTGTATACATTAACTATCATCATTTGAGTTTGTTGTGTGACCGAATGACATCTACCAAAAACATGGTGTCTATCTTCAGGTCGGGCATCTTGAATGATGATATTGGTCCTCTTTCCAAGGCAACCTTTGAGGTGCATACAGAAGTCTTGTTGGATGCTTCTAGACATGCTGACTTTGACCATATGCGTGGTGTATCTGCGAATGTGATGATGGGTCAGATGGGTGTGTTTGGAACAGGGTCGTTTCAACTGGTTTTGGATATGGAGAAGATGAGAGATTTGGAGGACAAGCCAGTAGACACAACGGATTCTAACAAGGAGATTGAGAAGATGTTTGGTAAGATGGATGATAACACGGATGTTTGCTCAAAGAACAACATTGAGATTAATAATAATTTGGCAGCGATTAAACCTGTAGATAATGATGAATGTACAGATGATAACTATGATATTGGATTTTAATGAAGGTGGCTGCCGCCCCCTTCTAATCCCCCGCTCAATTACTATTTTTTATTATGACCTCTATAATAAAAAAATACTTTTATCGACGAAAAGTATATAGAAAAATGAAACACTATATATTGTCCCGAGTTTAGCTCAGTTGGTAGCAGCATCGCACTGTAACAGTAAGCTAATAGTAATGCGGAGGTCACCTGTTCGATCCAGGTAACTCGGAAAAGAATATGAAATATTCGTAAAAAGAATACGTAGTGTTCTGACCAAAAAAGCGTTAATGGTGTAGTGGTAACATGTAACCCTTCCAAGGTTGAGCTGAGGGTTCGATTCCCTCTTAACGCATTTTTATAAGTTTTTTATTACAAAACTTATAAACTTAATCGCATCTTATTTTTTGACAGTTAGAACAATAATAAAAGTTTTCACCTCTAGCTGGAGAAACTTGGTCAAAAGTAAATCTACGTCCCATAACATCAAAAGTTAAATCTGTTCGTCCCTTTAATTCAGGTCTAGCCTGTAACCAATAATGTCCGCCAGCACTACTAGGACAAGTAGAATTTTTATAACAACAATTTTCCTTTGATTGAATTGGACAAATGACCTTATCATTCATTTCGGTTTCTTTAGGTTTCATACCTAAAGAACGCAATATTCCCATATCTGGTATGCCACCTTTCATACGTCTACTTTTTCTACGAGCGGTTTTTCCACCTTTGCGCTTTCTTAACAAAGATTTTCTCTTCAAGGTTTTTCTATTATGTTTCATATATAATAGAAAAACATTATTATTTCTCTAAATTCTGTTCCCCTACCGGAACTTTATTAGAAAAATTTTGATAAAATCCACTTGTTTTTGAAGGCGCAGCAATATCATAAGTAATATTTTGAACATATTTATTGTTTTGAAAAGGCTCTAAATCATCAAAATATTTGTCTGTCATTACAGAATTCAACAAAAGTACTTCGTCTTCATTAATACTATAATCCACATTAGAGATATTTAAATAACGTTTATTATCCAACATAAATAATCGTATACGTTTATAACGAATCAATTCATCACAAATTCTAGTAAAATAAAACAAATCGTTATCCGTCTCAGCGTGTATCAAATTCTTTTTTGGGAAGCAAGCTTTCCCGTAGCGTTTTAAACAGAAAGATTTCACATCGCATGTACCAGAATTGCAATTTGATAATTCACTTACTTTTTGCTTTATTTCCCCATCAATATCTGAAACAAAATTAAATGCATTACGAGTTAAATAACGTAGTAAAATATCCAGTTTTTTCATTTTCAAGGAATACAAAAACTTAGGATTCTCTAATACACCAACGATTTGTTCACGAATAGCTCTGTTATTATAATCATTCAATAGATTTCGTATTTCAGTTCTAAATGCCCCATAAAATTGAGTTTCTAATCGTATATTACGGACGGTATTCACACGCAATTCGTCTTGTGTTTTACTAGTAGTCAAAGCTATATCTAATTTAATGCTATCTAAACCATTAAAAACTGCTAATCCATCTTCAAAAATATCAGCTTCGGGTTCACGAATTTGTACGAATTGATTGGTTTCTGTTAAAATACCTACAATCATTTCATCTTCCATTACTTTCATCACAGGTTTGCATAAAATGCGGCTATTAGTTTCCAAACTCATCTTGTTAAGTAAATCACGCGTAGTAACATAATCTGACCATTGAACCGCATTCATAAAAATAGAATCCACATTTGCAAGTTGTCGTGAGGGAAAACAAGGTAAATAAACACCAATATTTTGCGATGTCTCAACAAAAAATGCAATTGTTTTTCCATGATAATTTAAGACTTGTTTTTTCACAATGAACCCAACCTCCGAAGCAACTTTAAATAAGGATTCTGCATCTATATTTTCTTTAAATGTATACGTACGAGGTCGTGTTGGAATAGGTTTACATTTTCTACCAGATGTTTCCATCACCATATTCAGAACCTTACGTAAGGTTTTTAATTCCTCTGTAGAATTCATGTCTTGGAATATTTTAATCGGTTCTTCGGATACCTTTGTCTTGGCATTCTCCTTCTCCTTCCCTTCATACAAATAAATTGGTTCATAAAAATTATCGTGTTTTAATACTATTATTGTGCCACGATTCTTATCATAAACATGAGAAGAATAAGCATTAGAAGGACATATCACATCAATATTATCTGTTACATCATTATAAACAATTTCTAGAATCACCATGTTTAATCCACCTTCAAACAAAACAGATTCATCCGAAGATATCAAATCCCATAAATAGGTATGGTCTATCATAGCATCAGGGTCGCTCAAATAATTTTTGAAATTTTCAAATGAAGAAATAGAATCCTTTAAAAAGGTATACTGAGATGGGTTATATAAATCAATTTGACTATAAAAGAATGTGTTCTTGTAATTTTCCACGGATACATCGTCTACTGTATATTTATTGGGTTTAAAAATGGATGTCATAGAACCATTATGTAATTTCAAATAATCATCCAACGTCAAAAGTTCTATAATTTTTTGACGCATTTGTTCAATAGATAATAGGTCTATATCAGAATAGGTACTATAAATATCTGCAATTACACCTAAAAAGGATTGGTGTGGTGATTGTTCTACACCATAACGTAAAAGAGGTCGTTTTCCTGTTTGAATATAAGAGGGGTCACTCTTCATTACATATTTATTGTTATTGGTTCGTAAGAATTTTTCTACAGGTGTTGGTAAAAATGCCCAGCGATATTGTGGAACAGGATAACGTTCTATTCCTAGGACATTATTCTTTGACTTTTGTTTTTTCTTCTCTTTTTCCTTTTTCACTTCATCATCTTCTTTTGGTTTTGCCAAACCAAGCATTTCTTTATTATCCACCCCCTCTTTTGGAACTGTTTGAATAGATATCTGTGATTTTTTTCCATCGGGACCAATCTTGTTTGTATTGACATCCACCAAACCACATTGTTGACGCCTAGCTTGCTGTTGACTAAGAGCTTTTCCTTTAGTTT
>Ga0136644_10003297_pt1 | contig 12114 bp, 12 predicted proteins | sample C_130820_EF_Meta_FD_94780 | JGI IMG/M metagenome (GOLD analysis project Ga0136644, IMG submission 94780) | Freshwater microbial communities from Lake Croche, Canada to study carbon cycling - C_130820_EF_MetaG (v2) (version 2) | ecosystem: Environmental > Aquatic > Freshwater > Lake | place... | reverse complement strand
CTAACCGATCTTGGAGATCGTATTGTTGAGTGCCCAAATTCTCCTAAGCTTGAGCAGACGGGTTGCTATCCAGGAGGTCTCATTGAGATCTCGCTTCGAGTTGCCTCAACAATGAGAAAGCTCAATGAGACCCTGGACGATAAGCTTCCAACATCCTCAATTATTCGTGTGGGTCTGCTCCATGAGATTGGAAAGATTGGTGATCTTGAGACCCCACACTTCGTAGACCAGGATAGTGACTGGCACCGTGATAAGCTGGGTCAGATGTACAAGTACAATGAGGAGATGGATAAGATGACTTATTCCCATCGATCCCTTTGGCTTCTACAACACTACAGCGTCGCACTCTCCCGAGATGAGTGGGAGGCTATTGCTACATCCGGAGGCTACCACCTCGAGGAGAATCGATTCTACACAGCAACAAAGAATAAGCTCGGTAGACTTTTGTGTGCTGCGAGACTGCTGGTTCTCTGACACGCAAAATACTTATCTGTATGTCAACAGAACTACTTCGTGAAGTCATAAGTCTACTTGTCTCTGAATCCGCTAAGGAAGATGAGGGAAAAGCAGAGGATAGGGATCCTAAGCCAAAGACTGTCAAGCGGGATGGAAAGACCCTCACAGTTTTAACTGAGCCCGATTACACGAAGCCATCAAATGAAATATCCCAAGAGGAAACTGACGAGACTGATGAGGTTTCTGTGGCTGCAAATGTTGCAGGTGCATCAGTTCCACTAGGATACAGTCCAGAAGGCAGTCCACAGTCATCTCGTCAGGTAAAGAAGAAGAGAAAGAGTGTGACTGATGCGATTGGACGTGCATTTGGCGGAGCAAAACCCATTAAGTCCTTTTGACATATAAACCGAACTTAAAATTTAAAGACTCTCTTGAACATTTGAAAGTTGGAGGCTAATCTTTAGCTAACACTTGTGCAAGTGACATTTAGAAAAATAGAAAGTTGAGAAAAGAAAATGGCAATCAATTTCGACGCAATTCGCAAGAAGCTCAATAAGCTCTCCGGACAGAACTCAAAGCGTGATGTAATGTGGCGCCCCACTGAGGGTGAGGAGACGACTGTACGTCTCGTCTCATTCCCTGACAATGACGGACAACCCTTCAAGGAGCGCTGGTTCTACTACAATATCGGAAACAGCCCAGGCCTTCTTGCACCATACCAGTTTGGTCGTCCTGATCCAATCCAAGAGCTAATTAATAAGCTTCGTGATGACACCGACAACAAGGAGTCTTACGAGCTCGCAAAGAAGCTCTATCCAAAGATGCGTGCCTATGCCGCGGTAATTGTTCGTGGTGAGGAGGACAAGGGTGTTCGTCTCTGGGCATTTGGAAAGCAGGTCTATCAATCGCTGCTTAACATCATGCTCGATGAGGATTACGGTGACATCACTGATCCAAAGACCGGCCGTGATGTAAAGGTCACGTGTTCCAAGGCAAATGGTAAGACCTATTCATCCACTGATGTGATGCCCCGCGGCAAGTCATCTCTTCTTTCAGAGAGTCCAGATAAGTCAAAGCAGTGGCTTTCAAATATTCCAAATCTTGATGAGCTCTTCACTGAGAAGTCCTACGAGGAGCTTGAGAAGATTGTGAATGATTGGCTCAACGGTGATACGACTTCCGCATCATCTGAGCTGGGCACCTCACGTGGCGAGCCACCAGCAGTTGCAGCAGCTGTATCCACGCTCTCTTCAGAAGAGGATGCTCCCAGAGCATCATCGAAGGCAGCCGGTTCAAAGTATAAGAGTCTCGAGGATGCATTCGCAGACCTTGAGGATGCCTGATACACACACTTAAAATTTAGGCACTTTGACACACCCCCGAATGGGGGTGTTGTCTTTTCTATGAAGAGAGAGGTCTGAATGGCAAAGAATACAGAGCAGGATAGTTTCACGGACGACTTGATTAAGTCACTCAATAAGTCACATGGTTCACGAGTTGCTTATAACCTTGCATTCGATGAATCACCCACACATGTCAAGAGGTGGATCAGTACAGGCTCAAAGCAGCTTGACTACATTATCTCTAACCGTCGTGACGGAGGTCTTCCAGAGGGACGAATTATTGAGATCTTTGGGCCACCATCAATTGGTAAGTCACATATCGCAATTCAGATCGCTCGTTCCACACAAAAGATGGGTGGAATTGTTGTCTACATCGACACTGAGAACGCTACTTCTGTTGAGAATCTAGGCCTGCTGGGAGTCGATGTCAAGAAGCGGTTCGTTTATGTTGATACACACTGCACTGAGGAGGTCCTCTCAATTGCTGAGGAGACTGTACTAAAGGCGAAGGCAATGGATAAGGATGTTCCAGTGACAATTATTTGGGACTCTGTTGCTGCCACTTCTCCGAAGGCAGAACTTACAGGTGACTACGACAAGGATTCAATTGGTCTACAGGCCCGAGCAATTTCTAAGGGCATGCGTAAGATCACCGGTGTCATCGCTAACCAGAATGTTCTCCTCATCTGTCTCAATCAGATTCGTACGAAAATTGGAGTCATGTATGGTGACCCCACCACTACACCAGGCGGAATGGCAATCCCATTCCATTCATCTGTCAGGATCAAGCTAGGTGCAGGTCAGCAGATCCTCACAAAGGACAAGGAAGTCATCGGTATCCACGTCTCAGCGAAGACTGTGAAGAACAAGGTGACTGCTCCTTTTAGATCCTGCGACTTTGAGATCCACTTTGGTGTAGGAATCAAGGAGCATGAGCAGCTTTTCGACATTCTCAGGAAACACGGTGTTGAGACTGTTAATGGCAGGACTATTGAGATTGGCGGCACAGGTGCTTGGAAGACTCTTTCCGTTATTAATTCAGACTCTGGTGAGGTTCTTGTAGATAAGAAGTTCTACAAGGCTGAGTTTGACAAGATCATAGATGATCCTGAGTACTCTGATTATATTGAGGATCTTCTCGAAGCTGCGATGTCCAAGAAGCGCAGTACTGAAGCAGCTGATGTCGATTCAGAGTCTTATGAGGAAGTCCGATCCATTGCAATGGAAGTTGAAGGGTCTGATATTTCACCCGAGGACTGATGTCTCACCCGATAATCATAGTCGATGGTCTAAACTATTTTACTAGGCATTTTGTTGCAAATCCCACTATGAGCCGCCAAGGTCACCAAATTGGTGGCTTTGTGGGATTTCTCAAAGGATTAAAACTGTTAAATGACAGATTAAGCTCTCGACGTGTGATAGTAATTTGGGAGGGCGGTGGATCTCCGCGCAGGAGAGCAATATTTCCCGAGTATAAGTCAGGTCGACGACCGCAGCGTCTTAACCGTTACTATGAGGATATTCCAGACACGTATGAGAACAGAGATTATCAGTTGAAACTCACAATTGAATCTCTTCGACACGCACCTGTGCAACAAATATATGTGTCTGACTGTGAGGCTGATGATGTAATTGGTTACATGTGCAGACACATGTTCCGTAATAATAAAATTGTTGTAGTTTCATCTGATAAAGATCTCTATCAGCTTATTGACAATAATGTGACGCAGTGGTCACCAGGACAGAAAAAACTAATAACACCAGAAGAAGTCCGTGAGAAGTTTGGTGTTTGGCCGACGAATATGTGTCTTGTGAGGAGTTTTGTAGGCGATAGTTCTGATGGCATACCAGGAGTCGATGGTGCTGGCTTTAAGACTATGTCGAAGAGATTCCCATTGTTGCAGGAAGATCAGTCCCTGATGCTCCAGGATGTCTTGGATGAGGCCGCCAGGCATGGTGCAACAAAGGTGCAGCTCTATAAAAACATTATCGATCAGCAGGATATAGTGAGACGTAACTGGAAGTTAATGCACCTAGATATTGCAAACCTCTCAGGTGACCAGATCAAAAAGATAAATGATTCAGTAACGAGTTATAGTCCCAAGAAGAATAAGCTTGAGATGATGCGCCTCCTGATAAGAGAAGGTGTTCAGGACTTTGATGTTGACTCATTTTTTATGACACTAAACGCTACAATCGTCTGAGGATTAAATGGAAGACAAAGACACGGTCATTGAGCTTGCGCTAAATGGCTCTTTTGGAAAGTACGGCAAGCAGTTCCAGGAAGGCATCTTTCACGGTCTCTTGACAGATCATCCGTGGGCTGCTCAAATGATGGAGGTCATGAAGCCTGCATTTTTTGATGTAAAGTTCTTACAGTTTCTTTGTGACAAGTATTTCCTCTACCACCACAAATATAAGTGCTTTCCATCCATGGGACTTCTAGTCCCTCTCATCAAGGAGGATCTAGCAGAGTCGAATGACAAGATTCTTCTCGATCAAACTGTGGATTATCTTCACAGGCTTAAGTCAAGTCCCAATATGGGAGACTTACAGTATATCAAGGATAAGAGTCTTGATTTTTGTAAGCGCCAAGTATTTAGGGATGCTCTCGAGAAAGCTGTAGAGCTCATCTCCACTGATAAGTTTGAATCAGTTGTTGGTCTAATGAAGGAAGCAGTGGCTGTAGGTCTTCCAAGCTCCGTAGGACACGACTTCTTCGAGGACTTCGAGGCGAGATTTGTTAAGTCACGGAGGCAGTGCTGCCCAACAGGAATTTCTCGTCTCGATGAGAAGGATATCCTCCAGGGTGGACTCGGCCGTGGTGAGATAGGTGTTATTACAGCCAACACAGGCGTGGGAAAGTCGCACTTTCTTGTTGCATTGGGAGCAAATGCAATGCGTGCGGGAAAGAATGTGGTTCACTATACGTTTGAGCTTACAGAGACAGCTGTTGGTATTCGATACGATTCCAATCTCTGTGATGTTCCTTCTAACGATGTTCCTGAGAGTAAAGACCTCATTATGAAGAGGTATAAGGATATGGAGCTTGGAAGGCTCATTATTAAAGAGTATCCTACTGGAAGTGCTTCTGTGATGACGATCCGCAATCATCTTGAGAAGCTGATGATGAAGAATTTTATTCCAAGTCTTGTTGTGATTGACTATGCAGATGTCATGAGATCGTCTCGACAGTACGATTCGCTCAGACATGAGCTTAAACTCATCTATGAAGAGCTTAGAAATCTTTCTATGGATATGAACATTCCAATTTGGACAGCATCTCAGGCAAATAGAGCGTCATCATCTGCAGACGTTGTTGGACTCGAGAATATGTCCGAGGCTTACGGTAAGGCAATGGTTGCAGATGTTGTTCTCTCTCTTTCTAGAAAGCCGATGGAGAAGGACAAGGGAACAGGAAGAATCTTCATCGCAAAAAATCGAGCAGGTCGAGACGGTGTCGTTTTTCCTGTTCACATTGACACAGCTAGATCTAAGATAGACATACTCGATCCCACGGAACTCTCTCTCAACGAGACAGTTTCACAAGACGAGTCAACGATGAAGGATCTGCTCAAGCAAAAGTGGAAAGAAGTGAGCGGCAATTGATAAATCATTTAGGAGAATTTAATGTCTGATATTTCATATGAGTCTGCATTTAAGTCATGCGTCGAGTACTTTAAGGGTGACGAGCTTGCTGCTACAGTTTTCCTGACTAAGTACGCGCTTGTTAATGAGGGAAAGCTCGAGGAGGCGACGCCAGATGATATGCATCGTCGTCTTGCGAAGGAATTCGCTCGAGTTGAGTCGAAGTATCCCAATCCCATGTCAGAAGATGAGATTTTTTCTCTCTTCAAGGACTTCAAGTATGTAGTTCCACAGGGTTCTCCAATGTCTGGCATCGGTAATCCTCATCAGATTCAGTCTATTTCAAACTGCTTCGTTGTTGAGTCACCGCACGATTCTTACGGCGGGATTCTCAAGACGGATCAGGAGCTTGTGCAGATTGCGAAGCGCCGAGGTGGAATTGGTTTTGATATCTCCACCATTCGTCCAAAGGGAATGCCAACAGGAAACTGTGCAAGAACGACCGATGGTATCGAGGTCTTCATGGACAGATTCTCAAATTCCTGCCGTGAAGTTGCTCAGGGAGGCCGCAGAGGTGCGCTTATGCTCACGATCTCTGTCCACCATCCTCAAGTACTTGACTTTGTTAAGATCAAGCGTGCTCTGACACGTGTGACAGGTGCAAACATCTCTGTTCGTCTCTCTGATGAGTTTATGAATGCTGTTAAGCGCGGCAGCGATTATGAGGTTCGTTGGCCTGTCGACTCAAAGACACCTGTTGTGTCAAACAAGGTGTCTGCCACAGAGGTCTGGGATGCTATCATTGAGAATGCACACGCTTCTGCTGAGCCAGGTCTCCTCTTCTGGGATACTGCAAAGAAGATGACACCATCTGACATCTACGAGAAGGAGGGCTTTGGATCTGTTTCGACGAATCCCTGTGGTGAGATCATCCTGTCACCTTACGATAGCTGTCGTCTTATGCTTCTAAATCTCACTGCTTTCATTAAGAATCCCTTTACACCCCAGTCTTTCTTTGATCAGGAGGACTTTGGAAAGAAGGTTCAGCAGGCTCAGCGTCTTATGGACGATATGATCGACATCGAGATTGAGCAGGTTGATAGAATTCTCACAAAGATTGAGGAAGATCCTGAGCCAGATGAAGTTAAGCGCATTGAAAAGAATCTCTGGACAAAGATTCGCGAGCAGGCAATGAATGGCCGTCGTACCGGTCTAGGTGTTACTGCTGTTGGAGATGCCCTAGCTATGATGGGACTAAAGTACGGATCTGATGAGTCAATTGATGCTGTAGAGGTTTTCTACCGTGAGATGACACTCAATGCCTACCGTGCTTCCTGCATTATGGCGAAGGAGCGTGGAGCCTTCCTGGTCCACGATCATAAGCGTGAGGTAGGCCATGAGTTCCTCGAGAGGATCTGGTCTGCTGATAAGACGGGTGAACTTCGAGCACTGTCTGAGAAGTATGGGCGTAGAAATATTGCTATCACGACCACAGCACCTGCAGGAAGTGTGTCTGTGCTCACTCAGACAACATCAGGCATTGAGCCTGCGTTCATGCTCGCGTACACACGACGCAAGAAGATCAACACAGATGCGGAACCCAATGCTCGTGTCGACTTTGTTGATGATATAGGTGACAAGTGGCAGGAGTTCACAGTGTACCACCACAAGTTCAAGGAGTGGATGGATACTTTGGGAACTGAAACAACAGCATTCTCAACTACAAATGATCTAGTAGCAAGAAGCCCATATAATGGTTCGACTGCAAATGAGATAGATTGGGTAGCTAAGGTGAAACTCCAGTCAGCTGCTCAGAAGTGGGTATGTCACGCTATCAGCAATACCACAAATCTCCCGAATGATACCGATATCGATACAGTCAAGAATGTTTACATGACTGGATGGGAGACTGGTTGTAAGGGCGTCACAATCTACCGCGACGGATGCCGCACAGGTGTGCTAGTAAGCACAGAAAGCAAGGACAAGACTGAAAGCACATCTGAGATTGTTGAGAGAAGCGCGCCAAAGCGTCCTCAAACTCTCAAGTGTGAGATTCATCATGTCAATATCAAGCGTGAGAAGTGGACAATTCTAGTAGGCCTTCTTGAGGGAAGACCCTACGAGGTTATGGGCGGACTTGCAGAGCTTGTTGAGATACCAAAGAAGTACACAACGGGTCAAATCACAAAGCGAGATAGCAAGTCGTCGAACTCTATCTACGATCTACGACTCGGCGACGGAGCGGATGAGCTCGTTATCAAGGATATTGTGAGAGTCTTCGATAATCCAAATCACGCAGGATTCACTCGCACAATTTCACTTTCACTTCGGCACGGTGTGCCAATTCAATATCTTGTTGAGCAGCTCCAGAAGGATAAGGATTACGATCTCTTTAGCTTCGCTAGAGTCATTTCAAGAGTTCTCAAGAAGTTTATTACAGATGGAACGCAGTCCTCTCTAAAGGCCTGTGTTAGCTGCGGCGCAGAGGGCTCTATCGTTTACCAAGAAGGTTGTGAAACGTGTAAGTCCTGCGGCTCCAGCAAGTGCGGATGAGGTGAATTATGAAGTGGACGACAACAATTTCGCACCTGATCAAGGAAATTGAGCTTCGAAAGAGCCCAATTATAATTCGAGTAAATAAGTTCGACGAGGAGAATGCAAAGAAGTTCGATCAAGAAATCGCTCAGGCTCACAATACAGGCCAGAAGGTGATTCCTGTCGTAATTGATTCATACGGAGGTGAGGTCTACTCACTTATGTCAATGATCTCTGCAATCAAGCACGCCGAACTTCCTGTTGCAACAATCGTAGAAGGTAAAGCCATGTCGTGTGGCGCAACCCTTTTCACGTGTGGCAAAGAGGGGATGAGATACATGGATCCAAGTGCAACGCTTATGATCCACGATGTCTCATCAGTTGAGCTCGGAAAGGTAGAGGAAGTTAAGGCTGGTGCAGCTGAGGCTGACAGACTCAACTCCATTGTGTATAAGATGATGGCAGCAAATTGTGGCAAGAAAGAGGATTATTTCCTCAAGATGGTTGATCAAAAGAAGCATGCTGATTGGTTCCTCGACTCTGAGGAGGCACTTAAGCACAATCTTGCTAATCACCTTCGAGTGCCAAAGTTGACTGTTGATGTTTCTGTGAATATCGAGTTCGAGTGATTATTGAGGGAGTCTGAGCGTTACTATGCGTAAGTCATTACTCTACTTCTTAGTAGCGCTCAGCTTCTTCTTCTCAGTGGGCGCGGTTTCGCAGGATATTATTGGTTCTGAGATCCTCGGGTCTTACGAGACGAGCTTTCACTATTCAGGCGAAGAAGTGATAAGGAATCGGGCGAGGAATGTCAGGAGAGCTCTTGAAAAGCTTAACGGCGCAGTAATTCAGCCTGGAAAGAGATTATCATACAACCGCACACTAGGTCCAAGAATTGCTGAGAGAGGCTGGAGGCCTGCAAAGACAATACTAAACGGTGAGATTGTAATAGACTACGGCGGCGGAATCTGTCAAGTATCAAGTACACTTCATGCAGCTGCAATACAGTCGGGTCTCCTGATAGTCAATGCTCAACATCACTCAAGATACATGTCATATATTAGTCCTGGTCTAGATGCAACTGTTAGCTGGCCTAACTTAGACTTAGTGATCCAAAATCCGTATAGCTTTCCAGTGCGCATTCACGCCTGGGAATCACATACAGGAATTGCGTCAGTAGAGTTTATCGGTGCTCAGCGCGAGTGGGATGTTGAAATTTCCCATGAGATTATCGAGAGAAGAAGATTTCATGTTGAGTCAATTGAGAGAAGTGACATGCCTACTTCTTACCGCCATGTTCTCGAGAAGGGAACAAACTTTCTGGTTCTCAACAGGGTGATTGTGAGCACCTCTCGGATCACAGGTGAGATTTTTATTGAGAGTGAAAGAATGCAGTACGAGTCATCACCGAGAATAATTGAGATAGGGACTGCACCTGAATCAATGTAAATTTTTCTGTACATTGATGTCATCCTGTGTATAAATGCAACATGGGTGATAAGATAGGATCTCAATCTGTAGTGTCATGGACCCCTCCAAGATCACCACACGGTCTAATTCAAGAAGACTTGTGGCCAAATGAGTGGAAAATTTTAATTTCCTGCCTGATGCTAAATCTCACCACGCGCAAGCAAGTGGACGGTGTGATCTATAAATTTTTTGATAAGTGGCCTGATCCAGCCTCCCTGGAGGCTGCAGAAGCTCATGAGCTTGAGGACATTATCAAACCATTAGGTATGTGGAAGAAGAGGTCGCAGACGCTACTCAGATTCAACAGAGAGTATCTAACGGGTAAGTGGAAGACAGCCAAGGATATCCACGGATGTGGAAAATACGCAGATGACTGTTGGCGTATTTTTTGTCTTGGCACGTGGACGAGTGTGATTCCTCAAGATCACGCACTGAACAAGTACCATAATTTTCTGACCAAGTCTCTTGGCACGCAACAAACAAAGGAGTGAAGATGATTAGTATTCTGACGTGGCTTCATCGCAATGAGTTTCTAGTTCATGTAGTTATGTGCATTCTTGTCTTCTATGGAATTCAGTTGACTCTTGCAGGATTTTTCTATCCCCCAGCTGTAGAGATGATTTTTAGTTCTATTGTCAGTGCAATGTTTATTATTGGTGTTTTCACTGTCTCGTACAAGGCGTCTTGCATGGTGACAGAAGCAATTAAGAACGCTGTAACACTCGCTGCAATGCAGCATGCTGCTCGACCGCTGCATGAAATTGCAACTGATAAGTCGCTTGATCTTTCGAGTGATTCTGTGATTGTTGTCAAGTCTTCTCCAAAGAGGGCCCGCAAGGTAAAGCAGGTCTCTGAAGAGACGATTTCAGAATCAACAATCAGTTCTGCACCCGTTGTTGAATCGACTCCTGCCCCATCTCCTGAGCCTGAGTCACCACCTGCTGTTAAGAAGCGTCCATCACGATCGAAGAAGAACCCACAGGAGTCCTGAGGATGCAGCTGATCAATAATGCCTGAGTTCAGGCATTGTAAGAGGCTTATCACATACTTAGCCGTGTTTATATCTCAAAGGAAACACGGCTATGTTTGTGTATCTAACAATAAATACAGTTAATGGTAAAATGTATGTCGGAAGATCAATTAGACCAATTACACACACTTATCTAGGCTCTGGTGTTCTTCTAAAACAGGCAATTGAAAAATACGGACCTGATTTATTTAGAAGAGAGATTCTAGAGATACTTCCTGACAGTGCAGAATTTACAGATCTGATGAAGTGTGAGGAGAAATGGATCAAGCATTTTAATGCACCTAATAATCCTAATTTCTACAATATGCCCTGGAGTAGCGGAGGAACAAACAAGCCACTATCATTTGAAATGAAAAAGAGGCTTTCCAAGACAATGAAAGAAAAAGTATATAAAAATGGTCTTCCACAAGAATGGCGTGAGAATGTTATTAATGCGCTGACAGGAAGAGAGCCGTGGAATAAAGGCAAGATATTGTCTGAAGAAGAAAAAAGAGAAATTAGAGAAAAAAGAAAGCCTAATAAATCATATAATGAGAATGAGATAGATCAAATAAGAAGTCTGTATTTAGAAGGAATATCAGCTTCTAAGATTTCACAAATATTTGGTGGGTCTCACAAAACAATTCTAAAAATTGTTAGAAAGCAAGGAAAATATGCCGAAGAATGATAATGAGTCTAATGAGCCTCCGCCTGAAGGCGCAGAAGTTAAGCTGTTCGGTGAATCACTGGCATCAGTTGTCTCTGGAAAGAGCCTTACTGCTGTTGATGTGGTTTCTGGCAGGTACACTAAAAGCAATGTTGAGGGCCTTGATCTCTTCAAGGCCCGCCTTCCCACGAAGATTGTGGGAGTAGGTGTGCACGGTAAATTCATCTACTGGATTGCGACAAATGATGTTTTTATTTACAACACACTTGGCATGACAGGAAGTTGGTCACTCGAAGAGACAAAGCATTCAAGAGTGGTGTTTGATCTGGAGGGTGGCGTTCGTGTGTTCTTCAATGATCAGAGAAATTTTGGAACCATTAAGATGGTTGCAGGACGAGATAATCTGATTAAGAAGCTGCAGTCTTTTGGTCCAGATATGCTTTCACAGCAAGTGAGTGATGCATTCTTCACAAGTCAGCTAATGCAGCGTCCAGAGTGGACCCTCGCTGAGGCGGTTATGGATCAGAGCCTAATTGCGGGTGTTGGAAACTATGTTAAGGCAGAGTCACTCTATCGAGCAGGTCTCTCACCGCATCGTCAAGTGCAAACTCTTAATTCATCTGATTTTGCACGCTTAAAACAAGCAATTCAGACGATCTTGATTGATGCCTATAGACGAGGCGGAGCAAGCATTCAGACTTATCGTGATTTTGAAGGTAATGAAGGGGAATACAGTCAGAAGTTCCTTGTATATAATCAGGATGAAGACCCGAACGGCAATAAAGTCGTAAGGGAAAAGACGAATGACGGAAGAACCACACACTGGGTTCCAGCTGTGCAGAAGTGAGGATTTATGGGTAACACATACACGTTTTCAGATGAGCTTATTTCCACTGTCGCTAAGCTGCTTCAGCTTGCAATGCTCACAGGCACTGATATCTACGATCACATGAGGACAGTTCAGGTCACAAACAGTGAGGACGGAAAGCTTGTTCTAAGCGTTGATTTTAAGCAGAAGCTTGATCAGGAGGTTGAGCGTCTAATGG
>Ga0136644_10003296_pt1 | contig 12114 bp, 13 predicted proteins | sample C_130820_EF_Meta_FD_94780 | JGI IMG/M metagenome (GOLD analysis project Ga0136644, IMG submission 94780) | Freshwater microbial communities from Lake Croche, Canada to study carbon cycling - C_130820_EF_MetaG (v2) (version 2) | ecosystem: Environmental > Aquatic > Freshwater > Lake | place... | reverse complement strand
CTGGGACCAAAGGATTCCGGTTTGTGTTGCTTTCGCAACTCCCTGGACTTTGCCTTCACCGTATGCATTGCTGCACTTAGGCGGGTGCCGTCAAGTCTCTACACCTTCAAAGTGATTGCTCACCAAGCTTGGCTCGGCGTTGACTTATGCATTGCTGCACTTAGCTTTCGCCGACTTTGACACCATCCCTTACGCAGTTTCCAGACGTAAGGCACATTTGAAAAATATGAGTCCTCTGCTCTAACCAACTGAGCTATAGGCCCGAGCGCGCATTCTAACGGGCGGACTTTGCACCCAGCATCTTGAGGACCAGACTACTGCGCTTGGCTACGCACCGCAATGCAGCAGGGAATAAAATTGCAATAAAACATCTTTTTTAACAATATAAACAAATAAAGCTATTTATTTACGATATTTGCGTTAAACTTTTTCGATACCGCAACCGGCATTTCCTCATGCTCAAGCGGCCTGGCCCCAAGGGGTGACTTCGTTGACGTACCAGACAGGTACGCATAAAAAAGTGAGGTCTGCCGGGGCACCGTACTGCCAGTGCCCCGGCAGCATCTTGCGCAGCGAAAGCGATCAATCTCCGTTCAGAAACAGGGACTGCAAGTCACTCAAAAAATCAAAGCCGCGCACTGTTGGACGCACCCACGCAGCGTCCTGCGCAATCAAGCCTTTGCGCTCTGCCTCATCCAAAGTGGCCCGCACGGCGCTCAGTGGCATGCCGGTGCGATCTGAAAAATCCTGCAAAGCAAAGCCTTGGCGCAGGCGCAGCGCGTTGAGCATGAATTCAAACGGAAGGTCTGCCCGGCGCACTTCCTCACTACCGGCCAATGGCCGCCCAGCAAGCGCCCGCTCCATGTACAGGCGTGGCTCGCGGTAGCGCGTCTGACGCAGCACGCGGTGGGGAAAGCTGATTTTGCTGTGCGCGCCAGCCCCCAGGCCTAGGTAGTCGCCGAACTGCCAGTAGTTGAGGTTGTGGCGGCAGCGCATACCCGCTCGCGCATAAGCCGAAACTTCATACCGATCCATGCCAGCCACGCCCAAGCGTTCGGTGATTCGATCAAGCATGGCGTAGGCCAGATCCTCAGGCGGTAATTCGGGTGGGAACTTGGCGAAATAGGTATTGGCTTCGAGCGTCAAATGGTAGATCGAAATATGTGGCGGGCTAAAGGCCAGCGCCTGGTCCAGGTCCTCGTCGAGTTGCGCCAGGCTTTGGCCGGGCAAGGCGTACATCAAATCGAGGTTGAAGGCGCTAAAGCTGCGGGCCGCTTCTTCGAGTGCTGCACAGGCCTGCGCACTGTCGTGTACCCGGCCCAGCGTCTTTAAGTGCTGGTCCTTAAAACTTTGCACGCCCACCGACAAACGCGTGACGCCAGCTTGTGCAAAAGCGCGGAAACGCTCTTTCTCAAACGTGCCCGGATTGGCCTCCAAGGTGATTTCGCAATCGGGTACGAGGCGAAGGCGGGCACGGATAGCGCCTAGCAGCCGGTCGATGCTCTGCGGCGTGAACAAACTCGGTGTCCCCCCGCCAATGAATATCGAATGAACCGACCGGCCCCACACCATAGGCAAGGCCACCTCCAAATCCCGTACCAAGGCATCCACGTAAGCCGCTTCGGGCAATGCGCCTTGGGGCGCCGCGTGCGAGTTGAAGTCGCAATACGGACATTTTTGGATGCACCAGGGCAAATGGAGATACAGCGACAGCGGTGGCAGGCTGGGCAAATGCAACACGCCGGGGCGCATCAGGTGCTGCACGTCGTAGGCTTGCTCGCCCGGCCTATCACACTCACCGCTGGGCACGCCGATTGCTATCGGAATCATGCCGCGAACCAGTTGGCGCGCATCAAGGCGAGCATATGCTGGGCCGCCATACCACGGTGGCTATGCGCATTTTTCAATGCTTCGGGTAACTGCGCAAACGTCTGGCCGAATTGCGGTATCCACATGATCGGGTCAAAACCAAAACCGTTGCCACCCATAGGCGTGTGGGTGATTTCACCGACCACGCGACCCACCGCAATCAAAGGCTCCGGGTCTTGCGGGGAGCGCACTGCCACCAATGTGCTGACCAAGGCAGCGCGGCGGTTGGCGATGGATTGCATTTGCTCCAGCAAGGCCAAGACATTGTTGTCATCGCCTTTGGGGTAACCGAATTGGGTTGCGTAATACGCGGTGTCCACGCCCGGCAGCCCGCCAAAGGCGTCCACACACAAACCTGCGTCGTCAGCGAGGGCTGGAAGGCCGGTGTGCTCGGCCGCATTGCGTGCCTTGGCCAAGGCGTTCTCTACAAAAGTGCGGTGCGGCTCAGGGCATTCGGGCACACCGAGTTCTCTTTGGCAAACCAGAGTGCAGTTGAGCGGCGCGAACATGGCTTGCAGTTCGCGAAGCTTGCCCTGGTTGTTGGAAGCGAGGACGATTTTCATAGGGGGTGCCATGGGTTAGCCGTGCAGATGAACAGGCTACTAGGCCTATGGCCTGCAACATGGCTGCGCGACGCGGATTGCCCAAGACTTCGGTCTCGCCATGGCAGCGCTAAGTTAGGCAAAGTATGCCGGTGCATCACAGCGCCTCTTGCTTTAGGCATCCCTAGGCATGGCCAATGGCTGTGCCAGGGCCAATTTTTGTAAATCCATCAACTCCACAATGCCTTTCTCCGCCAAGTGCAGCAAGGCATCCATTTCGGCACGGGAAAAAGGCGCACCTTCCGCTGTGCCCTGCACTTCAACAAAATGCCCTGCGCCGGTCATGACTACATTCATATCGGTATCGCAAGCTGAGTCTTCGGTGTACTCTAGGTCGAGCAATGGCACGCCCTGCACGATACCTACGGAAATCGCGGCCACCGGCGCAACAATGGGCGTTTGATGGATCTTGCCACTGGCCAACAGGGTGGCCACCGCATCCTGCGCAGCGACAAAGGCCCCAGTGATCGCTGCAGTGCGGGTGCCGCCATCGGCCTGCAGCACGTCGCAGTCCAAGGAAATAGTGCGCTCGCCCAGCAAGCGCAGGTCAAACACGGCGCGCAGTGAGCGCCCAATAAGACGTTGAATTTCCTGCGTACGACCGCTTTGCTTGCCTTTGGCCGCTTCGCGGTCGCTGCGGGTGTGGGTAGCGCGCGGCAGCATGCCGTACTCCGCGGTGACCCAACCCTCACCACTTCCGCGCTTGTACGGCGGCACTTTTTCTTCGACGGACGCGGTGCACAGCACCCGGGTAGCGCCAAATTCGATCAGAACCGAGCCTTCGGCGTGCACGGTATAGCCACGGATAATGCGTACCGGACGCAATGCATTTGCGGCGCGCGCGCCACTGCGAATAAATTCAGTCATAAATAGCTTTCGAATGGGTGCAGGCGCAGAGCGAAGTATTTGCATGGGCCCAGCTTGGACCCGCAATCATCGTTAAGGCGCTGAATTATCGGTCTCTTGCCAGTGCACCCCTATCGCCGCGACGTTTTCGCCGGGCGGGCCGCCCCCGCACCAGCACAAATTCACCAAGGCCACGGTGGCCATTTTTGATCTTGGGGCCCTGTCCGGTGCACGGGACCCTAGCGCGGGAGCTTGGTCAGGGCTGGGGTAGGCCCTAGCCTTGCAGAGCGCATAAAGGCAGATGACGGTAGGCGCAGGCGGGGTATTCTTGGATGCTCCACGGATTAAAAAAAGGAATGATGCATGCAAGTTAACAGTATGACCGGCTACGCCAGCGCGCAGAGCCAATCAGTGGCAGGAGCTCCTTCGGAGCAAACTACAGCGGCGCCAGCGGGGCGACTGGGTATCGAAATCCGCTCGGTAAATAGCCGCTTCCTGGACCTGAGCTTTCGCTTGCCCGACGAACTACGCCCCAGCGAACCGGCATTGCGCGAATTATTAGCTACGAAACTTAAACGCGGCAAGGTGGAAGTTCGCGCTGCCATTGAAATGGAGAAATCCGCGACCGTGTCGACGCCCTCGCAGGCATTGCTAGAAAAACTCCTGCACTCCCAGGCATTGGTGCTGGAGTGTTTGCCCCAAGCGGCGTTGCTCAGTGTGGCCGACGTGCTGCGCCTGGTCGGCAATGAGTCGCAGAGCACGCAAGATTGGAGTGAAGAGATCATCAAGCTGGCGCGCCAAGCACTGGATTCACTCATGGGCGCTCGTGCCCGTGAAGGGGAAAGGCTGGCCCACATGCTGCAGGGCCATATTGGCCAACTGCGTGGCTTGGCAGCGCAGGCCGTGCCCCTGGTGCCGCAGGTCGTCGAACAGCAGAGGCTGCGCTTTGTCGAAAAATGGCGCGAGGCCATGGCCTTGTCGGCCGGCGGGGTAACGCCTGAAGCCGCGCAAGACCGCGCACTGACAGAGGCCACTGCCTTTGCCATTCGCATTGATGTGGCCGAAGAGCTGACACGCCTCAAGGCCCATCTGGACGAATTGGAATCCCTGATTCGTAAAGGTGGCGAGATCGGCAAGCGCCTGGACTTTCTCATTCAGGAGTTACACCGCGAGGCCAACACCATGGGCTCCAAGTCAGCCGCCCTGCCCTTGACCCGTCTTTCGGTAGATATGAAGGTGCTGATAGAACAAATGCGCGAGCAGGTGCAGAACATAGAATGACGAGCACTTCACTCTTGCACCGCGCCGCCATGGAATATCCGGGAAATCTGTTTGTTGTCGCAGCCCCCAGCGGAGCGGGCAAGTCCAGCCTGGTGCGCGCATTGCAAGAACTTGACACGCATGTGCAACCCTCGGTATCGCACACCACGCGTGCGCCGCGCGGCCAGGAAAAGCACGGGCGGGAATACTTTTTTGTGTCGGAACCCGAGTTTGACGCTATGGTGCAGGCCGACGCCTTTGTCGAGTGGGCGCATGTGCACCAGCACCGCTACGGCACGTCCAAAAAAGCCATTGCCGAGCGCATGACGCAAGGCGCGGACGTGATTTTAGAAATCGACTTCCAAGGCGCCATCCAGATCAAGCAGGCTTTTGCCAATGCGGTGTGCATCTTTATCCTGCCGCCTAGTTGGGAAGAGCTGCGTGCCCGCTTGGAGCGACGTGGCGAAGACAGTGCGCAAACCATTGACATCCGCATGAAGAACGCTGCGGTTGAAGTCGCCCAGGCGGGAAAATTCGATTTCGTTATAATTAACGAGTTATTTGACCGCGCGCTGTTCGACCTCAAAGCGATTGTTCACGCGCAGCGACTCAAGTTCGCAGCCCAGGCGCGCAGCCGTGCTGACACCTTCCAAGCGCTCAACATCCCCTAGTTTTTCCGGAGAATTGCATGGCCCGCATCACTGTCGAAGACTGCCTCGCGCAGATCCCTAACCGTTTTCAACTGGTACTCGCTGCCACCTACCGCGCGCGTATGCTCAACCAGGGCCACACTCCCAAGATTGAAAGCAAGAACAAACCCGGCGTCACCGCCTTGCGCGAAATCGCGGCCGGCAAGATCGGCATTGAGATGCTAAAAAAAGTCCCTTTGTAAGCGCTCACCGCTTGTACCAAAAGGCCCTGTCGAGGGCCTTTTTCATTTCAGGAAACGATATAGGCCCCACTGCCCGTCGAGAGCAATGTGCCCTCAGGCCCAAAAAACTCCATGCGCGTGGACGCGACGCGCGAACCCAAGCGCAAGACTTCAGCTTGGAGGTCAAAGTATTCCCCAATGCCTGGCCGCAAATAGTCGATACGCAGGTCGATCGTGCCCAGATTGGCAAAACGGCGCAACCGTTGCGAGGGCGCTTCATCCATATGGCGGGCCCCAATAGCGGCCATCACGGCCAGCCCGCCCATGGCGTCCAGGCCGGCACTGATTACCCCGCCGTGGATGCGGTTGTAGCTGAAATGCCCCACCAACTCAGGCTTCATCTCGATACGTGCACGCACCCGTGCCGGCCCTAAGTCATGGATTTTGAGACCCAGCACCCGGTTGAAGGAAATCATTTCCTCGAATATTTTTTTAAGCCCGCTGACAAACTCTTCTTCAAAAACAATACCCTCCAGCGGCACGGCAGTGCGCTTGCGCAACACTGCTGAGCCCGTCATCGCCACGGCGCTTTGTCCCAAAAAGGACACATTGTCAGACACCGCCAGTGGCAGTTCGTCGGGCGCGCTGAGCGCGCTGTCGGGGGACAAATCAGAACTTGGCATCAGCCGATTGTCACCGGTATAAGCAATGAGCGCGGGTGAACCGGCAATCCCTCAATCCGGCGTGGGACATGCTGCGTCCTTACAGGGCAGAAAAATCAGGTTTGCGTTTTTCTAAAAACGCAGAAAAGGCTTCTTTGGCGTGCGGTGACTGGAGCAGTCGTCCGAAAGTGGCACCTTCTTCGGCAATTTGTGCAAGCATCTGCCCCAACTGGCCTTTTTTCATCAGCCGCTTGGTTTCCATCAGCGCAGGTAGCGGTTTAGCGGCAAGTTTGAGCGCCTGCCTGCGCGCCAGCGCGTTGGCTTCCGATGGCGGCACTACGCGGTTGACCAAGCCGATCTCCAGCGCCGTCTCGGCGAGCAGGGGCTCGCCCAGTAGCAAAGCCTCAGCGGCACGGTGGTAGCCCATCAATTGGGGGGCGAGCAGACTCGACGCAGCCTCTGCACACAAGCCCAGATTGACAAAGGGCATAGAAAAAGCGGCGTTGTCGCCGGCGTAGACCAAATCGCAATGAAACAGCATGGTGGTACCCACACCCACCGCCGGCCCACACACCGCAGCTAACAAGGGCTTGGGGAAAGCAGCAATACCGCGCAGAAAACGTGAGACATCGGTATCAGCCGAATCCACCGAGGGCGCTCGACCCAAAAAATCAGCAATGTCATTACCGGCGCTAAATATGGTCGGGTCGCCCTGCAGTACCATGACATGGACGCTAGGCGCAGCGGCAGCTTCCAGCATGGCATCGGCGATAAAGCCGTACATGGCCTGCGTGAGTGCGTTTTTTTTGTCCACCCGGTGCAGGGTCAAGGTCATGACACCTTCTGAAACTTCTTTCAATACGTCTTGCATATCTGCTGTCCCTGCGGAACGCCTCATTCCTTGAAATACACCAGTTGGTGCGTCGTGGCTAGCATAGTGCCGGCCTCGCTCCATAAATAGCCACTTTGGTCGAAAAAACCGTCGCGAAATACCTGCCCACGTGCCTGCGCCAGCAGGTACCCTGCGCCCACCTGCGTTAGTTGTTGTGCATCGGAATGGAAATACACCGTCATAGAAACCGTGCCGGCGGGCACATGTTTGGGGCGGCGCAACCAGACGCGCGGGAAAAAAATATCCGCATAGGCCGCGATGGCCGGAAAATCCAGCGCACGGCCGGCACTATCGCGCACCCATAAGCAGCTGGTACTGGCGGACTCCGAGGGTAGCCCATTGTCTAGGCCATGCCATTGTTGCGGCAGCGGACCTGCCAGGCTGCGCATTTCATAGCGAGAAAACCACTCCACCATGCGCGGCATCTGCACCACCGGCACATCTTGGGGCGCGCTCACCGATGGCATGGGGATATCGTTGGCGCCCCAGGTGCTGCGGCGTGCCGCGGTCAACGCAGTCCCGGTCAAGACACAGGCCTGGCTGCCATCGGCCTGGTCTTGCTGGATTTCAAAAGTCCAGTGCTGCGTGGAGCGGTTGGTCCGCGCCACCTGCAGATGCAAGTGGTAGGGGCCGAGGGCAATCCCCGCTACAAAATTTACCGTGAGGGACAGCGGCGTTCCTAGGCACTGGGAATGGTCCATGATGGCACGCACCACGGTGGCCGCAGTGATGCCACCAAACGGGCCGACCATATTCGCCCAAGCCGGTGTTGCGTGACCTAGGAGGATGCCGTCGCCCTGGGGCTCGAGCACCAGGGCTTGGTCAAATGGATGCAGGTGCGCCAATTTATTCGACACGCACCCAAGTTTGGGTGCGCCCTAGCATTGGTGTACCTATGTAACCGCGTACTTCCAGCTTTTTTCCGCCTTCGATCGGTGTCAGTTTGAGGCGGTAGTCAGTACCGTTGTTGGGATCCAAAATCTTGCCACCTTCCCAGACATCTTTGGCTTCGACTTTTTTACCGCCACGAATAATTTCAAGGCCAATTTTCGGTTTGCCCTTGCGGTCATCGCTGCATTTATCGCAATTGGGTTCGGGATCAGGGTTAGCCTCCAAACCGCGCACTACGACACCCGAAAGCTCGCCTGCGGCGTTGTTGGCAATACGCACCTCCGCCTTGGGTTTGCCCGTCTTGTCATCAATAGTGTTCCACAAGCCTAGGGGGCTCATTTGGGCAAGGGCCAGGCTGCTAAAGGCTGCAAGCAGTGCAAGTACGCTGAGTTTTTTCATCGTGTTTTCTCCTAGGTTTGAATTGAAGGTGACCGAATGTAACGCGCTTCAAACCAGCGCTGCGTCCGTGTCCATAAGCACCGCACTGCCCTGACGGGCCGTCTGCATCAGGCTGCTGGTTTCAGGAAAGAGTTTGGCAAAGTAAAAACGCGCGGTTTGTAGCTTACCTACGTAAAAAGGATCCGCATTTCCCGCTGCGATTTCGCGCAATGCCACCTGGGCGGTGCGGGCCCAGAAATAGCCAAAAGTCCAATGGCCGGCAACGCGCAAATAGTCCACTGCCGCTGCGCCCACTTCATCGGGGTTTTGCATACCTTTCATGGCGATATCCATGGTGAATTGGGTCATTTGCTGGCCCAGATCCGCTACGGGTTTGATGAACTCGGCCATTTTTTCATTGGCGGCTTCTTCCTGCGCCAGTTCCATCACCAGTTTGCCGAATTTGCGTAGCGTTGCACCGTTATTGCCCAAGATTTTGCGACCCAGCAAGTCCAGCGACTGGATGGTGTTGGTGCCTTCATAAATCATGTTGATGCGCGCATCACGCACATACTGCTCCATGCCCCATTCTTTGATGTAACCGTGGCCGCCAAATACCTGCAGGCAGGTAGAAGTGGCAATCCATCCGTTATCGGTGATAAAGGCTTTCACAATCGGTGTCAGCAGCGCCAGCATTTCGCCGGCGTCTTTGCGCACCTGCTCATCCGGGTGGCTATGCTCCTGTTGCAAGAGCATGGTGCAAAAGCCTTGCATCGCGCGACCGCCCTCGGCGTAGGCTTTGGCAGTAAGCAGCATTTTGCGCACATCCGGGTGCACGATGATGGGATCGGCCGCTTTATCCTTGGCTTTGGTGCCCGACAGCGAGCGCATTTGGATACGGTCCTTGGCATAGACCAGCGCATTTTGGTAGGCCACTTCCGTAAGCGCTAGCGACTGGTTGCCCACGCCCAGGCGGGCCGCGTTCATCATCACAAACATGCCGTTCATGCCTTTGTTGGGTGCGCCCACCAGCGTGCCGACGGCACCGTCTAGTACCATTTGACAGGTAGCGCTGCCTTTGATGCCCATTTTGTGCTCTAGGCCGCCGCAGTAAATGCCATTGCGCGCGCCCAGGCTACCGTCTTCATTGACCAAAAACTTGGGCACGATGAACAGGCTCACGCCCTTTATGCCGGGAGGCGCATCGCTTAAGCGCGCCAGCACCAGATGCACAATGTTCTCGCTCATATCGTGCTCGCCAGCACTGATAAATATTTTGTTACCCGTGATGCGGTAGGTGCCATCGGGCTGCGCTTCGGCGCGGGTGCGCATCAGCCCCAAATCGGTACCGCAATGGGGTTCTGTCAGGCACATAGTGCCGGTCCACTCACCGCTAACCATCTTGCCCAGGTAGGTGGCTTTTTGGGCATCGGTGCCATGCGTGGCCAGTGAGGCATAAGCGCCATGCGTCAGGCCGGGGTACATGGTCCAGGCCTGGTTGGCGCTGTTGAGCATTTCATAGAAAAACTGGTTCACGATCAAGGGCAGGCCTTGTCCACCATAGGCAGGGTCGCTCGATAGCGCAGGCCAGCCACCGGCCACGTACTGGGCATAGGCCTCTTTGAAGCCCTTGGGTGTAGTCACCTGGTGCGTGCTCTGGTCTAACTGGCATCCTTCGGCGTCACCGCTTAGATTGAGCGGAAACAGGATGTCGGAGGCAAATTTTCCACCCTCCTCCAGAACAGCGTTCATGGTGTCCGCGTCCATATCGGCATGGGCTGGCATGGCTTTGAGGTCGTCCACCACGTGCAATAGCTCGTGCATGACAAACTGCATATCGCGCAGGGGCGGGGTGTAGCTGGGCATAAAGAAAACTCCTAAGTTTCAATGTATTGAGGGAAGTATGTGGGGGGCCTGCTTCAGACCAAGCTTGGCGCAGCGACTTGGCTTTGGGCATTTCTTTGCAATATATTTTCAAAGCCCTGGTTCGCCTGCGCCAGCGAGCCAGGTTTTCGCAAAAACCGAGCCTCATAGTGCAAAGCCAAAATCAATCCGTGTATCTCAAAGGCAATTTGTGCCGCGTCTGCGTACTGCGCCAAGTGACCGCACTCTTTGGCTTGCACGACGGCACGAAATAGTGCGTCCTGCCATTGGCGTACGGCATGGGCCAATGCGTCGCGCACCGGCCCCGGTCGATCGTCAAACTCCACTGCACCGCTGATAAATATGCAACCGGACTGGATTTCTACGGCAACGCGCTTCATCCAGTTGTCAAACAAGGCACGCAATCGCGGCAAGCCACGTGGCTGCTGCAAAGCAGGGAAAAAGATTTCCTGCTTGAAACAGTTGAAATACTCATCAATGACCGAGATTTGCAGTTCTTCGCGTGAACCGAAGTGCGCGAACACCCCCGATTTACTCATATGCATGACCTCAGCGAGCAAACCTATGCTCAAGCCTTCTAGACCCAGCCGTGTGCTGAGGGTGACCGCAGCTTGAACTATCGCCTGCTTGGTTTGCTGCCCTTTTAATAAGGCGCGACCGGAGCCCTTGGGTTCCGAGGCCTCCGATGGGGCGTTAAGCGTGGTGGCAGAGGACATGGGCCGTCGAGGAGATACAAAATAGAACGATCGTGCTATTTTGCACCAGATATCCTGTGGCACCGCTTATCCCCGGAGAATTCGGGGTATTTTTTGCTCAGGAGGAGCGAATCATGGTCCCAAAGCACTGGTCGCTAAGGATTTCGAGCAGCAACACATGGGCTATGCGGCCATCGATGATGTGCACTGCCTTGACGCCGCTTTTGGCAGCGTCGAGCGCACCGCTGATTTTGGGCAACATCCCGCCGGAAATGCTGCCGTCTGCCACCATGGCGTCGATTTGACGAGCGCTCAAATCCGTGAGCAGCTCACCCGATTGATTCAGCACACCGCTTATATTGGTGAGCATTAACAGTTTTTCGGCTTGCAGCACGGTGGCGAGTTTGGCAGCCACTACATCGGCATTAATGTTGTAGCTCTCATTGCTTTCACCAAAGCCAATGGGGCTAATCACAGGTATAAATGCATCGTCCTGCAAGGCGCGTACCACCGAGGGGTCCACGCTGACGATATCGCCTACCTGACCGATATCGTGCTCCATGGAAGGATCCGCCTGGTCCCGCATTGTGAGTTTTTTCGCGCGGATCATGCCTCCATCGCGCCCAGTTAGGCCCACTGCCTTGCCGCCTGCCTGGTTAATCAAGCCCACGATTTCCTGCTGCACTTGGCCGGCCAACACCCATTCCACCACGCCCATGGTTTCTGCATCAGTAACCCGCATGCCTTGGATGAAGGAACCGGTTTTTCCTAAACGATGTAGCGCGTTCTCAATTTGGGGGCCGCCACCATGTACGACCACCGGATTGATTCCTACCAATTTGAGCAAGACCACGTCTTGCGCAAATGCAGCCTGCAAGGCCGGATCGGTCATGGCATTGCCGCCGTATTTAATCACCATGGTTTTACCGTGGTACTTACGGATGTAGGGCAGGGCGCGCGCCAAGGTTTCGGCCTTGGCATGGGTGCTAGTAGATGGCATGGCGGTGTCAGTGCGTCAAATGACGGGGATTATCTCCCCGCCACGCTGGTTAGCACCTATTTGTAAGATCAGATTGGTGCAATACCCAGCTCACCGCTGATGCCGGCATCTCGCCTGAGCGTATAAATGCGCCTCGTACTAAAGAGAGGATGCGGCAATGAAACGGAAAGCGAATACTCAATCAGCGCCTCGCTCCATTTCAGGCTACGGCCAAGGCACTCACCGCGCACTCGGCCTATGTAATGCCCAGGCGCTTAGTGCGCT
>Ga0136644_10003293_pt1 | contig 12117 bp, 17 predicted proteins | sample C_130820_EF_Meta_FD_94780 | JGI IMG/M metagenome (GOLD analysis project Ga0136644, IMG submission 94780) | Freshwater microbial communities from Lake Croche, Canada to study carbon cycling - C_130820_EF_MetaG (v2) (version 2) | ecosystem: Environmental > Aquatic > Freshwater > Lake | place... | reverse complement strand
GAGTCTTTGAATACATTGCCGCCTTCGAAAATTTTCATCTTGATCCTGTTGAGTTTATGTGCTTGTTGGTGTTTTTCTAACAGTTCTAGCAAAACGTCCTGCATCTCGAGTGCGGATAGAATTCAGCAGTTTACGGGTTAGATTTTCTGCTTGCTCGGGGGTGTATGTGGCATCAATTTGCTCCAGCAAGTTAATGGCGCTGGCTATGACATTGGATGCACGACTCTCAATCACTAGATCGCGCTCGCGCTCGATATACATGGAGTCTAATTCTTCTAACAAACTACGAGTGCGTTTTTGCATTTTGGGCCAGAACCTTTTTGTTATTTATTTAATTCTGCGCCACAGACATCATTGCAGATGACCAGTCTTCCTGTGTCAAATGTTGGCATTGTCCAAGTTTTTTCAATAGAATTAAACCACTCAATACAATGTTCTAAACTGTATTCAAGTGCATTGTTTTCTTGAATCAAATCACGGAATTGTGCGTTTGCGGCCTCATGATAGTTTCCATGCCCATATGTCTTAGGGTTAAATCCTAAGAAACAACAAGGATATGCATCTCCGGTACTAGAAATATATATTGATTTTTGTTTTTTGACTCGACATTGTATATTTTTTGGAATTCTGTCTGACACAATATCTTCCAATAACACTGTGTCCTGGGTGCGTGATTTCCATAGTCGATCAAATTCAACTATAACAGGATTACCAATCTGGTGAGATAATTGTTTATTTTTGTTGAACACAGGTGCTTGATTTCGTCCGTGGTCCACCAGCTGAAATTGTCTAAACCCCATTTGTTGACTAAGTGTTTTTGCTGTTGCCTGCTGATGTTGGTTGTGATCAAAATCAATCATTTTCCAAACAGCATGCCCGCCTGCTTCAATAAAAATTTTAGCATTTTGAATCACGGTTGAGTACCGGATATTTTGTCTGTACAGATCATGAGTATCTTCTAACCCATCAATACAAAAAGATATCTCAACTCTGAGTGCTGCCAACGCTTGCCAATACTCTTTGTTCCTTGCACCTGCGTTGGTACTTATCAGAATTTTTAAAGTGCTTGAACAAGATTTAAAATACTTGATAATTTCTACGGTGTCAGGATTCATTACAGCGTCGCCAAAATTTCCATTTATGCACATTTCATCAAGTTGTTGTACAAAGTTGGGTTGAAAAATTTGCTTTGCTTCTGACAGAGTCATGTTGTGTTCAATGTATCCATCATTGAATTCATATCCATAAAAATTTCTAGGGCATAATGGACAGGCCGCATTACACAAACTAGAAATTTCTAAATGTAAATGACGGATGTCGGCAAGATTATACATTTTATGATGCTTTGATCTGTCCCAGCAACTGCTTGAGTTTGTTGCTTTGCACATCTGCTGTGACTCGACCACTCAAGGGATCATGACCTTCTCGTGGTCTGGGCTTTTCCCAGGGCTGCGAACTACTGCCGCTGTCAGCAGCCGCGACTTGACTACGGGCCTTGATTGAATCCATGATTGAACTTTGTGGTTTGTTGTGGCCGTTTTCGTCCCCACCTTCATCAGTAATGCGCATCGTTTCAATGTTGTACTCCAAATCAATTTTTTGACCAACGCCGGTCGAGCTTCGAGATTTCATACATTGTATCTGATACTTGCCACGCTCTTTCATTGAGCGACTTGTAAAGATACCAAACACATTGTCTGCTGTGTTGATTTTACTGATACCACCTGAAATGTGGCTGTGATCAAATTCCATTTCTTCCACTGCTGATCTGTTCAACTGACTGGCTGTTACCAATAACACGCCCAGTTCTTTGGCCAAGTTACGCAATTCTTCACTCACATACTTGTCTTTCACAAACAAGTCGTTGGGGCTGACCTTGGCACTCACAGGCATCACCAAGTCAAGATAATCTACCATCACAAAGTCCACCTTAATGCCGGTTTGAATTTGCACTTCTTTCAAGTATGCACGAATGTCATTCACGTTGCTCTGTGCTGGCAAGCCCTTCACACGATACTGTCCAGATTTCTTTGCCACCATCTTGACCTTGAGTTCTGTTGAATCAATATCACGGCGTATTTCCTTGGTGCTCATGTTTGTGAGCATGGCATCTGTTCTCAAACTTGTAAGTTCTTCTGATAGTTCTAGCGTGATATACACGCCACTCATGCCCTGCTGCAACCAGTTTAGTGCAATGTTCATCATCACAAGACTCTTGCCCGAGCCCGAACCGCCTGCAAAGATGTTCAGCTCACCACGACTGAATCCACCATACAGCAGCCGATCCATCTGTGGCCAACCTGTTGACACTTGTCCACCCGAATTGAAATACTTGTTGATCCTGGCTGCTGGATCAGCAAAGTAATCTGTGCCCATGTCCTTGGTCAAGCTGATCTGCACAGCATCCTTGATCAGTTTCTCCACAGGATCATAGTCGCCCTTTTCCAACAAGTCTGCTGCTTTCAAGATAGCACGTTCCAGTTCCTGACGCCGTGTAAATGCTTCAAACTCGGTCATGAACCAGTCATAGTGACCTTCGTTGAGATCTGGCACTGCATTCAACTTGATGCCTGTGGCTGCGGCAATCTGCGATCGATCTGGCAGGGTCTTGAACTGTTCCGAGTGCTCTTTGATAAACGCCGCTGCGGTTCTTAGATTGCGATCAAAATTTTCTGGATTGTAAATGTTCTGCACACGCACATAGCTGGCAGCATCCTCCAGCATCATTTCTAAAAATAATCGTTGTACATCAATTCCGTAGTCTTTTAACAAAATTCTTTTCCTTAAATCAAATCAAACCAAGCATACAAACTATATCTAGTTGTGCCGACAGGAACACCATGCTTCATGCCATGAAGTATCTTATTTTTGTTTTTCATAATGTATCCTGTATTTTTTACAAACGGGATTTCAGTATCTTCAAACCATGTTCCTAAATTTTCTGGGCCATTGTTTAGATAAATTTGCATAGCCGCTACTACCCGGTCATTGTCTTTGTGCGGCCCTATTTTGTAACCGGCCGAATCCTTCCATACTGTGACCGTTTTAAACTTGAGTCCATAGTTAGAAAAATCTAACTCGTCAGCCATTGACCATATTTCACTAAGTAATCCATCTGAGTTCCATGGCAAGCATACTCTTGGCAGATTTTCTTGTTTTTCAAACAAGGCCCATTCTGTTTCAAGTTCAAGCCGTGCTAAAATATTGTCCAACGTGGCGTCATCAAACACATTGCACACTGTCCATAAATCTGACTTAACCAGCACTGCATTGTCAATTGATTGCTGTAACATCTTATTTTTGAATTCGCTTGACAAGTTGCTTCTTCTTTAGTTCAATTTTAATTCTACTGGTTTCTCTTGATTGCATTATAGTTAGCAATGTACCCAGACGTCCATATAGTTTGACAGCATCATTGACATCTTTGACACCCTCGGGCCAGGCAGGCATGCTCACAGCCCAGCCCAGTTCTACTGCACGATCCACTAGTTCCATGCCTGCTGTGTCTTGATCAGGTACTACTGTGATTTCTTTCCCAAGGTTGCGAATCAATCTAGCCTGAGCATCACTTATGGTGCTGTGCATTAAGGCAACACCACCAATGCTGAGTGCGTCAAAGATGCCTTCGGTTACAATCACCTGAGTCCAGTCTGATCGCTGTAGATCTGTGCCAAACACATAGCCCGGCTGCATGTCATTGATGTAGCGCGGATTATGATCATCCAGGAATCTAACAGTGTGTCCCACAATGCTGTTGTGATGTGTGAATGGTATGATCACTTGATCACGACTGGGCCAGGCTTCTGGATTTGTTTGTGTCATCACGGGATAATCATCGGGTACACATCTTGACCGCACATAGTCGCGATGCAGTCCTGTGCTACCAATCAGTTCAGCAAATGGCGGCAAGTCGCGTTCTTCAAACTTGATATCTGATAAAATATCCACGGTGCGTTGTCTATCATCTAGAATGCCGTGTATGCTTTTGTGCCGCAGGCTTTCAAGATTCAACATTTCTATTTCACGTTCGGGCACACCCATCCAGCTCAAGAGCCTGCGGGCCTTGAAACTTACAGTACGGCCAAGGATAAAGCTAGCGGTGTAGTTGCAGTTGAAGCAGTGATAACTCCAACCTTGTTCAGATGTTTTAAGGCCGCCGCGGCTTCTGCGATCTGGGCGATCGCCATTGTGTTCGCAGCACACAGCATTGAAACTGATCCAGCCCGATGCACTAGATTTTCGTCTAGTAGGTAGGTATCCAAGAATGTCCAGCATTCTTATATTGTAGCATCATCTATGGTAGAAATCAACTTGTCTGCAATCATTTTATGCCCAATTTCGTTGGGATGACCTCCGGGCATGATCAGTTCTCTTTTTTGATTGCCCGGATGATTGCGAAACCACATGGTGGTAGAGAAGCCGGGCCATATCTGAGTAGGTAGATTCAAGCTGATATCTTCGGGCATGATCTGGAACTGCATCATTTGAAGGCTGCGGCGAGCAGCGATACCATCAAAGCTCAGCAGGGTTTGCTGATAATTTAGCCTGGCCAATTCTGAACAATTGGTCAGTACCAGTTGTTGTTTGACCATGTTTCTAAATTCTTGTGGAACCACGCTGCTGCCAAATTCTACCCAGGTTGAGTGTATGAATTTGTTCCAGGGCGGATCGTTGGCATAACTCACATGGTTGGGATTGTAAAAACTCAGGCGGTCCGAATCGGTGTGCCCGATCAAGACCAGGCATTGTTCTGGTTCAGGCTCGTGATCCAGCCACCATAGAAATGTCCACATGGAACTTTGCATGCTGCCGCCAGCAATTCCAAAGTTCTCCATTGGTACACCGTAGTGTTGTGCCACAAGGCCCAGAAAGTTATGACTGTCACGATAGACGTTGTTCTGATGCCAGCACGGGTGTGCATCAGAGTGTTGCTGTTGCAATTCAGGATCCAGCAGCTCGTCGCCAAACATCCAGGAATCACCAAACCCTACAATTTTTTTAAATTTCATCTAACTAAAATGCTTGTTACGACTCCGGTATTGATGCTTATTGCAGCCACTTGATTAGTGGCAGGATTGAGCACATATCCTGATCCGCCGTTTATAACATTTATGGCAGATACTGAGGTACCAGTAATTTCCGCTTCAGCCACAGCGCCGGCACCCAGTCCAATGATGTTGACTCTGGGTGGTGCCAGATATCCGTAACCGCCTTGATTCACTGCGATAGAAGTGATCACTCCATTTGCTCCATATGCTGTGGCTGTGGCCAGTTGAATTTGTGCTGTGCCGGGATAGGAGTCAAGACTCAGACGCAGCAAAGGATGATATCCTGGCACTGTGATAGGTTCTGTTCCGGTACGATTGTAGTATTGATAGATATCTGACACATCTGCCCAGAGTGATTCATAATTTTCGGCTGCCTGTGCCTTGATGTTGCCTGTGTAATGATCCATTTCCAACTGGAAAGTGGTCAGGCTTGCACCTGTGGTTGATACAAAACTTGAGTATCTCTGAGGATTTGCATTGATGTTGCCCGGTGGTGGGTTGAGTGCCCAGTCAGGGTAATTGCCCTGTAGCACAGGATTTATATACACTTCAGGACCGTAAATGGTAGGAATACTTAACAGGCCGCTGGGCACAAACTGTGGCTGCACAGAATCCACAATGTCCACATCGGCACGGGCCAGAGCCTGAGCATCCACAAACACAGCTTCCACTAGATTGCCGCTGGCACGTTCAATTGCATAGCTCGAAGGTTCTGCAGGGAACTCTGTGGTTTCTGCAGCAGTGAGTGTGACCTTGGCACGACCGTATTGAGCATTGATTATGACCATTTCTTTTTCAATCAGCTGCTTGTCGCCGGCCAAGTTGATCAGTCTGAACTTCAGGGCCGACCCTGTGATATTCACAGGTTTTTGATCTTGATTCACAAATTCAAACAAGATCACATTGTCAACACCTTTGTTGACGGTTAATTTTTTTGCATACACAGGGTCCCACCTCCGGTCAAAATAAGCGCCGCTGGTATCTATTAATAAAATTCTTTGAACTTGCTGGTAAAGATAAACAGGGGTTGAATACATAGGACGCTCCAAACAATATTTACCTTAGGCACCTTGGTATAAATATCCAAACTAATACTATATGGGCAAAGACTTATTTCAAACACTAGCCGACAAATATCCGTTTATCACTCTGTGCGTTTACGCCAGCAATGAATATGTGGGGATTGTGCAAAACAGAGATGACGTCATTACCACCATCTATGACTTTGGTACAGTCAAAGATTCAGAGCAGAAACGACGCTATCTTGATTTGGCCAACACCTGGTGGTGGGAGAGCAACAGGAGTATTCCCATCAACATATTTCTTCGCGGCGAATGGGATGAATTTCGCCTGTGCCTTCGTACATTTGTCAACAAAGATCTAGAAATCTTGCACGGCCCTGTGTGCAGCCTAAATGACATTGCCCGCAGAAAAGGCAAGCGCAAATCAATCACCCTGGTACGGCGTATAGACTAATTGTTACGCCAGTAGATTCATGTGCAAGGCCACTAGAGCTGCATATCCCAGGGCATGTGCTTTCTTGAATGTGTAGCCCCGACTGATATCGCCATCCCAGACCGAATCAAACACCGTGGACCAATCTGAGCCCTGCAAGTGCGCCTTGCCTGGACGTATGATCGATATAAATGCAGCCATTCTAGGTATGCTGTCTGGTCTCATGGTCGCCAGTAGATGGCCATAATTGCCCACGTGAACCAACTGTCTAGCCCATTCAGGATCTTGCCATAGTCTTGCCCAGGGTGGAGTAGCAGCCAGTACAGCTTCGTAGTGCTCGGGATTCTGAATCAACTGATACACACTCATGTTTAGAAAGTCCAGTTTGAAGTAGCCACGAGATTCTGCTGACTCGTAGTCTATGGCAGCACAGTGATTCACCGGATCTTGTGGAATGTCTGTGACATACACTCCCGAATTGTGACGTCTGGGTCGTCCATCAACTATCTGTCGTGCAGGTGTGTGCTGAATCAGTTTGAGTACGTGCTCGCGATCAGCAAAGTCAATGTCAATGTCTGCGCTCATACTGTACACAAGGCCACAACGGTTTGCAATTGTTGTTCAGCTAGACGCACAGCGTCCAGTGCATCGGCCACAGCAGGATGCTTTTCTGCCAACACCTGGGCTGCTTGCTCTTGTGCCATCTTTTTTATTGCCCAGGCAAGTGCTTCGTCAGCCATGGCGGTAAGACCCACACTAGATGTGCTGCCAATGGCAAGCCAGGCATTGCCATCATACACCTGTGTTTGATTGTTGTGGTATCGCATCAGGCCAGCACTGGCGGCGCCTGGACTGATGTATGGTCCATTAGCAGGGCTTGATACTGTGATATATGGACTTGTTCCGTAAATATTTGTGATCATGTTACCATCCTGCTTGTTTCAAAATGTTCTTGGCATAGGCCTGATCCTGAGGTCTATCCTGAAATCGCTGTTGCCAGGCATCGCTGTCAATATAGGGCCAGATCATGGCAACCTGTGTGGCATCTAGTTCGCTCAGGAACTTCTGCCCCGATTCTGAATTGTAAATCACCCAGGGACTTATTCTGCCTGCGGTCACAGCATAGCACAACACATTGGTGTTGCCATATCTCATGCAATCATGTGCAGGGCTGGCATTTTTTTCCGACCAGTCCATGCCAAACTCTATGGCTCGTGTGAGTGCATCATCCACTGCTTCTACTTTTAGATGATCCACTAGATATTCAGTATACACCTTGTCGCTGCACCAGTGATCGATTTTGCGATTGTGTTTCAACAGCCAGGCCATGAACTTGTCTGGATTGATCACTCGTGTGTTCACACAATAATGTCCAAACTTCACAAACGCACGATAATAACTGCTTTCACAAAAGGTATCGTGTGTTTTGTTTCTGGCAGATCCTGCCATGCTTTCATAAAAGCGTATGTAGGCCTGGAACCCCAGTCTTGGCCCCGGTTCGTCGCGCTCGCGGCGCCGGCGCTTAGGCTCGCACATGTGCGCTTGGATAGAGGTTTCTCTCACAAACTCTTTTTTACAATATTCGCACACATGAGTCATGCTGATTACTTCGTGGTGTTGCCTGCGTCTCGATTGTATGAGTCCAGTTCTTTCTGTGTGACCAATTGTGCCATTAGGTCAATTTCGTCATCCTTGTAGGTAGGATAGATTTCCATCAAGGCACGGCGCTTGGCACTGAGTCCTGCCGTCTTTTTCTTGGGAGCGATCCAGGGATGTCTCATGGATCCCATACCTGGACTCATGGCTGTGGCGCACAACCATTGCAGTTTGGGATGACGACCTATATCAAAAAAGTGCTTGTTGAGATAGTGGTTGCAGCTCTGCACATAGTATTCTTGCAGTTCCTGAGCACCTTCCACTGCCGAACCCCAGCGCAGCATCAAGAACGTGGAGAATTTCTTGCGCTCATCGGAGTCAAGTTCGTCATAGAAGTGTCTATTCTTGACGTCCAGTTGTCGCATCTCGTTTGAAATGTGTAGTTTATCCATGAATTCTTTCAAATTGATACACTGGCCACCCTACTTTTAGACTCAAGGTTCTGGGTAAAATTTGTTTGAGATACAATTGATAGCCGAGATTTTCCATGGCTGTCACTATCATGCTTTCATCAATGTTCATCACAATCCCGCAGGTCTTTCTGCCCGACACAGTGTGTCGCATGCCCGGTTCATTGATCGATTCTTTGACCCATTTTAAAACCTGTCCTGGATTATCGATCAAGATGCTTTGAGGGTTGCACTGATTGACCAATTCTTCCAGTAGCAACAACGGTGCATGACTATGATAAATTACCCCTAGCACTATGGCCACATCCACAGGCCCAACTTGGCCTAGATCATAGTGCATGTCCCCGAGCAATACATTGCATGACTTCAATTTGGGGTTCGATCGAAGCCGGTCAACTGATTTTTTTCTTGCTTCAATCATGACCAGTTGTTGAGGCTGATGATTCATGATGCGTTCACTTATCCATCCGTCAAACGGCCCAATTTCCACTACAGACTTATTCTTGCACATATGCAAAAAAGTATCATCAAAGTATTGCCAGACATCCTGTCCAGGAACAGTAGTGACAAAATCTGAAGTATTGCTCATGTGGTCTTGCTCAGTTGATAGATCATTATAGCACGTTCCAGGACATCCTGTAAAGCAGGATTGGTCTTGGCAGCTCGTCGAATATTGCCCCACAGCTGATCTTCTCTCATGTGCTCAACCAGTGGACGCCCATCTGTTGTACGATGGTCATAGCCCACTACTTTGCGTTCAGTGGTGCCAAACTCTCTCCTGAACACTGTGTCGCCGTTGCGTTCGTATATGTAGGTGGCGCCTGGGTTGAGTTGTCCCATGTTACCAGGCCTTGTTGTAGTCCACGATCTCACAGTTGCGACTGACATCTTTCACAAAGTACACACAGTCAGGTTGTTCAGCATCGTTGATGGGCACACACAGCATCTGTCCATTCTTGAGTTTGGGCGCATACCAGGACACTTCTTGGTAAACATCAATGATCTCAATGGGTGGAAAACTGGGCCGAAAGCTGCTGAGAGGATTGAACTGGAATACATTGAAGCCGCGATCATTGATACTGGTCAAGGGTAGCATTTCCAGATCGCCCAGGTCAGGTTCACCAATTAGAATCTGCCAGTCCACAGGCATCTTGATTCTAGCATCGCCTATCTGTAGTACCAGGGCCGGTGCGCTGAAGCTTTCTAAAAATATCAGAGGTATGTAATGATAATCTGGGTCCAGCGGGTTGCTGTTGTCCAGGATGGCAAAACGCATGTCATCCACTTCGTCGGGCAAATGATCTAGATCATAGGGTTTGTTGTCAAGAGTTAATATACGCATGATTTTATTATATACAGTTTGTCAACTAAAGTCAACCGTTGAGAGTATGCGAACAACTTCATCAGCCATTCTTTTCTGCCATACAGGATCATCGGTATGAAATCCCGGACTCATTTTAAAACCCTGGTAGGTGGCCAGATTGGTGCATTCATGCAGGGAGAATTCTCCCAGTAGATCTCTGACTTCGGAACTTGACGGATATGGCAACACGGCCAAGTTGTTGAACAGACAGTTCAAGGAATAGGCAAAAGGCAGGCCACGTTGCCGGCATTCCAACAACATACATCTGGCCTGTACGCAGGCCTTGAACAGCAGCATCTGTTCATCTGCTGTGGCCAAATAGTAATCCACTGCCAGTCGTTGGTCTGCAGTTAGATCCTGATGTGCATTAGTTGTCCAGATTCTTTTGCTGTGATCTTTTTTGGTGTCTAGTTTAAATTCAATTCTGTTGGATATAGTGAATCCTAGTACCACAGCATCTGGTTTTAACTTTAGTCCTTCAAAAAATTTCCAGGCAATTATTCCGTTACTAGATCCTGAAACAGCATGCATCAAGATCTCGTATTCAGGCAACATTTCGCTCCAGTGCTGTCCTGGATAATTGGCATCAGGGCGCATGAAACTATCCCCTACCACTAGCAACTTCTTTTTCATTTGATTGTCATCCATTCCAACTTCTCCTGTGTGAAGTTGTATTTGGCTTCTCGGTAGAACTGCTTGCGCTTGGTCAGATGGCGCTTGGCAAACTTGCAGGTACTGGTGATATCCCAGATTTCCACATGATCCTTGTCTTCGGCTTTTCTAATACCACGTCCAATACTCTGTATCACACGCACAAAGCTCTTGCCCGGCTCTACCAGCACAAGATTAAAGATGCGTGGTATGTTGATGCCCACAGCAGCCACGCCATATGTGGCCACAATGATCTTGTCTGTAGCATCTGCCACCTGATTGTATTCTTCCTGTCGGGCCTTTGACTTGGTGGCACCAGACACAAACACTGCTTTATCTCCCAGCCGTTCTACCAGTTGTCTTCCACATTCGGTCCTGTCTACCAGCACCAGAGTATTGCCTGTTTCATTTACCTTGCGTATCAGTTCAGCCATGGTGTCCAGCCTGCCTGACTCTTCCAGCAGGTATTTGAGCTCGCTCTGATAGTCCCGGTACTCCACATGATCTACCAGTTGCACAATGTTCACATGGCACTGCGCAAGAACACCTGCGTCTTGCAAGGTGCTGGCACTGAGTTGACTGACCACTGGGCCCAGACTGACCAAAAGAGCCTGGCTTTCAAACAGTTCTTTTGGCACTGTGCCGGTCAGTCCCCATCTCAAGGGAATCTGACTCATGGCTCCGGTCAGCAGAGTCTTGAGTGCATCAGCCTTGGCCATGTGGACCTCATCCACAATCACGCACACCACATCTTGTATGAACTCATGGATAGTTATTTCTGCTTCACCGCTCTTGGTCAGCTTCATCATGTTGTTGAGACTCTGCCAGGTGCATATGGTATGCTGACGATTGTATTCTTTGCGATCGCCAAAGTAAACACCCACATCCAGGCCCATGTTGATGTAGTCTTGCTCGGTCTGTGTCACCAGACTCTTGTTGGGCACAATCACAATTGAACGACCATACGCACTCACAGCATCACTTAGAGCTGCTGTGATAATGGTCTTGCCTGCACCTGTGGCCACTTCTTGTATGCACTGCGGATTGGTCAGGAACTGGTTGATGATTTCCACCTGATAGTCACGCAGCACCATGGGCTGACCCGCTGCTGGATGTCCTCGTGGCCACAGCACATGACTGTAATGGGATTCTGTCACTTCAGCAAAGTCAAATGTGGTGGTGTACTCGCGTTGATCATCCAGCACCGGGCTGTAGTCAAATCGATCAAGTATGGGCATGATCTCGGGCAAGAGATTCACATAGGTGCTGCCGCCCAGCTGGAAGTAGGCAATCTTGCCGTCCCAGCGTCCCAGACGAACTGCGGGCAGGTATCGTGCTGCTGGATTCTCGTACTTGAAGGCTGTGACCAGAGCCTTGCGGCAATCTAGATCAAGCCCTTCTATCTTGATATTGACTTCATCTCGGATCACTATAGTACATTGTTTCATTATGCGTATTATACAACATCTGTCAGAAGTTCACAACCTGGTTTTGAAATTAGCATTGCCAAATCACCATGCATGACTACAACATT
>Ga0136644_10003291_pt1 | contig 12128 bp, 10 predicted proteins | sample C_130820_EF_Meta_FD_94780 | JGI IMG/M metagenome (GOLD analysis project Ga0136644, IMG submission 94780) | Freshwater microbial communities from Lake Croche, Canada to study carbon cycling - C_130820_EF_MetaG (v2) (version 2) | ecosystem: Environmental > Aquatic > Freshwater > Lake | place... | reverse complement strand
TGTCGGTATCCAAAGTCAGCACCATCATCATTGTTCCAGTCAATGATGCCCCCACCGTTGCGGCCGTGGCCAATCTGACGGGTGGTCGCGTAGGCATCCCGTTTGAAATGACGTATGACGCTCTGCGAACAGCCGCCAATGTCAGGGATATCGAGACGGCAAACCCCGGGATTCTCGTCCAAGCGGTTAGCTCCGGTAGTCTGCAGCGGTGGACCGGAACCGCCTGGGTGGCCCTGCCAGCGACCCCGACTGCGTCCGTGTCTCAACGGCTCATCACCGCGGGCCAGAAAATCCGCTGGCTGCCCCCCGGTGGAGCGAGCGGAACTCGCGCGGCCTTCACGCTGAAGGCGTTTGATGGGGCGACGATTTCGGCAACAACGACGCAGGTTTTTGTGAGCCTCGAATGAAGGCGGATTGCTCCATGGCTCACCGAGGCCTCGCAGGCCGCGCGAAGGTGCTGAGGAGCGTGCCTTTCAACCTGACAGCAAGGGCGACGCGGGTTGGTGGTATGCTCTCACTCCATGTCCGCCAGGAAACCCAAGGCTGTTGTCAAACGAGCGCACGGTGAACTGCCGCTGCCACCGCTGCAGTTCAGCCATCCTCTGCCCTACGGGGCCCTGCTTCGCGACCGTTCCGGACGGCAGGAGCAGGGGGTCCAATTCGTCGTCTATAGCCGCTCGGCGACGGCGATGCGGGTACTGCTCTACGACAACGTCGACGATCCCGAGCCATCGGAGGTCATCTCGCTCGACCCCAACAAGGACCGCTGGGGAGACATCTGGAGCATTTTCGTCCCGAGCGTAGGCCACGGGCAGCTCTATCACTTCCAGGCCGACGGCCCATTCGATCCCGAACGGGGCCAGCGATTCGACGGACAGGCCCGGCTGATTGATCCCTATTCGCGGGCATTGGCCGGGCGGTTCCTACCCGGGAGCGACTCGATCATCCGACCGCCGAAGAGCGTGGTGATCGATGACTCATTCGACTGGCAGGGGGATCGCCACCTGCGGCGCGGCCTGGCCGACACCGTTATCTACGAATTGCATGTTCGCGGCTTTACCGCCAGCCCGACCAGCGGCGTCGCCCACCCAGGCACCTATCTGGGCGTGATCGAAAAGATTCCCTATCTCAAGTCGCTCGGGGTGACGGCGGTGGAACTCATGCCCGTGCACGAGTTCCCCACGGAGCTTCCCAGCGGTGTTCGACCAGACCAGTTCAACTACTGGGGGTACGATCCGATGGCCTTCTTCGCGCCCCACCGCGGTTATGCCGCGGGAACGGAGCCGGGCTGTCATGTTCGCGAATTCAAAGAGATGGTCCGGGCGCTCCATGCCGCCGGCATCGAGGTGATCCTCGACGTCGTGTTCAATCATACCGCGGAGGGAAACCATCTCGGACCAACGTTCTCATTCAAGGGATTGGAAAATCGCGTCTACTACATGCTCGGTGAGGGCGGCAGCTACTACCGCAACTACACCGGCTGCGGCAACACCATCAACGGCAACCACCCGATCGTCCGCGAGCTGATCTTTCTCTGCTTGCGGCACTGGGTGCACAACTACCACATTGACGGCTTTCGCTTCGATCTCGCCAGTGTGCTCAGTCGCGACCGGAACGGCGAAATCCTGCCGAATCCACCGATCGTAGAGCTCATCACGGAAGATCCGATGCTCGCCGACACAAAAATCATCGCCGAGGCCTGGGATGCAGCGGGGGCCTACCAGGTTGGCTCCTTCGCGAGTCTGCGGTGGGCTGAGTGGAACGGCCGATACCGTGACGACGTCCGCCGGTACTGGCGGGGAGACTACGCGCAGACTGGCCACCTCGCCACGCGGCTTGCCGGCTCGAGCGATCTCTACGGCGACGACGGCCGTCAGCCCTATCACAGCATCAACTTTGTGACCTCCCACGACGGCTACACACTCAACGATCTCGTCACCTACCGCGACAAGCACAACGAGGCCAACGGCGAGGGGAACCGCGACGGTGACAATAACAACTTCTCAGACAACTACGGAATCGAGGGACCGACCCGCCGGGCCGACATCGACGCCCTGCGTGCCCGACAGATTCGTAACATGCTCGCGACGCTGCTCCTGAGCCAGGGCGTGCCGATGGTGCTGGCTGGCGACGAGTGCCGCCGCACCCAGTTGGGTAACAACAATGCCTACTGTCAGGACAACGCCATTTCGTGGTTCGATTGGCAGCTGATCGAATCCCAGTCCGAACTGGTGAGGTTCGTACGGGAATTGGTGCGGTTCCGATTGGACAACCCGACCCTTCGCCGCCGGTCGTTCCTCGAGGGTGGGGCGAGCGATGCGGGAGGACTGCCCGACGTGGAGTGGTTCTCGCCGGAGGGCAGCCATGTCGACTGGTATGCCGCTGATGCGAGCCTGGTCTGCTTCTTTGGGGCGCCCACCCATGAAAAGCTGCTCCAAGAAGATGACGTCGCGGCGGGTGGCGTGGAAGGCAGGCCCCGACACGTTCTGATTTTCACCCACGCCGGCTCGCTACCCAGACGGTTTCACTTTCCCAGGCCGACGGCGATCGCGTCGCTGTCGTGGCGGCTCTTCATCGATACCAGTCGCTCGTCCCCGAACGATATCTTTGCCGAGGGCACAGGCTCCGTCGCCGACACCGCACAACCGCTCGAATTGGCCGAACATTCGCTGGTCTGCTTCGTGGCTGACCCTGAGCCGGAGCCTGTTCGCAAAGGATTAGCATTCTCGCCCGTGTGATTCGTATGCTGTGGGTGTCCTCTGCCCACCACTCAACACCGTCAGGAGATCTCGGATGTCTGTTTCGTCATACCGTGCCCGAAGCCCGCGTCATATCCGGCTGGGTCACCCGCTGGCCGTCTGTGCGATGCTGGCGTTCGGTAGCCTTGCAGCCATCGCAGCCTCAGGGTGCAGCCCGGCGGTGCCACCTACGCCCACCGCCAAGCCGGCGGCCGTTCACACCGACCACGACCATGGCCATGACCACGACAAACAGGTTCCGAAGGACGGCCACGACCACAGCGAGCCTGCCGATCAGGATCATGCTGACCACGGCCACACACATCCAGAGACACTTGCGGCTGGCGTTGCCGAGTTGGAAACCATGTGGGGCCACGTCAAGGAGTCGCTGAAGGCTGGTGATCGCGAGAAGGCCGACGACAAGGTGCACGCGGTCGGCCACCTGTTGGAGGATTTCGAAGGGCTCGTGTCCAAGGAGGAGGCGGGCCTGCAGGACGCCGGCAAACAGGCAACCCAGGTCGTGTTTGAGTGTTTCGATACGCTCGACGCTGCCCTGCACGGCGGCGAGGAGGAGTTGAAGAAGATCGACATCGACGAACTGGGGACGCGGCTCGAGGCCGCCATCGAGTCGCTCAAGAACCTTGGAAAGGGTGGGGCACAGTAGGCCCACCAGCGATGCACGACTGAGTCAGAGGAAGCACACTATCAAGGAGGACGGTCATGCTGGTGAAGCCAGGTCTGAGACGGATATTCGATATCGCGTCACTTGGGATCCTCGTGGGCCTCACAGGCGGGGTTGCCGTGTCACCGGCGCGCTGCCTGGGGCTGGAGATCGATCCGGCCGCAGTCCGTGGGCGACTCGTTCTGCCCGCGGAGCCGGAGGGCGCCGTCACGCCGACCGCGGCGAAGGAAAAGCTCACGAAAGACCCGCAGCCGATCGTGCTGGCAGGCCGTGTCGGTGCGCGGGGCATGGAGCCGTTCCTGGACAACAAGGCATCGTTTGTACTCGTGGAGATTCCGGCCGACGACCACGCCAAGAAGCCTGGGCACGACAACGACAACTGTCCGTTTTGCAAGAAGCGTCAGGCCAATGCCCCGATGATCGCCGTTCAATTCGTCGGTGCCGATGGCACGGTGATCCCGATCGATGCAAGGAAACTCTTCGGCATTCAGAAGGGCTCCGAGGTCGTGGTTCGTGGCCAGGGCGTCTTTGATCCAAAGCTGGCAATCCCGGTGATCCAGCTTACGGCCGATGGCATGTATGTCCGTCCGCCCGCAAAGTAACGATTGCCGAATAGACCTCATGAATAAGGATCGTATGCCATCCGTCTGGAAGGCTGCATTCAAGGAATGGGCAGCCATCTGCCGGGCGCTCGCTCAAGGACGTCAGCGGGTAATTCTCCGCAAGGGCGGCATCGTCGAACCGGGCGGGCATTTCGATCTTGCCCACTGGGATTTTCTGCTGATGCCGACGTTTCTCCACCAGTCGCCCGAAAGCCTCGTGCCAGAGGCTCGCGATCTGCTCGTCGGTATCGACAGAGACCGCCCGTCAGAGGGCACGGTGGCCTTCCGGCATCGGGCCCGCGTGACCAGTGCGATCCGAATCGAGTCGCTCGAGGGCCTTGCGCGGTTTCGCGGCGACCACGTCTGGGCAGACCACGTCGTTGCGGAGCGGTTTCATCGCTGGCGTGATGAACTGCACGTGCTGGAGGTCCAGGTGTCGGCCCTCTCGGAGCCGCTCGTGCTGCCCTGGCAGGAGTCATTCGGCGGCTGCAAGTCCTGGGTGGATCTCTGAAAGTGGCTGGCTCCTCTGCCCTTTGACGCACGCCCCTCACCTGATCGGGAATTCCTCATCGATGAAGGGCTTGAGGATGACGGCGTGCGTGCCGTTCCATTTCCAGAGATGACTCGAGCGTCGTTCCTGTCCTGCCCCGGCCGTGCCGGTTCGGTGCAGCCAATACGCCTCGCCCTCGCGAAGCGGCCACCGCACGAATGCCGGCCACCTCTGCGGTGGCACGCGGGTCTTCATCCAGCTCCAGTGGGCGATATGCAGGCGGTAGTCGTGATCCGGATGAAGCATGCAAAAACGCCGGTATTCAAGCTCCGTGACGCAGGCGAACCGCTCCCGCCACTCCCGCATGAGGGGATCTTCTCGGCCAAGCAGATCGGCCGCCGCGGCGAGACCGGCCGCAGTGGTAGTGAGTACCAGGGCTGGCTCGGCGTCCATCTCGGCACTGCCGCTGGGGCAGACTGCCGCTGAGTCTGCAGCCCGCTCGGCGAGGAGCCCGGGGAGTTCAGTGTCGAGCCACACCGCCAAATGGGCGGCCAGCACGGCCCGCTCGGCGGCGATCATCGCCGCCGGCCGCTCGTCGGTACGGGTGTCACGGCGGGCTGCAACAGCATGGTCCCGCAGTCCATCGAGCCAGGCCTGGGTGGCATCGGTCATCGTCAGCGCTCCAGGGTAAAGACTTCCAGGAATTAACGGCGGTAGCATACGCTTCCGGACGACGGGGCTCCGCAAACCTGATCTGCGGCCCGGGCGACTTTTTCACCCGCAGGCGTCTCCATGCGGACCTCTTCGCCAAGTGCAACCACACCGGATGTCGTCATCGTCATGGGTGTCGCCGGCAGCGGCAAGACGCTGATCGGCAGATTGCTGGCACGGGAGCGAGGGGCCGAGTTCGTTGATGCCGATGACTATCATCCGCCGGAAAACGTCGCGCTGATGCGACAGGGAATACCCCTCGATGACGAAGCACGCGGCCCGTGGCTCGACCGCCTCTCGGCTGTGGTCGAGGCGGCGATTGAAGAGCGACGTCGCCTCGTGCTGGCCTGCTCGGCGCTCAGACGCGGCTATCGCGTCCGCTTAGGGATGGGAGAGCCGGGCGTCAGACTCGTGCAACTCGATGGCGACGAGGCAATCCTCCGCGAACGCCTCGAGCAGCGCACTGGGCACTACATGCCCGCCTCGCTGTTGGCAAGTCAGTGTGCGCTGCTCGAGCGTCCAACGGATGACGAACGACCGATCAGGGTCGACATCGCTCTTCCGCCCGAAATCATCGTTCAGCGCATCATCACGGCACTTCGCTGCGGATGACCGACGTCGGGTGATTGCGGGAATGGCAAGAGGTGATGGCTGTCCGTATCTGCGGTTATTTGCCGAGGAACTGCTGACGCAGCCACTCGTTCTTCCGCTTCTCGAGTTCGACCAGCTTGGCAACGGGTCCCTTGCGGGTGGCAGATGCACTGCTGCTCGTGGAGCGAGTCTGAGCGGCAGACGCGGTGCCTGCAATGACAAGACTGGTGAGGACGGCGACGACGAGAACGATCCGACGCATGAGGGGGGCTCCTGCTGGGGGACGACGAACGTGGTGAGGGCGTCGATCGCCAGAGGGCACGGTGCACTCCGGACGACACGAGTGATCCGCTCATCGTCGTGACGGGGCGTGATCCATCAGCGATCCGGAAAGCGGCGTTGCACGAGACATAAACGACACCGGCCGTGCGCACGGCATTCCGTGCACCCGTTGCACAACCGGTCATCGGCCACGGGGCGCTGCTCCTCCGCTGAGGGGGTCCTCAGGCCAAGCGTGCTTTGGGTAGCGGCGGCGGAGTTCCTTCCGAACCTCGGTATATGTCGTCCTCCAGAAGCTCGCGAGGTCGCTCGTCACCTGCTGAGGACGGTGATTCGGCCCGAGCAGGTGGAGCAGCACCGGCACGCGGCCAGCCGCCACCCGAGGCGTCTCCCGAACGCCAAACAGTTCCTGAATCCGTACCGCCAGCACGGGCGGCCTGCCGGGCTCGTAGGCGAGCTTGTACCGCTTTCCCGTGGGGAGTTCGAACTGCGCGGGAGCCAGCCGGTCGAGCTCCGCGAGCCGCTCGTAGCCCACGATGTTCTGCAGGTGGGAGAGCCAGTCGGCAGTCGCGATCTCATCGAGCGACCGAAGTCCCGTGCAGAGAGCGGGTAGCAGCGCTGACAGGTCCGCATCGGAGAGGGCGGGGAGTGCGAGTTCCGGCGCGACGTCGGCGAGCCAGCGGACCCGTGCCAGAAAGCTCCCAGCAGCGGTATCGGCTCCCGGCAGAAGCCTGGTGAGTTGTGGGATCGCCTCGGTGGCCAGAATCGCGGCGGCGGCTGCCCCGTCACGGATCGCGATCGGAGTCTCATCGAGGACGAGGTCGTTCCAGTATCGCCGCAGACGGGCCTCCACCTGCCGACGGGACGGATGGTAGAGCAACTCCTCAACGGCCCGCAGGTTCGTGGTCGCCAACGGTTCGGTCTCCAACCATGGCGTTTCTACGGCCGACGCCTGTCGCACGCTCGCCTCGCCACCGGCATCGTTGATGTCGATCGCGAGAAAGAAAGGCTCGTGGCGGACGCGAGAGCCCCCATCGAGACGCACACCACGCCCTCCAACCATCGTGCCGCGATCCTGCGCCCCAGGCCGGAGCCGAGCGAGGCGATCGGGAAACGCTTCGAGCAGCGCCTGCATGAGGGCTGTCTCGGTATCTGCCGGAGGAGCCGCCTCCGGTGTGTCGACGAGGCCCTGCAGCTGTTCGGCTGCCCGCAGCACGTTGTGCGCGCCACCGGGATGCAGTTCGAGGTCGGATCGGCCCGGCGTCTTACCCTCATGAAAAGCCTCGAGCGCTGCCACGCGATCCACGACGTCCGAACGAATCCGCACGGTAAGCCTGTCCCGCGGCCCCTGTCCACCATGGCCGCCCACGCGAAACGGATCCCGCTCGGAGAGCAACGCCGCGGCGATCGCCGCCTTGCGGAGCACGCCGTGTTGGACACCTGCCAGCAGCAGCCTGGCCAGTCGCGGATGCGCCGGCAGCCTTGCCAATGCAGCCCCCAGCGGCGTTACCCGGTCGTCTCCCGCCGCGGCACCGGGCTCGATCGCGCCAAGCTGATGCAGGAGCCGCCGTGCATTCTCGAGGCTGTCAACGGGCGGCTGATCGAGCCAAGGAAAATCACGGTGTTCACCAGCCGTGAGCAGGTGAAGAAGCGGTGCCGCGAGATCGCCACGGACCGCCTCGGGCACCTCCGCTGTAGGCCGCTGGTGGTGCGAGGATTCGTCCCAGAGCCGCCAGCAGATGCCGGGGCCAGTCCGTCCGGCCCGCCCCGCCCGCTGCTCAGCAGAGGCCTGCGAGATCGGTACGAGCTCCAGCCGGGGCAGTCCCGTGGCCGGCGACACGCGAAGCTGCCGGGCGAGGCCGGAGTCGATCACGGCGGTGATCCCAGGAATCGTCAGCGAGGTTTCGGCGACGTTGGTGGCGAGGATGATCTTGCGGCGGCCCACGTCGGTGAGCACGCGGTCCTGCTGCTCCGGCGGCATGTCGCCAAAGAGCGTAAGCAACGCATGGCCCTGTCGGTCTGCTGCTGCGGACAGCTCCCGTTCACACCGCATGATCTCCCCCACGCCCGGCAGGAAGACGAGCACGTGGCCAGTCGTCGCGCGGAGAGCCTCTGGCACCGCCGCGGTGACCATGTCGACAAGGTCTCGTTGTTCGCCGCGACGCGAGAATCGCACCTCGACCGGAAAGAGCCGGCCGTGGGCCGAGATGATCGGGCACAGGCTCCCCGTTCCGGCGGGCTGATCGGCAGCTGTTGCCAGCAGCCGGGCCACCGGCTCTGCGGCGAGCGTGGCGCTCATCACGATGATGCGGAGGTCGGGCCGGAGTGTCTGGCGCACGCGGATCAACAGGCCGAGCACGAGGTCCATCTCGATCGTCCGCTCGTGAAACTCGTCGAGCACGACCGCACCTATTGAATCGAGCATGATGTCGCTGAGCAGACGGCGGAGCATGATGCCGGTGGTCTCGACGATGAGCCGCGTGTCACGGCTGACTCGGGCATCGAAACGTACCTGGTAGCCAACCTCGCCGCCGAGCGGCACGTTCCGCAGCCGCGCTATCTGGTGTGCCACGGAGCGAGCCGCCAGCCTTCGGGGCTGCAACAGGATAAGCCGCGCCGACGGCGGCAGGTCATCGAGCACCGCGGCCGGCACGAGCATCGTCTTGCCAGACCCAGGGGGAGCGGTGACGACCACAGCTCCGCTCCGCGACGCCGCGACGACGTCACGGAGAACAGCGGCCACGGGCAGATCGGCGGGCAGGAGTGGGCGTTGGGATGCGGTCATGGCGAGATGCCGACGATTCTAGCGGGCTATTTTCAACAAGAACACGACATCTGCCGTTGCGACTGACTGACGCCCTTCTGCAGTCTATTTACGCGTGATCCGAGGCAAACAGGAAGTTGAGGCAACGTTCATCGCGCTCAAGCAATTCAATGACGTCTGGCGTGAAACTGTTCGTGCACGCACTCCGCTTGATCGAATTTTTCACGGGCCGATAGACTTCTTCGGGAGAATCGTCACCAGGCGAAGCTGACAGGCCAAGGAGGGAATGCCATGCGTTCGATAGGTTCATGCGTGCTCGGATTCTGCCTGCTCGGCTGCAGCATCGCTGCGGGAGACGATTGGTCGCAGTTTCGCGGCGGCACGGCCCAGAGCCTGGCCTCGCACGCTACGGTGCCCACGCAGTGGAGCAATACCGATCACCTGGCGTGGCGGACTCCGATTCCCGGCGCCGGCTGGTCGCAGCCGATCGTCTCCGGCGGCCGGATCTTCGTCACCACTGCCGTCGGCCCCAAGGCCGACAGTCCCAGCGGCATGGGCGGCGTGATGTCGTTCTCCACCTGGGGAATGGCGTCGACGCCTACCGAACCGGTGCAATGGCGGGTTCTCTGCCTCGATCCGGCTGATGGGAAGATCCTCTGGTCGACGACCGTTGTCGAGGCGGTCCCGAAATTTGCGAAGCACGCGTCGAATACCTACGCCACGGAGACGCCCTGCGCCTCGGCTGACACGGTCTTTGCTTTCTTTGGCAGCACCGGCGCCCTCGTGGCCCTCGATCGTGCTGGGATTGAACGCTGGCGTCGGAATTTCGGCCCGCAGCCGATCCAGAATCAGTTTGGCACCGGCTCGTCACCAGTGCTGCACCGTGATCCAGAGGGAGACCGGATACTGCTGCAGATCTACAACGAAGACTCTGGCCGACTGCACTGCCTCGATCCAATGACAGGCGCTGACATGTGGACGGTCGATCGTAATAAAGGGACCGCGTGGAGCACGCCCGTCGTCTGGACGAACAACGGCATCGCGGAGATCGTGACGGCGGGTCAGGGCAGCGTGATCGCGTATGGAATCGCCGATGGCAGGGAACGCTGGCGTCTTGGCGGGCTCGACACGTCATTCGCCTGTTCGGTCGTAGCCGATGCCGACGGCATCTACTTCGGCACCTCGAGCCCCGGCAGCAAGGCGCCTGTGTATGCGATTGCCAACGGACACCTCGGCGACCTCACGCCCCCCAAGGGGCAGACCGCGACCGCCGCCGTGCTCTGGTCGAAAAACAAGAGCGGCGCGGGCATGCCCTCGCCCGTTGTCGTCGACAACCTCCTTTATTTCTTCGGCGATAAGGCCGTCTGCTACGACAAACGGACCGGCGAAGAGAAATACCGGAAGCGGCTTCCGGGAGGCACCACGGCTGTCGGCTGCCCACTGGTGATTGGAGACCGCATCTATCTTGTTAATGAGAAGGGCCGTACCGTCGTGCTGGAGGCCGGTCCAGAATTCAAGATTCTTGGCGAATTCTCGGTCGGGAGCGATGCGGAGGTCTTCTGGGCAACGCCCTCAGTCTGCGGTGATGCTCTGCTGATCCGATCATCGGACGCCATCTACTGCATCCGCTAGCGGTGTTGACGCGGCATCCGGCCCCGGTCGATACTTTTCCCGCTGCCGGTTTCCCGCCGTTTGAACTCCTGCCTTACAGAGGACTCTGCGTTGACTCACGTAATCCACTCTGGTCGTCATCGGTACGCCTCCCAAGCAGTATCCGCGAGGCCTGGTTTTACCCTCGTGGAACTTCTGGTCGTGATTGCCATCATCGGCACGCTCGTCGGATTGCTGCTGCCGGCCGTCCAATCTGCCCGCGAGGCCGCCCGCCGGATGAGTTGCAGCAACAACATGAAGCAGGTCGGGCTCGCCATCGTCGGCTATGAGCAGGCCCGTAAGAGTTATCCGCAGGGACGGAACTTGCGCGAACAGACCGGGATTTCCTGGGGCTTCGTGGTGCTTCCATATCTCGAGCAGTCGGCGATCTACAACGCCTACGACAAGACAGCCCGCGCCGACGACGACAAGAACATCGTCGCCATGCGGACGCCGGTTTCCAACTACTTCTGCCCCAGTCGTCGTTCCCCGGCCGCGGACCGAAACTTCGACAACAACGACGCGCCACCTGTCGTAAAGGGGGCCGCAGCCGGCGGCGACTATGCCGCAAATGCTGGCACCTACTACAACTATCACTGGGAGTCCGATGCTCCCACCTTCGATCCCAGACTGGGCGGGCCGATACATACCTATTCGCGGGTGCAGTCTCGGCAGGTAACCGATGGCCTGAGCAGGACGTTTGCCATGGGCGAGAAGCACATCCCCAAGATCACGTCGGCGTCGGCCGACATGACCCACCACGATCAGGGAGACACGGCGTTCTTCGCAGCAGACACTCCACAGACGATCTTTCGCGATACCGCCCGCGGCATCGCCGACGGTCCATCCGACCTCAATCCCCGCAAGTACGGCAGCCTGCACCCTGGCGTGACGAACTTCGTGTTTCTGGATGGGCATGTGGAGCCGATCAGCAGCGACGCCGATACGACCGTTCTGCGGTGGAACTGCACAGTTGGCGATGGCAACGATCCGACCGCTCCGACCGATCCGGGCGATTCCACGCTGGATCCCTGATTCAGGGCGAAACGCCCAGGCGTTGGGTGCCGCTGTTTTCCAGTGGATCGCGAAGGACCGGCATCACCCAGTGGATGGGCAGGGGCAATCTCGCGGTTGTTCGCGCAGGGGCATTGCGATTGAGGTAGGCTGTGGTGTTCCCTCCCCCCGCCTCTCTCCAGCCCCCCCTTCCTCCGCCAGACTAGGCCTTCATGACCGATTCCAAGTCCGATCGCAGTCCCGCGTCTTCCCCGCCAGATGATTCCCGCCCCGGACACGTGCCGTTTGCCTCCCTGGGACTCTCCCAGGAACTGCTCAAGGCCGTGGCCCAACTCGGCTTCGAGGAAACCTCGCCGATCCAGTCAGCCGCCATTCCGCTGATCATGTCGGGCCGCGACGTTGTCGGCCAGTCGGAGACGGGCTCGGGGAAAACAGCGGCCTTCTGCATTCCTGCCATCGAGAAGATCGACCCGGCCCTGAAGGCCACGCAGGTGCTGATCCTCACGCCGACTCGGGAACTGGCCACGCAGGTGGCCGACGAGGTGCACAAACTCGCGGCGTTTCGCCGCGGCGTGAATTCGGTCGCGATCTACGGAGGCGCCTCTTA
>Ga0136644_10003288_pt1 | contig 12132 bp, 10 predicted proteins | sample C_130820_EF_Meta_FD_94780 | JGI IMG/M metagenome (GOLD analysis project Ga0136644, IMG submission 94780) | Freshwater microbial communities from Lake Croche, Canada to study carbon cycling - C_130820_EF_MetaG (v2) (version 2) | ecosystem: Environmental > Aquatic > Freshwater > Lake | place... | reverse complement strand
GGAAATGGCAGGATTGCCTGCCGCAGTTGCAATCCGGACATCAATTCGACCGGGCATCGACAGGCCCTGTCCGTTGGTTTGCAGCCTGTCGGCTGGCGGCAACGCCGACGGTGTGGCCTACGATAGTGCCTTGGGCTGCCTGACGGGAGCCATGACTGTGGAGTCCGATTCATGCCGACCCTGATGCTGCCTCAATACGACGGTCGGCTGATGCCCTTCACAACCGCCGCGCCTCGTGCCCTGGCAGCACCGCTTCGCCAGCCTTTCAATCGCGTCGCCTTCGCCGCCCCGCATGTGGTCGCCCAGCCCCTGGCCAGCGTCGATCCCTGGGCGGGCTGCGCCCTCGACTGGGATGCGACCATCGCCATCCGCCGCAAGCTGTGGGCGCAGGGCCTGGGCGTGGCCGAGGCGATTGATGCCGCACAGCGCGGACTTGGCCTCGACTGGCCGACCTCGCTCGAGCTGATCGGTCGCGCCATCGAGGCCTCGAAGGATTATCCCGGTGCGCGGCTTTTTGCCGGTTGCGGCACCGACCAGATCGGCGAGCTGCCACGGGTCACGGTGGCCGAGGTGCTCGAAGCCTATGAGGCGCAGGCCGAAGCCATCGAACAGTGCGGTGGGCGCCTGATCATCATGGCCAGCCGCGAGCTGGCCGACTGCGCCCGCTCGCCCGATCAGTACGGCCTGGTCTATGACCGGCTGCTGTCGCAGGTCCGCGAGCCGGTCATCATCCAGTGGCTGGGCGAGCTTTTCGATCCGGCGCAAAGCGGCTACTGGGGCTGCGATCATCTCGACGAAGCACTCGACGTGGCGCTGGGCGTGCTCAACCGCAATGCTGCCCGCATCGACGGCGTCAGGCTGTCATTGCCCGATCGGGCAACCGAGGCCGCGGTGCGCGCGCGTCTTGCGCCCGGCATCCGTCTGTACACCGGCGATGAAATCGATTTTGTCGATCGCATCGAGGGTGATGCGAGCGGATATGCCGATGCGCTGCTTGGTGTCTTCGATGTTGCCGCACCGATTGCCTGCGATGCGCTCGCAGCGCTCGCCGGTGGCGACGCCCCGGCCTATCGCCGCAAGCTCGAACCGGTGCAGACCCTGGCGCGCCATCTTTACAGCCCGCCCGCGCAACATGGCACAACCGGCGTGGTGCTGCTGGCCTGGCTCAATGGCGACCAGGATCACTTCGTGATGGTCGGTGGCCAGCAGTCGGCCCGTCACCTGATTCATCTGGCCGAGGTGTTTCGGCTGGCTGATACCGCCGGGCTGCTGCGTGATCCGGACCTGGCCTGCGCGCGGATGCGCTCGCTGCTGGCGACTCAGGGAGTGAGCTAGGACTTAGTGCGCGCCGACCGACACCATCACATTCACGATGCCGGCTTTCTCGAATTCCAGCATCAGCGGATAGCTTGATTTTTGCCGCAGCGGCATTTTCAGTCCCCGCAGCACGAGGATGGGGCCGCCCGGCGCCGAGACCTCGGCGCGGGTCGCGCTCACCGGGATCGATTTCAGGTCGGTGCCATCGGCGCCCGGACCCGATCGCATTTCGACGCGTTCTGCAATCGGGCTGAAGCCGCGGATCAGCTGATCGCCCTGGGTCTGCCCAGACACCGTGAAGTAGATGTTGGCATCGGTCTGGCCGGCTGGCGTGGCGTCGGCCCAGGGATGGATGACGGTGAAATTCGGCGTCTGGTATTCGTGAGCTGCGGCCGAAAGGCCGGTGACGGCCATCGCTGCGGCGATGATCCAGCGGTAGAAAGGTGTCATGACGATGCTCCAGGCGCTTTGAATTCCAACTGATAGCCCCAGGCGTCGAGTCGTTCGGGGATGGCGTTGAAGGCCAGCGTGATGCGGCGCGGGCCTTCGTTGGGCGGGACCTCGTGCAGCAGATAGCTCGGAAAGAGCAGCAGGTCACCGGGTTCGGGCTGCGGGCTGCGCCACTTGTCGGCATTGAACGCGCCGGTCTCGGCTCGCGCATTGGTGTTGGCAAACACGAAGTCTCGACCGCCGAGGCTGCGGGTAAACAGGGTCCAGGACGAGGGGTGCGCATCGCTCAGATAGAGGATGCCGCAGGCAAAGCAGTTGGCATGGTTGTGCACCGCCTGGCGCCCGCCGGTTTCCATCACGTTGACCCACATCTCCTTGATGTGCCAGGTGAGCAGCTCGCCAAAGAGCAGCTTGCCGAAGGCCTGCAGATGCGGGGCCAGCAGCGTGTGGAGTTGGGCAAGCTCAGGGCGATCGGCGAACGACAGCATCGCGGTGTGGGTGAGCGCCTGCGAGCGATGGTTCTGCGTGCTTGCCCCCGGCACCAGCCCCTGGTTGAGCGCGGCAACCTGCTCGCGCGACAGCAATTTTTCAACCCGCATCACCGGCGTGGGAAAGAGCTCGAAGACATCGCTCATGACGATCAGGCTCCCAGGCCCATGGTGACCAGTCGGTCGATCACCCAGAAGGCCCCGACCGCGCCAACGGCATAGAGGACCGGTGCGCGCAACCGGCTTGCCAGGCCGATGCGGCTTGCGGCCAGCCATACCAGCCATGCAAGCAGCACCACCGCGAGTTGCCCCGCTTCGACGCCGAGATTGAACGACAGCAGCGCGGCCAGCATCTGCTCTTGCGGCAGGCCGATCTCCTTCAAGGCCCCGGCAAAGCCCAGCCCGTGAATCAGGCCGAAAGCAAACGCGACCAGGGCCGGCCACCGGCGGGTGAGCGTCTCGTCGCGGCGAAGCGCCTCGCCGCAGACCAGCACGATCGACAGCGCAATCGTGGCCTCGACCGGCGGCGATCGCAGCACCAGCCATCCGAGCGCACTGGCCGCGAGCGTGAGGCTGTGGGCGATGGTGAAGGCGGTGATCGTGACAACCAGGCGGCGGTTGAATCCGACCAGCATCAGCAGACTGATCACAAACAGCAGATGGTCGTAGCCGCTCAGGATGTGTTCGAAACCCAGCAGGCCATAGGTCACACCGATTTCGGTGGCGCCGCGCGTGTCTTTTGCGCCGCCAAACAACTGGATCTTCGGTTGCGACCCGGTGAGCGTGAAGACCTGCGGCGGGCCCTCGCGCCAGAAGATCCTGACCACTGCCGCCGAATAGGCCTTGCCGACGCCCTCGATCGAGAAGGGGCCGTAGAGCCCTTTCGGCCCGCATTGCACCACCTGCTCCGATGCCTGGCAGCCTTGTGGCCACACCGGCGTGAGGTCTTCGGACACCGGCCTCGATTTGCCTGACGGCCCCCAGCCCCAGGTGAACTGACCGGGCTGGTACTCGCGCATCGTGAGTTCCATCATGGTCAACTCATGGGCCAGCGCCGGTGCGCACAGGCTCATCAGCAGGATCCAGACGCCTGCCAGCGCGCGCCGCGTCAGTCTTGCCGCGCGCCTCATGAGCCGGCCTTTTCCACGTTCACGCGGTATTTGCTGCCCATGTCCCGCACCGCCTTGGTCGACAGCGCGGCCATGGTCTCGTCTTTCCAGTCCTGATAGACCGATTCTTTCACTGCATCGAATTCAACCGATTTGCCGGGCTTGATGACTTCGAGGCGAATCACGCGAGGCCCGTCCGAGGACTCGAGAAGCTCCCATTTGCCGGCGGGCAGTTTCTGCAGGGCGTCGGCGAACGCCGCCCCGTAGCTCTGCACGATATTGTCGCGAGGCCGATCCTTGAAGACCCGCAGGCTGCTTTGCGCATCGATCTCGCCTTTACCGTTCAGGCCCTCGACGAAGCGGCGCAGCGCCGCCTCGGAGCGGTCGCTGGTGACCACCGCTTCCAGGAAATCCAGGCGGGTCGGCTCGCCGTAACTGTCCTTTCTTTCTTCGAACCAGGCTTTGAGTCCGGCCTCGTCGATCCGGGGCAGGGTGATGCCGCTTTGCGTCACGCTCAGGGCCTTGAAGATCACCCGTTCGCGGATCGCGTTGTCGCCTCGGTCCAGTCCGAGCGCCAGGCCCTCGCGGTAGAGCACTTCATTGTCGACCCACCGGTTGACCAGAATCTTCATGTCCTCGGGGCTGGGTTCGCGCTTGAGGCTGTCCATGAAGCGGGTGCGAGCCTCGGTCTGAACCGCGGTGCTGACAGTGATCGTCTGGGCATCGCCCCGGCCTTTGAGCAGGGCCTGGTCGACCGCGAAGATCGCGGCGCCCAGCAGAAAGAAGTGCACCAGCGGGTCGCGGGCGAGTCGGCGCAGACGGTCGGACGCTGTGGGTGAGGCGGCCGGAGTGATGGCGTCGGTTCGCGGGGAGGCGGTCTGGTCGATGTTCATGTGTTGAGGTCGTCGCTTGCAGGAAAGAGCTGATCGGGCTGAATCGGGGCGGATGCTTTTCAGTTGGACACGTTGGCGGTTGGCACCTGATCGCTGCCGATGCGGGTTGGGGACTGGATGGATTGAAGGGCGTCCAGGACCGACTGCGAGCGGGCCGGGTCGATGGGCTTGACCGCATTGGCCAGACCCAGCAGCGGGTCCCGGGCGGGCTGAAAGTCAGGGCTCGCTTTCAGCAAATCGAGCATCAGCGGCTCGATCCGATCGAGCATCACGACCGGATCGGGCGACGGTGCGATCTGAAGCCCGGCCTGCAGATAGCGGTTGCGGATGGACCAATAGGACTGAAGCCGCGCCACCGTGGCGTCATCGTCTCGCGGCAGCCAGCCTTGTGCATCGGGCTCGAAGGCATCGAGCAGTTGCGACATCCGCTGGCGGGCGGTCGAGGGCGGCGCGTAGGTGTCCCAGGGCGCGCGGTAGCTGATGACAGGATGGTCGTCGGTATTGATCGGCGCGTCGCCGACCCAGCGCTTGAGGCTGCGATTGGACGCCAGCGCACTGCCCAGAACCGCCCATTCGTCGACCAGTCGCGCCTGCTGGGCGAGCGCCTTGCCCGGCCCGGAGAGTGCGTTGATGCGCTGGCGGATCTGCTGCGCATTCCAGCGTGTGCCCCCCTTTCGGGCAATCAGTCCGAGGACCGGACTGTCGAGGCTGTTGCTGGCCAGAACGGCGACCGCATCCGGATAGACCGCAAGAAAGGCGGCCGCGACGCTGCGCACATTGTCGAGTTCCATCTGATGCACCGGCAGCCACTGGCAGAAAATGCCGCCCGGCGCGAGCGTGTCGGCGATGGCCTGAAAATGCTCGACGGTAAACAGCGGGCCGGCGCCGCTTCGGGCCGGATGAAAGAGGTCTGCGACGATCACATCGTTGAGCACCGGTGCCAGGGTGACATAGCGGCGGGCGTCGGCCTGCACGACGCGCAGCCGGTCGCGATCGCGTGGCGACGACGCTTCAAACCAGCTGTTCGCCTCGATGACCTCGGGCAGCAGCTCGACTGCCACCGCGCGCACCCTCGGCTCCTGCGCGGCGACGAGTGCGGTGTATCCGGTGCCCAGGCCCAGCACCAGCACCTGACGCGGGTCGGCGTGCAGCAGCATCGGTATCTGGGCCAGCCGGATCTCGAGCGGACTGTGGGCGCTGCTGCCCTCCTGGATGCGATTGTTGATGTGCAGGCGACGGACCTGATCGCCGTCGGCAATCACGCTGACAGACGCCATCATGCCGTCGCGATGGTGCAGCACCTCGCCACCCGGCGGCAGGCTGGTAAGTCGCAGCGTCGGGCTGAGCGCGGCCAGCGCCAGCAAACCGGCGGTGACCGCCATGGCCGGCCGGCGCCAGTTGCCGGCTGCGGCCAGTGCCAGATACCCGAGGCACAGCAGCAGGATCGCCCCCTTGATGCCGAGCGCCGTCAGGCACAGCGCGCCTGCCAGCGGGGCCAGCGCACCACCCGCGGTGTTAAAGGCCAGCGCGCGCCCGAGTGAGCCGCCCGAGGCGACCGTGAGTTGCGCCGCGCATGCAAAGAGCGCCCCCATCGCGATCGTTGGGAGTCCCATTACCGCCAGGGCGGCCAGCGTCTCGCCGGCCAGCGCGCTCCAGACCGATCGGCCAAACCAGGCCGCCGGCGCATTCGCCAGCGTCTGGACCCACCAGGCCGCCACCGCGCCGGCCAGCACCGCCCAGACGCAGACCAGCAGCAACTGTTCAAGCGTGCCTCGGGTGATCGAGGCGGATTTGATCCGTCTGTCGAACCAGGCACTGCCAACGGCGGTGCCGGTCAGGTAGACCGCCAGCAGCAGGGCATAGCTGTAGACGGTGTTCTCGGTGACCTGACTCAGCACGCGAAAGGCGATGACTTCGTAGGCCACACCGAGCAGCCCGGTGAGCGCAAGCAGCTTGTAGGGCGCCTGCTCACGGCGGGTCGTGGCGTGGTCAGCTGCAGCGACCGAAGGCTGAGGGCGCCTGTTGCGAAGGCTCCAGCCGGCCAGCAGCGCGCAGATCAGATGCAGCGCGCAACCCAGCAGACCGGTGCGTTGAAACCCAAGCGCCGGGATCGACCAGAACGCGGTGCCAAGGACGCCGAGCACCGCGCCGGCGGTATTGGCGGCGTAAAGACCGCCGACCGAGGGCGCGGCACCCTGCACGATGCGGTGCATCGCCGGCAAGGCAGCGCCCATGGCCAATGTCGAGGGCAGCAGGCAGACGAAGGGCACGCCGAGGGCGACCGTGAAGTGCCAGGCGACCGAGGGCTCGGCCCCGATCAGCCGGCCGGCCCAGGTCTGGACGGCAGGCAGCACGAACACCAGCACCAGACCCCAGGCGGCCATCAGACACTCGAGCGCGACATACCAGCGCAGTGGCCGTGCGCTGCGATCGATCCGACCGCCCAGCCAGGCGGCGCCAAGCGACATCCCGGCAAAGAAGGCGCCGAGCACCGCCAGCACCGAGAGGTGTTCGTGTCCAAGACCGACCGACCATTGCGAGGTCCAGACCACCTGCCAGCCGAGCGCAGCCGCGCCTGACAGCAGAAGCGCCAGGCAGGCGATGGCGCCTGCCGGGATATCGTCGGCGTGCGTGCGGGTGCTCAGGTCGGCAGGAAGACTCATTCAGTTTGTCAAATGCAAAGACCGGCCGTGGCGGCCGGTCTGTTGGCAGGCCCGCCGCAGCACTTGCTGCGGCGGGCGCTTTCACGCGAGCGTGATCAGGTCATCTTCACGCGAGCGTGATTACTTGATGGCAGCGAGCGCGGTCGATCCCTTGACTTCGACAAAGACCGGGTTGCTGTAGAACCAGAGGTCGGCCCAAGCTGCGACGTCGAAGCTCGAGTACTTCACGCCGTTGATCGTCCGCATATGGGCCGGGCAGGCGGTGTCAGCACAGGGAATCAGGCCGGGGATGGTCTGATCATTCGGGCTGGCAATAAAGTCGTTGATCGGATTGCCGTTGGCATCGGTCTCGGACGGTGTTGCCGCCGGCAGGTTGGTGCCGCGCAGACGAACATACTGCGTGGCGGACACCGCCGGAATCCTCAGCGTCATCACCTTCACGCCACCTGCCATCGACGTCCAGTTGGTCGAGTTAAAGACCTTGGCAATCTTGGCACTGGTGTTGCTCGCCGCACTCGAGCCGATCAGGCCAGCGTAGTTGGGGCTGGTCGGTGCGACTTTGCCGGTCACGTTGCCGCTGATCAGGTCGACGTGATCCAGCACCGGTGCATTGAGCGGCTGGGTGATGTTGATCTGCTTGAGCGACGGGTTGGCAAACGAATATGGCGCGTTGTTCTTGCCTTCCGGATCACGCAGGGCGACGGTGACAAACAGGCTCTCACCCGAGCGCACCACCAGTTTTTCACCCATGGTCGCGCAGCCGTTGATGCGGACTTCGGCGTTGGCGGCCACCGCGTTAGCCACGGCCTTCTCGATGAAGGTCTGGTTGGCAGCCAGCGGCAGCGTCGGGTTGGTGGCGCACACCACGAAGGCCAGACGGTCGATCAGCTGACCGTTGGCCACGAAGCTGTTGCCGCTGCGCAGACCGTCAATGATCTTCTCGGCCGACAGGTTATTCGTGCCTTTGCGCACCAGGACATGATCACGCGTGTATTCGCCGGGATAGAAGTCTGCGGTCGTCTCGAGCTGGTCAGGGCCGAACGAGCCACGGTTGTGATAGTCGGAACTGGCAAAGAACCACCAGTTGCGACCTTCGCCGAGCAGCGCATCCCAGACACCGCCAACGGCTGCGGCATAGATGCCGGTGCCGCCGTAGGTGCCGCCGCCGACGGCATTGGTGGTGTAACTGCCGCGCTGCGCCTCGGCACCGTGGCCGGGCATCGACTCGAAGCCGAAGGCGATGTTCGAGGCGGCATTGTTGAAGTCGCGCAGATGCTCGATGTTGTAGCCCAGACTGCCAGTCTCACTATAGACACCCGCCCGCTCAAGGTGAGCCGGGATGAAATAGCTGGTGGTCGGGGCGAACTGGGCCATCCACTTGATGCCTTCGACGGTCTTGATGTGGCCCAGACCGGGTGTTGCGGCGCTGTTGTTGCCGGTGATCTTTTTCGCGGTGGCGTCGATGTAAGTGTTGTTGCTGCTGCCGGCGACCGTGCAGTCCCACTGATTGGTGGCGCCGCGGCTGGTGTCGCTGTCGGACCGGTCGAAGCAGTATTCGTACTGGGCCTGCAGGTTGGCATTGCCGGTGCCGCTCGTGGTCGGCCAAGGCAGCTGGCCGGCGAGCACGTTGGTGGATGCGTGCTCGTGACCCGGGGTGTTTTGCTCCAGACCCAGCCAGACCGGCTTCTTGGCAGCGCGACCGGCGGTTTCGGTGGGGAGATACTGGAACGACTGGATTTCCTGCCAGCGCCACATCGCTTTCGGTGTGGCGGTGCCGTCGCCAAGGATGGCGGCGCGTCCACCCGGGAGGGTGGCTTCCCAGGTCTGGTTCGGGCCTTTCAGGGCCGTGGCTGGCTCGCCGCCAGACGGGTAAGTGGCCGGCGGCCACGGGCCGGTCGAGCTGGTGGTCAAGCCGAGGGCGGGCGCGACCGGCGTGAACGGGTCTTCTGCCAGCGTGCAGTTGCGAGTCGAGCTGCCGCCGTGGTCGGCCTGCACGAACCAGTCAAGGCCCCAGGTGTTGACCGACTTGTCGATCAGCTTTTGCATCGACAGGGTGCCGTCGGAGCAGGTGGTGTGGTTATGGAAGTCGCCGGTGACATAGGTGCCGGCGGCCTTGGCGGCGGCCTTTTCGGCAGCGACTGCAGGCTGGGGCAGGTTGAAAGACGTGCCGGCTGCAACCGCAGCGGCGGCCAGGACGGCCTGGCGAAGGCGAAGGGACGAATTCATGGGGTGATCCTGAGTTCTGTGGAATTAAGTGGGCGTCAGGCGCTGAGCTGGTCGCCGTACAGTCGGTATTTGCCGTCGGTACCCTGCTTCACCTTGGTGGTGATGTCTGCGGTGGTGGTGTCCGCATCGGTGTTGGTCAGGGTGGCGGTCATGGTGCAAACGTTGTTCGAATCGCAGTTGCTGATCTGGACATTCGACACGGTGTAGCCCACGAAGCCCGAGAGATCGGTATTGGCGGTGATCGCTGTTGCCTCAGCCTGCAGGTAGGCGAGCTGGGTCGTCCTGGTGTTGCCCGAATCCTTGTAGGCGGCGTCGATCAGGTCGGTGGTCGTGGCCGACGTCAAACCTGCGCTGGTGGCGGCGGTTGCCACCGAGGTCTGCAGGTTGGAGTTGAAATCGGACGTCGGCGTGGTCGGGTTGCTGTTGTTGTCGCTGCCACCGCAGGCAGACAGCGCGGCCAGAAGGGACGCGACCAAGAGGGGTTTGACAGCCTGAAATGACATGACGTTTCCTAGCGGGGGGATTGGGACTGGCGGTGACTCTAGGCAGTCATCGTGACGGTGATGTGAATCGGCGGCGGGCATCGCCGAAGTCCCGGATGAGCAACAGCGCCGCATCCCGGAAACCGCAACGCCAACACGGCGCAGCCTGGGGCAAGCAGATCGCCCCCGAGGTCGGTGCGAAACCTCAGCGCGCCAGATAGCCCGAATCGACCGGCAGGGTGATGCCTGTGACGCACTGCGCGGCATCGCTGGCCAAAAACAAAACCGCCTGGGCGATGTCGTCGGGCGCGGGCAGGCGCCCGAGCGGGGTGTGCGCCATCACGGCGTCGAAGTATTTCTGATCATTGAAGACCGGGACGGTGAGCGGCGTGCGAACAAAGGTGGGTGCGACCGCATTGACGCGGATATTGTTTGCAGCCCATTCGAGTGCGAGTGCGCGGGTCATGTTGACCACCGCGCCCTTGCTGGACTGATAGGCGGCATTCGGAAAGATGCCACCCGAAAATCCCATGATCGAGGCCAGATTCACGATCGCGCCGCCGCGCCCGATCATGCGGCGTGCCGCCAGGCGATTGCAGAAGAACACCCCGTTGAGGTTGATGTCGACCACCTTCTCGAAATCGGCGACCGACACATCGACCGACAGGCCGCGCAGGCCGATCCCGGCATTGGCCACCATCACGTCGATCGGTCCCAGCTCGGCGCTCACGCGATCGAGTGCCCGGTCGAGGCCATCGTGATCGGTGACATCGACCGCGATGGTCATCGCCGGGGCGTGCTCACCGGCGCCAAGCACAGCCTGCTCGAGCGCGTCTGCATCGCGATCGAGTGCGGCCACGCGGGCGCCGGCCCGCACGAAGGCGAGCGACATTGCTGCCCCCAGGCCGCGCGCCGCGCCGGTGACGATCACGGTTCGGTCGGTGAAATGCCAGGTCGGCAGGCTCATGGAGAGCTCCTTCGAAAAATGACGGCGCGCGGCGCCGTGGCGGGCCGGCGCTTGCTCAGCCGCCGAGGCTGACGCGACCTTTCGGGCAGTTGAACGTGGCGACCAACACGCTGGTCGCGGATTCGACGACATCGATCGCGACCGGTGCGCTCACCTTTGGCAGGCAGGCGATCACTGCTTTCGGCGCCCTGATCGTCAGGCCCGTGAGCAGGACACCGACATCGGGCAGCTGCGCTGCAGGATGCTGGTCGTCGGGCACATCCCACTGGATCATTGACGGCAGCACGCCGTCGCCGGCCGGTTGGCCACCTCGGGGCACGGTCAGACGCCAGGTCAGGCTGCCCCGCGTCATGTTGACGATGGTGCCGGGCTGATAAGCCGCGGCCGCGACATCGGCCTGGAGCCTGTCGCTGCTCACCACCCAGTGCACCAGTTGGGGGGCGATCGCCAGGCGGGCCTTCATGTCGGGATCATCGAGCAGGAAGGGGCGCGGACGCGACGGCTCGGGCTGCGACGGGTCGGGGGTGATCAGTTCGAGATAGATCCGGTTGCCCAGCTGCAGCAGTCGGTTGTGGGTGCCAACGCCGGTGTGCTGGCCGCCGGGGGCAAGCGTGGCGCCGAGCCGCTCGGTCAGCCAGGCTTGCCCGCTGTCCAGATCGGTGGCCGCCACAACAAGGTGGTCAAGTTCAAGCGCCATGGGGGGTGTCTCCGGCCACGTAGAATGCGAGCCATGTTAACCGAACACATTACGCGGCTTGCCCGCGCCTTCGAAGCAGCGGCTGTCCAGCTTGCTGCCGCCAGCGGCGATGCCCATGCCATCGAGCTTGCCTCGCGTGCCCAGGCCCTGCTCGAGCGACCCAAGCAGGCTGATCATGGTGACCTTGCCTGCAACCTCGCCCTGCAGATTGCCAAGCCGCTCAAGAGCAACCCGCGTGCGATCGCACAGTCGCTGATTGATTCAGTGCAAGCCTCCAGTGCGGGCGAGCTGATCGAATCGGCCGAGATCGCCGGTCCGGGCTTTATCAATTTGCGCCTGACCGCCGGCGCCAAGCGCGAAGTGCTTGCCATGGTCTTCGCGCAGGGCGATCACTTCGGGCGTCATGAGCTTGGCGCGGGCCGCAAGGTCCTGGTCGAGTTCGTGTCGGCCAACCCCACCGGGCCGCTGCATGTCGGTCATGGCCGACAGGGCGCGCTCGGCGATGCGATCGCTGCGCTGCTCGAGGCCGGCGGCTGGCAGGTCCAGCGCGAGTTCTATTACAACGATGCGGGTGTGCAGATCGCCAATCTCGCGCTCTCGGTGCAGGCGCGCGCGCGCGGCATCGACCCCGACGATGCGCGCTTTCCCGAGGGTGGCTATCGCGGCACTTATATCGCCGACATTGCCCGCGATTATCTGGCGGGTGCCACGGTATCGGCGCTGCGCGTCGAGCCGGTGGTCGGTCGTGCCGACCCGGATGATCTGGAGGCGATCAGGGCGTTTGCCGTGGCCTATCTGCGCCATGAGCAGGACCTCGACCTGCAGGCCTTCGGCGTGCGT
>Ga0136644_10003287_pt1 | contig 12133 bp, 10 predicted proteins | sample C_130820_EF_Meta_FD_94780 | JGI IMG/M metagenome (GOLD analysis project Ga0136644, IMG submission 94780) | Freshwater microbial communities from Lake Croche, Canada to study carbon cycling - C_130820_EF_MetaG (v2) (version 2) | ecosystem: Environmental > Aquatic > Freshwater > Lake | place... | reverse complement strand
CCCGAACGGGACACGTTCACCGATGACGAGTTGGCGTTCATTGCCGCACGCGACAGTTTCTACATGGCGACGACGAACAGTGACGGATGGCCGTACGTGCAGCATCGGGGAGGACCGCCCGGATTCCTGAAAGTGGTTGCGCCAGATCAGCTTGGCTTTGCCGATTTCAAGGGCAACCGTCAGATGCTCACCACGGGTAACCTGGCGGGCAACGACCGGGTGGCCCTTTTCCTCATGGATTATCCACAACAAACCCGCCTCAAAATCCTGGGCCATGGCCGGGTCGTGGATGCCCGGGAAAACGGAACGCTTGCGGATCAGCTCTGCCCGTTGCCCGAACTGCGGGACAAGGTCGAGCGGCTTTTTCTCATTCATGTGGTTGGCTTCGACTGGAACTGCCCGAAGTACATCACCCCGCGGTACACCTCCGGGGAAATCCAGGAAGCCATCGCACCGCTCCAGGCCCGCATCGCCGAGCTCGAAGAGCAGCTCCGCCGCAAAGTTTAGAGTCCGGAGGTAGCCGCCGCACGTGAGTCGGCGCAAACTCTACTCGACTGAAAACGGTCTCGAGACAGATCGGCTGGACGAGGAGCCTGAGGATCGGCGAAAGGGACCAGCGAAAGGATGGTCATTCACTTTCGCGTTGGAGACTTCCGATGGCTCAGGGCGGTCTGAGGTCGGGCGGCTGCAGAAACCCGGTGGATAGGAGGGTTGTTTGGATCACCGCCGCTTGGCGGCAGATGTTGGCCCGCCCATGGCGAACGAGCTTGGCTTTAGCGGGAATGGCGTGGATCGGCCCGACTGGGCTTCACGACAACCCCCGGTAGATTGCTCCACAACCTGAAGGTTCAAAGGGATATCAGTCCGCGATGAAATTTTTGGACCGGGAAAACGTCTGGTTCACGTGTCCCGCGAAACATTGTTCCTTTGCCATTCGCACTAGAAAATAGCACGATATACATGTGTGAGAAAAAACGCGTGTTGACGGTTCACACTTATCGAATATGATATCCATCGAGCCGAACAAAAAGACCCGGAAGGCAGGAGCCCCCCGGGCCTTTAGTCGCTTCGGTCACAAGTACCTTAAAACGATGGCTGACGGTGGCCGCCTGGGCGTCGTGGTGTCGTCGGCAGCAGTTACCTCAACCGACGCTACGCCTGCGTTCGATGCCAAAACGGTGGGGTAGTGCCATGCCCGGTGGGGTGATTTACCTGAATCCGGAACTGGTTCGCGCTCCATCGGCCTGTATCGACTATGTCATTGTGCACGAGGTCTGCCACCTCAAGCATCATCACCACGGGAATGCGTTTTATGCGGAGTTGTCGAGCCTCTGTCCAGATTGGCCCGCCAGAAAGAGGCGGTTGGAATCGATGGAGCCTTGAGAACCCAGCGCAGGTGAGATGGCTGCGCGGCCACCGGGAATGCCCCTATTTCGGGTGACTCAAGGTGTTTCTCTGCTCTAGGAAAGCCGTCCAGCTCGACACCGGCACCCGCCAGCTCGCGCGCTTTCTTGGATGCGCCAGTCGCTCCCGGGCGAGAAGCTCCTGCAACTGCGCCTCCGGCCGACCCCACCGCTCCGCCAGAACCCGGAGAAAGCTGGGAGGCACCCGGATGCTCCCTCCGTCCCCACCCACGTCCAGGGCCGCCAACGCCCCCTCTTCAATCAAGTCAATGACGTGCTGGGAGGTCACCCGCAGCCGGGCCGCACATTCATGCACATACAGGACGGTTCGTCCGGGAAACTGCAACCCGGCATCGATTCCGTCCAGACCTCCCGCAGCCGGCGGTGTCGTGGTTCCGTGGAGTTTCATAGTGGATTGACTTCTGCATTTCATCTGCGATTCTGCGCGTAGAATTGACGCAGATAAACCGCTGTCAAGATCATTAATGCAGAAACTATGCAGAATTTTGCCACACGTCTGATCGCTGCCCGGTTGCGGCGCGCCCTGACGCAGCAGGAGTTGGCGGCCCGCGCCCAGGTTTCGCTGAGGTCGATTCAAGTCTGGGAGAATGGAACCATGAATCTTCCACGGCCCAATCTGTTACGCAGAATATGCGCAGTATTAGGGGTCTCCCCAGAGTCGTTGCTGGGGGAGGCCGAGTCCGGCAGCGGGGAGGATGGCTTGAGCCGGACCAAGAGCCTGCCGTCCTGGCTGGAACCTCTCCACGATCGGCTGGCCCGGCTGGATCCCGTTCGACGGACGGCTGTCCTCCAGGCGTTGCTGACCGTTCTCGATTTAGGCGCGGACGGAAATCCGGGGGGCGGCCCGACGACCTGAAACGTCACCTCCGTCCTGGGGCATTTGAGGCGCAACAAGCGGCAAGCTATTTCGGATACACGACACTAGCTCAACAGGTCGGTGATGACCTCACCATGGACATCGGTCAACCGACGATTGATGCCATTGTGGTAAAAGGTCAGCCGTTGATGGTCGATGCCGAGGAGGTGAAGGATGGTGGCGTGGAAATCCGGGACTGTGACCTGGTTCTCTCCCACGAAATATCCGATTTCGTCGCTACGGCCATGATGGTATCCGGCACGGACACCGGCCCCGGCGAGGAAGCAGGTGAAGGCACTGGGATGATGGTCGCGTCCCGGGGCATCGATGCCCTGGGTCGCCGGGCTCCGGCCGAATTCGGTGGACCAGACGAAAAGGGTGTCCTCCAACATGCCCCGTTGTTTGAGGTCGTGGATCAGGGCGGCCACGGGTCGGTCCATGGTGGCGGCCTGGGCATCATGGTTTTCGCGAAGATTTTCGTGTCCGTCCCAATTAATCCGGGGGCTGCCGAAGGAGCCGCCATTGAAAAGTTGGACGAAACGCACCCCGCGCTCCAGGAGGCGACGGGCGAGCAGGCAATTGCGGGCGAAACCTTTATTGGCCGGGTCATCCAGGCCGTAGAGGTCCCGGACGGCCTGCGGTTCGGATTCAACACCCACGGCTTCGGGGATGCTGACCTGCATGCGGGCGGCGAGTTCATAGGACCGAAGGCGGGCGGCGAAGGCCTCGTCGCCCGGCTGGGTGCGGGCAAAATCGCGGTCCATCTGAGCGAGGAGTTGCAAATCGGCGGTCCGAGCTTCTGCGGACAGGCTGGACGGAGATTCGAGATGAGCAATCGGGGCACCGGCACCCGTCCGAAACCCCACTCCTTGATGATTGGCCGGCAGAAAGCCGGAGGTCCAGTTGATCGAACCGCCTGCAGGAAGGCCGCGGGGGTCTGGCAGGACGACGAAAGCCGGGAGGTTCTCGTTGACCGTGCCCAACCCATAGCTCAGCCAGGCCCCCATGCAGGGAAAGCCATTCAGGGTGAACCCCGTGTTCATCTGGAAGGTGGCCGGGGTGTGATTATTACTCTTGGCGGTCATCGAATGGATGAAGCAAAGGTCATCCACACATCCGGCGAGATGGGGTAAAAGATCACTGACCCAGCCTCCGCTCCGTCCATGCTGCCGAAAGGGATAGGCACTCTTCATCAATTTGCCGGGCTGCCCGAAGAACCCAAGGTTCTCCCCCTTTCCTTCGAGGCTCTTGCCGTGTGCACGCTCCAACTCGGGCTTGTAGTCAAAGGTATCCAGGTGACTGACACCGCCGCAACAGAACACCTGGACGACCCGTCGCGCCCTCGGAGTAAAATGGGGTATCCCTGCGGAGGAACTGCCACCGCCCGACAACGCTGCGGCTTTGGCCTGATCGCGGCTCAACAACCACGCGAGAGCCACGCCTCCAAGACCCCCCGCCGTATTGGAAAGGAAGTGGCGACGTGACAACATCGCGGGCATCGCCCCCGAATGGAGACCGGGACCTGAACCGGGCGGTGTCGACTCAGTGAACATAAATAAACTCTGTTGAATTGAGCAAAGCCCAGCAAAACTCGGCCAAACCCCGCTGCTGGACGGCTGCGAACGCCCGTTCTGTCTCTTCGTGGCTCGGGCTGCGACCCAGGGCCAGGGCATAGGCGGCTTGAATCGCTGGCGTGCCCGGACGACCTGCGGCCATCTCCGCGCGCCGGGCAAGGCGCTCCGCCTGACGCTGGACAAAGGAACTGTTCATGAGACCCAGCGCCTGAAGGGGGGTGATGGTGACGGTCCGGCGCGGGGTCTTGACCGATGGGTCGGGACAATCAAAGGCATCGAGAAACGGGTCTTTGCCGGAATTCACGTTCATCCGGTAGACCGTGCGTCGGTTGAATTCGCCATCGCCGCGATCAAAGGGAAAATAAAAGGTCGCGTTGAAATCGGTGGTCGTGAACGGACGGAAGCTGGGTCCCCCAAATTCCGGGTTCAACTCACCGCTCACCGAAAGCATGGCATCCCGGACCACCTCTGCTTCCAACCGCCGGGGTGGGAAACGCCAGAGCCATTGATCTTCGGCATCGAGGCGCATGGCCTCGGGGCGGGCCTGGGACGACTGACAATAGGTATCGGAGGTGACGATCCATCGATGGACGGCCTTCATGCTCCAACCGCTGTCTACAAACGAGGAGGCCAGCCAGTCGAGCAGATCGGGGTGCGAGGGGCGTGCACCGTTCACCCCAAAATCGCTCGGTGTGGCCACCAATCCCTGGCCGAAGTGATACTGCCAGAGGCGATTGACCATGACCCGGGCCGGCAACGGATTATCGGGATGGACCAGCCAGTCAGCAAACCGGCGGCGGCGCGAGGCTTCGGGAGCATCGGCCGGAAGGCCGAAGTCGCTCGGTATTGCAGTTACGGCAGAAAGTCCCCCGGGGGAAACCACTTCGGCAGGGGATTTGACATCGCCCCGTTTGAGGCGGTGGGTGGGCTCGGGTTGAACGCGGACGCCGGCATAGGCCACGGGACCTGGCTGAGCGGCAGCCGCGAGTTCCTTGCGAAGCCGTTGTGCCGCCTCCAGGGTTTGAGCACGGGCCGCGCGTTGTTCAGGGGTCAAAGCAGCAAGGAGTTCCTCCTTCGACAGCCCGAACCCACCGGCGAGAAAGGAGGCGCGAATCTCAGTGGCGCTGAGAGCCCGAGGATAGACCGCCGCGGCGCGGATGGCCCCGGTCAGCCACGGTGAACCCCCCCCCTGATGTCGGAGTCCCAAAACCACATGGGCAGCACCCGCCTTGAAGACCGGCACGGGATTTTCGGAGAGGTACGGCTGCCCGTAGGGTTCGCCGTTGCGGTAAATCGAGACCCGATTTTCCACGTCGTAAACAACGGCCAGATGAATCCATTCATCCGGCCCGGCGGTTTCTGCGGGGGCGTTGAGATCGCGGGTGCGGCGGAATCCATCGCTTCCGGCGGTCCATTGGCCCGCCTGCCGTTCCCCGAATGTGATGGCGTCAAACTGGGACCCATCCAGGGTCTCCACGGAAATGGCCGCACCACCCCTTTGTCCGAGGTCGGACAACCGGACCCACGCTTCCAGGGTCTTTTCGCGAAGGTCGACTGACAGCGGGGCGCTCAGGAAATAGGCTCCATCCGCGGGCAGTTCCAATTGTCCGTTGCGGACCATCGCCCCGCCCCGGGTCTCTCCCGTACTGCTCCCCAGCGTCTCCGTGTCATCAAAGCTCCAACGGAGCAACGCCTCCGGTCCCGGTGCCGCCGGGGCCTGCGGGTGCCGGGCACGAGCAGCCTTCCACGCGATGTCGTTCCAGCGGGTGATCTCACGATCGATCTCAGTCAGGCGGGCTCGCGTGGCTGACGTGCGGGCCGTTCGGCTCTGTCGTTCGGCGTCCCCCTCCAGTGGGCGTTCACCGTGTTTCACCCCATCGAACACCGACTTCAGACGAAAATAATCCGCTTGTGGTATGGGATCGAACTTGTGGTCGTGACAGCGGGCGCAATTGACGGTCAGTCCGAGGAAGGTCTGGCCCACCACACTCAGCAGATCCTCCATTTCCTCCTCCCGGGTGATGGCCCTCTGGGTGGCATTGGCCTGCGCATTCCCCGCCTGGTCGTAGGCTCCGCACACCAACAGGCTGGGTCCAACGATGCCGTCCGTTGTCAGCGGTTCCAGAACGTCGCCCGCAACCTGCTCCCGCATGAACTGGTCGTACGGTTTGTCCTGATTGAAACTGCGGATGACGTAGTCCCGATATGGCCAGGCATTTTCCCGCAATCGGTCGTACTCAAACCCCGTGCTTTCGCTGAAGCGGGCCAGGTCAAGCCAGTGTCGTCCCCATCGTTCGCCATAGTGCGGCGAAGCCAGCAGCCGGTCGACCAGCCGTTCGTAGCGGTCGGGAGCGGTATCAGCGAGAAAATGGGCCAGTTCCTGCGGCGTTGGGGGCAACCCGATGAGGTCGAAATAAAGTCGGCGGACGAGGACCGCTGGTTCGGCAGGAGGCGATGCTGTCAAGCCGTGCCCGGACAATCGGGTCCGGATGAAGGCATCCACCGGATGGCCTGGACCAGGAACGGTGGGACGATGGACCGATTGATAGGCCCAGTGTGGCGAAGGTTTTGCCATCGACGTCGGCGACCCGGAAGAGTCCGTTTCGGGCGCTGAGGCCGCCACCTCCGAGGAGGGCGGGAAACAGGTCAGCAACAACGCCGTCAAGGCGGTCAAACCCCTTCTGAAATATGGAGCCGGAGCAGACATCGTGCTGGAGGATGATAGGTATCACCGGTACCGGAATCCGTCCATCGGGTATCATCCCCGGAGTGTTCCCAGCAACATGTGGGCGTAGGGAATAAATCCGGCGCTTTGCAGGGTGGCGCGGGAGGCGAGGTTTTCGGTGGAACATCGGGCGGCGGGAATGGCTCCCAGCCGGTAACATTCCTTTTTCAGTTCCTGGACCAGAAATCGTCCATACCCCTGGCGTCGGTACGGCTCATGAATTTCCATATGAATATCCCCATAAGGCCGGTTGTAATGGAACAGGATGCCGCCAGTCCCCACCACCACGCCATCCCGCTCGAGATTCCACTGGCCGCCGCCCTGACGAAGGTCCATGCAGGCGCGCACCTCATTGTCGGGTGTCACCTGGCGGAGGACCGCTCCATTGCCGGAGTGGCGGGTTGCCGTCTGATCGGCAAAAACGATGCGCTCGCTGACAATGTCGCGGGCGTAGGCATGCAACATCACCGTGAGCAGAACTTCATTGGACTGGACCTCGAAATGACGGGATTCGGCGACGGAGAGCAGGGCTTCAAAATATTCAAATGCCCGCAGCCGATGTTCCGGCAACAGATAGAATTCGAAGAGGGTTGCTTTGTCCTTCCACGGCCCATCTATCGCCACCGTGCCGAATCCGATGAGGCACGTTCCCAAATCAATGCGATAGGTCCGGGTCCAGCCCTCGCGTCGATGAATGGAATCGTGAACGACCTGGCAATTCATCTCTGCCCGGAATCGGGTGCGCAATGGCAGAATATCGCCTGGAGGCGCGATGGTGACGTGGGCAACAGACTTCGGGGACTGGCCCGAAGAGACTAGATGAGGAACGTCGGCCGGGGCGACCCGGTCCCCGGAATCGGACGGAGGGGTGTTCATGGGACGGCCCGGGGAATACGGGAGAACTCGGCCAGGATCAACCCATTTGCGTAGGGATATCTCGACCGATAGGGATGCCTCGCCGCCGTGGCGAGGTCACACGGCACCCACCTTCGGGGGCCCTGTCGCCAAAAACAATCCAATCGAACGGGTCCCAGCGACCCCTCGGCCAGCAGGCGGTCGAGGTCAGGATTATACCCGGTTGGGAAGGTTAGGAACAGCCGCCCGTGGTCGGAGAGCAACGATTGGCAATGCCGCACGCAGGCAAGGATTTTTTCACCGGACGATCCGGGAGCGTCATCGTCGAACCCAATATGTTCAAACGTGGAAATGGAAAGAATCAGGTCAAATCGTTCACCGGGGTTGTACTCGATGATGTCCGTGTTGATGACACCGGGTGATTTCTCGTATTTATCGATGATGGTGTGGTGGGACGGAACGTAGTGGCTGAGAACATTGCCCACTTCGAGGATTCGCCCGCCGGTGGATTCCGTCACCAGACTCCGGGCAATCGGAACCTCGATCATGCGTTCGCCACACCAGGTCATGTTGTAGCGATGGTAAAAGCAGGAAAATTGTTTCCCGCGCCAGGTGAATGATTCGGGTCTTAAGACGGGCAGGATGACCGGCGCAAAAACAACCCGCAGGGGCTTCAGCAACAACTCACTCCAACCGAACCGCCGTGCAAACCAGGAGACACGCCCGGTGAGTCCGGCGTACAAGTGACTGCCCATATCTAAAACCTTGTGGCGGTGCTTTGGACATGGCAAGCCATAACTGCCGCGTGAGGGGTTCGCTTATGGAGAACGTGGACCGCTCGATTTCGAAATTTGAATGGAGACGGATCACGGCCCCACCGGGGTGACGTCCACCACCCGATAAAGCCGACCGGTCACTGGCTGGGATTCGTCGTAAAGACTCTGAGCTTCGCCGTTTCCAACGACAGTCTTCCCCAGGTTTGTCCAGGGACCGTTGCTTTTCAAATCCCAGGATTGGGGCTGATAAATGCGACCCGCGACGGATTTCCACCAGAATTTGGCGACTACGGCGAGCCCGGCTTCGGGCCAGGGTTGCGAAGGACCGAAACCATCCAATTCCATGACGCGGACCCCATTGTAGTAGTTGGAGGCATACGGCGTGAATTCCGCTCTGAAATCCTGAGCCGTGACGGCCGGAATTGTCTCGGATAGCGCCAGGGCAGGGACTGAATACCGATTTGTGAACGGATGGGTGGGAGTGACATCCGACAGAACCAAATCAAAGTCCATGGATCCCGGAGATTTGGCGAGGAGTCGAAACCGGGCGAATTCCCGCTGGTTTCCATACCGGGGTCCGTCCCCGGCACTATAAAGCTCATAATGATCAATGGTCACGGGCGCCAATGTATGCCATTCAATAAATCCAATATGGCCCGGAGGAAATCCGTCAGCGAAAATAAAGTCGCCCGGTTCTGGGGAACGCGGCTTCAAGTTGGCACCAAAGATATCCTCGGGGGCATAGGCGTTTTGGGTCGCACTTGGGGAACTGCGCACAACGACGTTTCCGCGTGAGGTGTCCCACAGATCATTGGCCACGCCGTAGGCTGAGCCCGCCCTGACAGTGGATACACCGCATAAAAAAAGGAGAACCCAGGCGAGGATGGTCCGGTGGGGAAACTTCATTTTGGGAGGCTTTGACCGCCTGCATTTTTAGTCAAGTGACATTACCCGGGGTGAACCGGATAGGGGTCCAGGCTTGCTCGAGGGCAGCGAGGACCTCCGAGACAGGGACGTCCATCGACTCCTTAAGACTGACCGGTCTGCGCTACGTCGTGGTGGTTGTTTCAGGGAGAGTGTCGACGGTTGCGTCCGCTTTTGCCGCCGCGGTCCACTCCCCGGAAGTCACCTGTTTTTTCGACTCGCCATCAACCGGGGGAATGATTAAAAGGAACGGCTTCGGGTTTATTCTGAAACCGATTTTTCACCATGCTTACCATTCGAGACCTCAAGATGTCCGTCGGCGGTCGAACCTTGTTCGAACATGCCGCCATGCAGGTCAACTATGGCGACCGCGTGGCGTTGGTGGGACCCAATGGTGCGGGGAAATCGACCCTTTTTTCGTTGATCCTGAAGCAACAGCAGGCCGACGAGGGCACCATCGAACGCGACGAATGGACCATGATTGGCTACCTGCCTCAGGAAGCCGAAACCGCTGGAAACGAAACCGCCCTCGAAATCGCCACGGGTCGCGCGGGTGAACTGGAACGTCTTGAGCACCGGCTCAAGGAGTTGGAGGCGGCTGGTACGGTATCGGGTCCAGAGTACCTGGAGACCCACGCCAAACATGAGGCGTTGAACAACCCTGAGGTCGAGGCGCGGGCCAAGAAAATGCTGGCCGGTCTCGGCTACAGCGAAGGCAATTTCAACAAGCTGGCCCGCGAACTAAGCGGCGGCTGGGTCATGCGCGCCCACCTGGCGCGACTGCTGGTGATGGAACCGGACCTCCTGCTGCTCGACGAACCGACCAACCACCTCGACCTGCTGTCGTTGCTCTGGCTCCAGGAGTACCTGAAGAGTTACACGGGGGCGATCCTCATGATCTCCCACGATCGGGAGTTCATGGATGAAATCGCCACGGAAGTGTATGAGATCGCTGAGAAAAAACTGATCGCCTACACCGGGAACTACACCGCCTACCTGGAGCAACGCGAGGCCAACTACGAACGTCAGCAGGCAGCCTATAAGAATCAACAAAAAGAGATTCAGGCTCTCCAGGAATTCGCCGACCGCTTCCGGGCCGTCCCCTCCAAGGCGTCCCAGGCGATGGCCAAGCTGAAGCAGATTGAGCGGATGGAGCTCATTGAAAAGCCGATGGCCCCCCGCAAGCCGTTCCGCTTCCAGATTCCACCGCCGCCCCGGGGTGGCCAGAGGGCCATCTCCCTCAAGGGCATTCACATGGCCTACGGGAGCAACCAGGTTTATGCCGGCCTGGACCTGGTGGTCGAGCGCGGCGAACGAACCGTATTGGTCGGCCCCAATGGAGCCGGTAAGTCCACGTTGCTGAAAATCCTGGCCGGTGTCCTGGAGTTTCAAAAGGGTGAACGGGAGCTCGGACACAACGCCAAACTCGGTTATTTCAGTCAGCATCGCGGCGACACCCTCAATCCCAACCGGACGGTGCTGGATGAAGTCCTGGCCAGCGCCCCCGCCCTTCGGGAGGACGAAGCCCGGGCCATCCTGGGTTCCTTCCTGTTTCGAAAAGAAGAAATCTACAAGCTGACATCGGTTCTCAGCGGCGGCGAAAAGAGCCGCTTGAACCTGGTGAAATTCCTGGTGGACCCCCCGAATCTGCTGCTGATGGACGAACCGACCACCCACCTCGACATCCTGGCGGTGGAGTCTCTCACCATCGCATTGGAACGGTACGAAGGCACCCTGGTGTTTATTTCGCACGACGTCCATTTCATCCGCAAGATGGCCACCAAGGTCCTGCACGTGAACGCCGGCCGAATCCTTCCCTATGCCGGCGGTTATGATTATTACCTCGAGAAAACCGGGGCTTTGGGCCGCGGCCGGGCGGCGCTGACGGCAGGTTGAGCCGTCCCCCTCGCGCCGGATGGACCGGTCCAGATGCTCCATGACCCCTTCCACTCCATCCGGTCCCAGTGTGTCGCGGTGTGTGCATCTCCTGCGTCTCCTCCCGTTGGTGTTGGTGGTTTCCGTCCTGGCCGGTTCGGCCAGCGCCCTGTTTTTGACCGCCCTGGAGCGGGTGACCCGCCTTCGTTTTGCCCATCCCTGGCTCGTCTATTTGTTGCCGCTGGGCGGTCCGGTCATCGTCTGGCTTTATCGCCGCTGGGGCTCCGGCAGTGAGCGTGGGACAAACCTGATCCTGGACGAGATTCATCAACCGGGTGCGGGCGTGCCCTTTCGCATGGCGCCCCTCATCCTGGGAACCACCCTTCTCAGTCATCTCTTCGGTGGATCGGTCGGACGCGAGGGAACGGCCGTTCAAATGGGAGGGGCCATCGCCGGCGGTTTTCTCGATGGGTTTCGGATTCCCAAAGCCTTGCACTCGTCCGTGCTTCTGGCGGGAGTGGCGGCGGGATTCGGATCGGTCTTTGGGACCCCGCTGGCCGGAGCGGTGTTTGCCCTGGAGGTTCTGACCCGGGGACGCCTTTTTTCAGAGGCCCTTATCCCGTGTTTGATCGCCGGGGTGGTCGGTGACCTGACCTGCACCGCCTGGGGCATTCATCACACGGCCTATTCGATGGCCCCCATGGAACCCTCCCGGTGGACCGTGGGACACCTGGATTTGGTTCTCCTAGGCAAGGCCGCCGTCGCCGCCGCGGCCTTTGGTTGGATTGCCGCTGGTTTTATTAAGGTCAGTCATGGGGTGCAGCACTTCTTTCTGACTCGCATCCCTCAGGCCTGGTTGCGACCTGTCCTGGGAGGCCTGGGTGTCCTGTTCCTGACCTGGATTTTGGGCACCCGTTCCTACCTGGGCCTGGGTGTCACCAGCCCCAACGCCGGGGATGTCACGTTGGTCTCCTGCTTCCACGAGGGTGGTGCCGCCCCCCTGAGTTGGCTGTGGAAACTGGTGTTGACCGCCCTGACGCTGGGCTCTGGTTTCAAGGGGGGGGAAGTCACCCCGTTGTTCTTTATCGGTGCCGCCGCGGGCAACGCCCTGAGCGGAGTTCTGG
>Ga0136644_10003286_pt1 | contig 12136 bp, 11 predicted proteins | sample C_130820_EF_Meta_FD_94780 | JGI IMG/M metagenome (GOLD analysis project Ga0136644, IMG submission 94780) | Freshwater microbial communities from Lake Croche, Canada to study carbon cycling - C_130820_EF_MetaG (v2) (version 2) | ecosystem: Environmental > Aquatic > Freshwater > Lake | place... | reverse complement strand
AGCCCGAGCCAGCCGCCGCCGCCGAGCCCGTCTCCGCCGCCGCCGCCGAGCCTGTCTCCGCCTCCTCCCCCGAGCCCGTCTCCGCCGCCACCACCGAGCCCGAGCCCGCCACCGCCGACACCGCCTGAGCTAAGCCCACCACCTCCGCCGCCGCCCGAGCCGAGCTTGCCGCCTCCGAGCCCTGTTCAAGTCTACATGTGCGGTCCTCACTCGCTCGAGTGCTCGGCGTATTCGGGCGAATGCTCCGGACGCGTGAGCCCGGGACTCTCCCCGGGACTCTCGCCCGGAATGGCGTCGTCCGGTGTAGTCCCTGTGCTGGCGCACGAGCCACAGTATACGTGCCACTGCATCGATGGCTGGACTGGGCGGGCGTGCGACGTCCCGCCCGAGGCGGCAGGGACGGCGCCGGTGCCCTAGTGAGGCACGGCTCGACGACAGAAGGGGGCGCGCGAAAGCGCGGCGCGCACGGCTCAATTCAACTTTTCATTCAACGACTTCACGAGAAAGCCGGAGCTGTCTTGGTCCACGTCCAGCACGCTCCCTTGGAACCGCAGGCCCGCGCTTACTTCTATGTTGTAGCACAGCAAGATGTTGAGCGAGTTGCACGCGCACGCGAGCACGAGCTCCTCCACCGTGCGCCACTTGTAGACAAAGAGCCGGCGCGGCGCCCCCGCGCTCACGGGCGCGGGCTTGAGCGAGTCGAGCGCGTTCGGACTCTCAACCAAGTCCATGAGCTGAAACTCGTCGTCGGATTCGGCCATCCGGTGGTCGAGCGCGCGCGTGACGATGTACGCATCCTCCCGCGACCTGAAGGCGACCAGGGCGGTGCGCTCTTGCCGAAGGCTGAAGCTGGTGTTGTCGTGCCTGTCGACGACGGTGAAGAGCGGCACGTCACTTGACAGCGTGTGCGAGTGCGGGGGCCGCCGGGACGAGGAACTCTGCAAAGCACGCAATGCAAGCTTTGGCGACCGGCGCGTCTGTCGCCCGCGACGTCGGCCCGTAGCTGACGACGCTGAGCGAGCCGCAACGAGGGCAAGGCTGGGCGGCGCCATACATTGAAGGTGCCACCCACGGCGGCTTATATGCCGCGAACCGTCAGCTGTTGGCAAATAATATAAGCTTGCGCGCGCGCGTGTGTAATAATGGCTGGACTTCCTTGGTCTGGCGGCGGCACGATGAACCCTCCCGGCGGCGTCGGGAGCGCGAGCTACAACCCGGGCGCGATCAGCACGGCGGCGGCTCCCAACCCGTGGCAACCCTTCTTTGGCGAGCCGCAACGTGATGTGAAGATCAACCCGTACGGCGCGTACGGGCGCGAGAACTGGACGCTCCCGGACGCGTACAAGGGGTCGCTCCCGTACATGACGACGCTGATGATCCACATGATCAGCGACGAGGACCTGTGGCCCACGCGCGTCGTGTGCCCCATTCGCGTCACGGAGGAGGAGATGGAGATTGTGTGGGACGAGGTGGTGTTCAACGACCACCTCCTCGGCCCCGTGCCGGAGGAGGGCGTCAGCCGCCTGGTGACCCAGCAGACCAACGAGCGCCGCGACCACTACGTGCGGTACGGCATTGCGCTCATCCTGGAGCACGGGTTCATGAAGACGGCCAAGGGCCAGCAGGCGTACTCGATGAACCTGCAGCAGATCCGCAACGCCACGCTGGAGACGATGTACTTTGGCGTCATCGAGGCGCTCCTGCGGAGCAAGCAGTACAGCCAGGCGTGGACGCGCCGGTACGGCATGCAGGCCCGGAGCGGCGCCGCGCTCCGTGGCTTCCTCGGCGACGAGGTGGAGCGCTACATGGTCGTCCAGAAGACGGAGTACGGTTTCGACATGCTGGACGCCAAGGCCAAGAAGTACCTCCGCGCGTCGGGCGTGACGCCCGACACCTGGATCCTGCCCGAGGGGACGTCCACCTTCCTGAGCCTGGTGCGGCCGGAGAAGCGCGACTACCTCCTCGCCGGCCCCGCCGGCCAGGCCAGCTTCCGCAACGCGATCACCCAGGAGCAACCGCCTCTCGTTCAGTCCTCGGGCGCCAACGCGTGCACCGTGTTCGAGAGCAAGAGCTTCGACGTCCCCGGCGCCCCCGGCCCCATCGACCCGCTCACGCGCAACGTCAGCGTCGGCGAGTACGTCACCATGGTGGACACCGCGTCCGACGTGGTGGCGGCCCCCGAGTACAAGTCCTTCATGCGCGACATTTACGTGTACAACGAGCAACGCGACGACTTCAGCCGCATCACGCTCCGCAACGCGCTCAAGGCGTGCTGCCGGTTCGACGAGAACGGCGAGCTCTTTTTCCCGCCCGGCTTTCGCGGGGGCGGGGGCGACTCCGACCCCGACCCTTTCGTCAAGAGCGACCTGACTCCCGTGTACACCTTTGGCGACATGCGCGAGAGCAGCTTTTCCGAGGCGACCGCGCGCAAGGTGGCGCAGGGCATCGTGTCCAAGTTTCTCGACAAGATGAGCGGCGGCGCAATGAAGGACTACAACTGGGACGACATGAAGCTTTCACCTGCTGCTGCTGGTGCTAATTTGGTCGATTTCAGGCGTAGGGCGTGCCTCAAGGCGTTCTACGAGTTTGTCAAGGAGCGCCTCGGTGACAGCCGTGTCTTCCAGAAAGCGTACGCGCCCGGATGGCGCCGTGCCGATTGGTTTACTGCGGGAGATGCTGTTACCCAAACTGATACAATTCCTCTCGGTGGATTTTGGTTGAATACGATATGTGAACAATTGCCACGAGCTCCGGAACCAGGCGACCAGTGGAACTTAAATCGAGGCGACATTACTGCAGAAGTCGCTCTACAAAACATTACTGCGATTTTCAAAAAGGTACTTTCCACCCCTGAAAACCCAAATCCGCCAAGCCCTTTTACCGACGCTGGTATTTCATGGGATGTTGTGCGTACTGCATTAGGCCGCCTCATTTCCAGCTCAGATGAGCCAAGCATAAGCGAAGTTGCGTTAAACAACTCTACGCTCGACAAGTTTATCACGCGCATTCAAATGTTTAACAAGCAACAATTTGGTGCAGGCCCAGGAATTAGGACAGTGATTCTACTTTACAACATTGCCGTGTTGATTGAGGAAAGCTTAAAATTTAAGGATCTCATGATTCGGGCAGATGCTGGAAAGCACTACGCATTTGTTTTGCACAAGGCTCTACTTGCACTTTCAAATGCTAGGGGCGACCAGAATCTCCCTGATGCTGCTGCTGCTGCTGCTGCTATTGTTGCTGCTAATCCCAAAACAATAACTGAAATTTTTGCACAATACTTGGCAGCAATTGTTGATCATGATAACCTTCCAGGTATAAACTCCCCTTTTCAATTCAAGAAAGACTCTGCAGCAGTGACTAGAGCACTTTGGGGCACTCAGGCGTTTGCTGACGCAATTGCCAACGCCGGAGGCGCCCCGCCGCCGCCGCCGCCCCCCGCCGGCACCGCCGTCACCTTCGGCGCCTTTGACGTGCCCGCGCTCAACGCGCACTACGGCGCGATGGGCGATGAGTACGACGAGGATATGATGCGCGGCGCCAAGAAGCAGCGCACCGGCTCGGGCGTGCGCTTCGGCGCCGTCCGCCGCCTGGAGGCGGACGAGCTCGCGCACCGCCGCGCCGAGGCCAACGGCGAAGGCGAGGGTTTTGACGACGTCAACATCGACCTGACGCGCCTCCGCGGCGCCGTCCCGGGCTTCAACCCGGCGATGATGGAGCGCTACAGCGAAATCAAGACCGGCACCGACCCCGTGCTCGTCAAGTCGGTGCTCCTCACCCTGCTCCACACGCCCGTGACGGAGAAGTCGCTCATGCGCCTCATCGACTTTGACGTCCCCTTCCCCTTCGAGTTCATCCTCTTCCGCCCCCGCATCACGCACCAGATGGCGACGGGCATCTTGCTGAAGAAGGGCCCCGAGACGGGGGAGACGCTCATCGGCCACGCCGACTTCCAGATGTCGGACGACGTGGTGCGCAAGCTGCACTACGGCAACTTTACGCTGTACAGCAAGACGGTGGTGTGGAAGTCGGACAACGTGTACCTGGCGGAGAACATCGTGGCCACGGGCTACATCGGCGGCAACGACGTGGCGATGAACACCATGGGCTCCCTGTACCCCGTCAACGGCTCCAACCCGGACGGCCCGCGCTCGATGTACGTGGCCATGGTGCCCGTGTCCGGCGCGGCGAGCGAGGATGCCACCTCATCGGCGGGCGGCGGCTACTTCAACCCGATGGACATCACCGGCTCGTTTGCGTCGGCGACGATGCCGCACCTCAGCAACCTGGACGCCGAGGTGGGCAACGGCAACGGCGCCACGCACTACCCGGGCGCCGCCTTCTACTCCCTCGTCTGGCGGCTGAGCAACAAGGCGCAACGCAACTACGTCGCCGAGTACGTGCCGCTCTCGGTGGCGCACGACAACACGCTGTGCTTCCAGGGCCACCAAATGGCGTACAACCCGGGCTCCAAGGCGTTTGACCTCACCACGGTGAACACGGGCCACTTCGGCGACCGCGTGTACCCCGGGTGCGGCAAGGTGCGCCGCATGGCGAACCAGAAGTACCTGCAACCAATTTCTTTCACGACGGCGTTTGGAGCGTCGGCGCAGGTGACGAGCATCATCACATAAAAACTAGCATTGTAATTTCTCCTTTTTCCCGTCCATATACTTGGCCGCGTCTCGTCTCGCGCTCATGTGGGCCTGCTGGGCGTGGTTGTACCAGCGCAAGCCGCCGCCGACCCCGCGCGTGGTGTCGATCGGCACGATGCTCGGGGCGCCGCCCCCGCAGTGCGGCAAGCTATACTGCCGGTAGGAGGCACCGCCCGGTGATGTCCTTCACCGGGCGCGCGGAGGCTGTGACAACCTCCTTGAGCGCGTTGTGGCGCACGATCCGGGTCAGCGCCTCCACGTCGCCCTGACTGGTGTGCTGGCCCTCCGGCGCGGCGCCGAACAGGTAGCCGTACAGGGCCGCCTGGCGGAACGAGCCGCCCACCTGGGCGCGCGAGAACACCTTTTTGGCGGCCCGCAGGGCGTCGGCGGAGTAGATGGCGTCGAACGCGGGGAAGGCGGCGGGGTCGACGGCGCTGTTCTTCTTCAGCATGAAGGGCAGGTCGAAGGCGTCGCCATTGTACGCCACCAGCAGTGGGCGCGGGCCGGCCACGTCGCGGAGCCAGCGCGCGAATTGCACGGCGACCTCGGCGTACGGCGGCGCGGCGGAGACGTCCTCGTCGCGGATGCCGTTGACCCGCGTCGCGTCGGCCGGGATGGGCTTCGTGGGGCGCGCATACGAGTGGAAGAGGGCGTCGCCGCACCGGGCGGAGATGCTGAGTATGTCGTGCGTGTCCCGGTCCAGGCCCGACGTCTCGCAGTCCCAGACGACTGGATCACCCGTGAAGCAGGGCGCCGCGTTGGACATTCTCGTATTTCTGGGCGGTGAATAATAGTGTCAATGAACCTCCTGCGCTCGCTCCGAGCGTTCGAGCTGGCCACCGCCACCGCGCACGGCGTCCAGCTGGTGGCGCTGGTGGCGCTCGTGCTCTCCAAGCACGTCACCAAGCGCGTGCCCGTCAGCGTGCCGTACGTGACGTGGCCCAAGCGCGGCGACGCGCGCCAGACGTTCGGGTACAAGACGTACGAGGACGGGAGCATCGACATGTCCGCGTGCATCGTCGGCTTCTTCGCCCTGTCCTGGACGTACCAGACGGCGGCGGTGACGCTCTTTTGGCCCCAGTTCCAGCGCTGGCTCACCGAGTACTACATCCAGCCGCTCAGGTGGCTGGAGTACTCCATCAGCGCGAGCCTGATGGCGCTCCTCTTCGGCCTGCTCAACGGCATCACCGACACCTCCTTCCTGTACAACATCTTCGTCCTGTTTTTCCTCACCATGATGCTGGGCCTGGTGCAGGAGCTGGGCATGTCGGTGTACAAGCGCCAGCAGCAGGAGCGCCGCAACACGGTGGACCTGCTCCGCGGCATGTTCCAGAGCCAGGCCGACGCCAAGCCCGCATTCGGGCCGCCCTCGTACGACGTGGCGAGCAACACATTCATAGCGCACCCTGGCGAAGACGACCCCCCGGCGGCGCGGCGGGTGACATTCTCCGACGACGCCAGCCCCGCCAGGGCAAGACGGGCCGCCTCGCCCGCGCCGGCGTCGGCCGCCGCCCGCGCCCGCGACCTAGATAACGACAGGCTCACGCGCAACGACCTGGTGTACGACCTGACGCCGGAGGAGCCGCGGCGGTGGGTCAACCAGCGCTGGATGGTGCTGTTTCTGCCGCACATCTTGGGCTGGGTCGCGTTTCTTTCGCCCGTGAGCGTCTTCATACTCAAGTTTTCGTTGGCGGTGAGCCACAGCCCAAGCGCCCCGCCGTCCTGGGTCTACTTTCTGTACAGCTTCCAGTTTGTCATCATGGCCAGCTTTGCCTTTGTCCAGCTCTGGCAACAGCGCCACCTCTACCTGTACGCCCAGACGCGCGCCGAGTGCGCCCGCGTCTCCATACTGGCCGAGTTTGCGTACACCACCCTGTCGCTCGCCGCCAAGAGCGTGCTGTGCTGGGTGCTCTTTGCCAACATCATTGCGGAGAAAGGGATAGCATATTCTTGAAAAAAATATAAGTCCGCGCGTTAGGAGAGTGCATTAATGGCCGAGAGCACCAGGTTCCGACGTACGGAGAAGTTTTCGCCGCGGATCGCGGCGCAGCTCGAGCTCATTTTCAGCGTGGATGCCGCCATTTTGTTCCCATTCATCCTGGCCGCCCTCGGCACCATCATCACGAGCTTCGTTGCGGCTGCAAACTACTCCAAGTTTGGCAAGAACCCCGACATGGTCAAGTACGGCGTGAGCACCGACAAGCTCTCCGTGTCACTCTACGTGGCGGGGGGGCTCCAGATTGTCATGTGCCTCGTGCTCGCCGTGCGCGGCCTGACGGGAGGAAAAGAGGGCTGGCAGGCACAGGTGAGCGCTTTTTTCAAGTCCAGCTTCGTCCAGGCGGTGCTCTTCTGGCACATATTCCTTCCTAACCTGCTCATCACCGGCACGTGGGCCGGGCGCGTCGCCATCGACGCCACCGTCGTGGCCAATGCCAACGCGGACAAGCTCTTGGAGGTGAACAGCGCGCTGAAGATGGCGTGGGCACTGCACTCCGCCGCGTTTGTCTTCTCCAACGTGTTTTCGTCCATGGTGCTCGCATTCATCACGACAAACACAGCGCACTTTCAGTTTCTTAGCGACATTATTGCATAGCCTCTTGTAACACTAGTCACTCCCTTCCAAGGCCTGGAGCACGCGGCGCAGGTGCGCGCGCAGCGCCTCCGTTGCGGGTGCCTCCTCCGCCTTGCGCTTGCCCGACGCCGACGCCGACACCTCGTCGCCCGGGTCCGTCACGCGCAGGTCGCCGGCGGCGACGCGCTCGCGCCGGGCCGCCATTATGAGGTTCACCTCCGCGTCGATGCGGGGCAGGGGCCACTCCCGGAATGTCAACAGGTCGGGGTGCACCTGCACGAGCGCCATGGACGCCACGCTGATGCCGTAGCACCGCTCCAGCATCCAGGAGTAGGCATTTTGCTGGAGCACGTAGTGGCCATAGTTTGAGTTTGCCAGCTTGTGCAGGGGCGGCAGGCCGCACTCGCCGCGGAACCCCTCCGTCTTCATGTCCGCCACGCGCTTCCAGTCGACCATGTGGTGGGCGCCGTGCTCGTCCACCCAGAGCGAGTCGATCTGGCCGCACACCAGCTCCGGCTCGGAGAAGACGGACCACTCGGTGCGGTACGGCGTCCAGGTTGGCCTCGTCTCGCGCCACGCCTTGTATTGCGCAAACTCGGGCGAGTCAGCCTGGTGCGCCTCGCCGTTGAGGCATAGCTCGATCTGGAGGTGCGTGTCCGTCCCCGCGCCCGAGGCGCGCGCCCCCGCCGCCGACCAGGTGCGCGCAATCTCCAGCTTAGCCAGCTCGTCCGAAAAACCCACCACGCCGGTCAGGTAGCTGATGAGGTTGTAGTACTTGTTCTCCTTGTTGCGCTTCCACGAGGCGTATGAGCGCTCAATGGTGGCGGCGGCGTCAAACGACGGAAAGTACTCGTGCACCAGGCCGGACACGCTGGACGGGTACCGCTTGCCGTCTATGTAGTACTTGTGCGCCGCCTCGTCGAACCGAATGCGCGCGTCGCGCGGGTGGACGTTGACGCGCGCGAGCGCCAGGCGATCCAGCGGCGCGGGAGGCATTTGGGCGGGTATTTGTTCGAAGTGTCGCACGCACATCATGTCGAGTGCCAACACCTACGACGGCCGCACCCGCGGCCCCTGCGCGTCGTGCTCCGGGCCCATGACACGCGTCGACGTGGCGCGGCGCCGCACCGCCGTGCTCCCGTGCGGCCACCGCCTGCACGCCGCGTGCGTTCCCGCGGGCGACGACGCGGCGTGCCCCGCGTGCCTAGCCCCATTCGACGCCCGCTCCGAGGACGGCGACCCGTACGAGCTCGGCGCCGTCATCCGGCGCGCGCTCGCCGCCGCCCCGCCCGAGCCTGGCGCCGAGCGCGAGCTGGAGCTCCTGGGCCTGGACGCGGTGCTCGAACGCGGGCGAACCACCGCCATACGCGTGGCGCTCGCGCGCGGGCCCGAGGCGCGGCGGCCTGGGGTGTCGTGCGCCGTGGTGCTCGTCAGCCCGCGCACGGGACTGGCGCGCTACTGGCTCGGCCGCAACAGGCGGTACAAGCGCGCGGAGCGGGTGGTGCCCGCCTTGAGCCGCGACTGGCGCGCCACCGCCGCCGCGGTTTCGAGCGCCGTCCGCGAGCTGGTGGAGGAGGCTATTTGCGAGAGGAGCTCATATCTCTAGCTCATATCTCTAGCCGCCTCTTGAGCGGTCAAAGTCAGACAAGAAACAATTATAGTACAACCCGGGTCATATAACGACATGACATATAACGCACACCGCGGGGGCGGGGGAGGTAGGTTCTTTGTGGTTAACTTTTAACCCTTTGGATGGTATGCGTTACTTCATGTACCATGGTACACTGTACCATGGTACACTGTACCATGGTACATGTACCATGTGTGTCATGCGGCCGCCTCTTGAGTGGTGAAAGTCAGACATGGTACATGTACCATGGTACACTGTACCATGGTACATGTAACGCCCGTATCACACATGTAACGCCCCGTCAAGACCCGGGTCACTTTTGTATGTAACTCCGGTGTAACATCATTGTGGGCGTATGCGTTACATGTACCATGGTACACTGTACCATGGTACATGTACCATGTGTGTCATGCGGCCGCCTCTTGAGTGTGAAAGTCAGACATGGTACATGTACCATGGTACAGTGTACCATGGTACACTGTACCATGGTACATGGTGTAACGCATTTCCGCGAGGCAGCGGTGGAGTTACATACACACTTGATGTAATGCCCACGTCACACGCACAGGTGCCCCCGCACTGCGCTTGTCAGCTCCTTCATGGCCTTGCACTTGCGGCGGTGCTTGCGCCACGCTTTTGCGCCGCACGCCTTGGAGCAGTAGGCGACGGTCCAGCACCCGGAGCACGCTCGCACGGCAACGCCGTCGGCGCACACGGGGCAGAACTGGAAACCGCTCGAGCGCGCCAGGGCGTCCGTGCTCGTGTCCTCCATGCCGACCATGTAGGCCGCGGTGTGATACAGGTCGTTTTGAACGATGCTGTCCTTCGTTATGGAGACGTACGCGCGGCCCAGGTCGCGCGGCGTCATGGCGTGAATCTCCTCCGCGCACATCTTCACTTGGTCGTCCGCGTTGAGCACCTTGGTTGCTAGGTTTTCCAGGTTGACGAGCGCCTGCGCCAGCTCCCTGTCGGAGCGGAAGACGAAGGCGACGGAAGGCACCGCGGAGAACCGCCGCGACTTTTCCCCCGCCGCGTGCGCGGCGCTCCGCGCGACGGCGTAGAGCGCCTCTTGCACCGGGATGGGGATCATGGAGCGGTACAGGCGGACCGCGTTGTTGGTGCACGGCTCGAGGTGCAGGAGGCGCACCGCGCCCAGCACATCCGCGCTCCAGCCCTCGGTGCCGAGCGAACGCGCGGTGACGGACATGGGAAGGTTTGCGGCGTCCATGCGAGCAACAGGGCGCGAGGGACTGACGGGGGCGGGCGCGTTACGCCGCTGCGCGCGCGCACGAGCTGGGAACCTTTTGTCCCATTGCCCAAATGGCTTGCTCGTTGCATCTCGCTGTTGCGAGTGATAGAGCAGTTTCGCCCCGCGAATTGACGACCCGAGCACTCGCGCCCGCGTCGAGCAGTGCAGTGACGGCGCCCGCCGAGTTGCGGGCCGCAGCCTCCATTAGGGCGGTTCGGCCGTCCCAGTTGACGAGGTCTGGGTCCGCGCCCGCACCGAGCAACGCCCCGACGGAGGCTACGTCGCCGCCCCTCGCCGCCGCCATGAGGGGCGTGAACCCGTCATCCGGCGAAGGCGCTAGCGAAGCCCCCCCGCGAATGAGGGCGACGACAACGCCCGTGCACCCGCGCACGGCCGCCATCGAGATAGGCGTCCACACTTCGGCGCACCCGGCAGGCGAGTCGGGCGGGGCTCCGTCCGCAAGGAGGCGCTTCACCGCGGAGGTGTTGCATTCGCGCGCGAAGTGGCAGAGCGGCTGTGTTGCAACACATGTTAGAATGAGTGACGCGACACAGATGTGCTTGAACATGGCTAGGTGTCTAACACAAGCGCGCGTGAGCGCCGACTTATACGTCGCCCAGCGACAGCCATGGCGCGAGCGCGGTGATCAACGCCGCGTCGCTGTCGCCGTCTCCTTTCGAGGCGCTCTCCCACGCACGCGCGCGGAAGAGGCCCGGCGTGCAGAGCCCCACGCTCCACGCGTCTCCGCCCGCCCACTCCTCCTCCTTCTCCTCCTCCGCCAAAAGGAGCGAGCATGAAAACGGAATCTCCTTCCAAGCGGGCTCGAAAGCCGGCTCGCATGGCGCGCCCGCGCCCGCCGCGCCACAGGCGGCAGCGGCGGCGCGGCGCGCGAGCACGGCAGCTTCCTTGGTGTCAAACGGCCCGTTCTCCTCGCCCTTGTACACGTAGAACCACGCGCTCAGCTGGTAGTGAGCCACCATCTTGTAGGCTGGAACGAAGAAAACGGGCGAGGGCGGGGGCGGAGGAGCGACGGCGGGTGCACCGCCGGAAAAGTCCAGCGCGCGGCGCACCCCCTTGCGGCGCTTGGGCGGCGCGGGCTTGGCATTCAACGCATGGCGCGTAGATCGAACTGACTCGGCTCCCATGGCGGGCGAAAGTGAACATGGCCCCAAACACCGCGGGCCGCGGGCGTGTGGTTGTTGTATGACACGTGTTTCTCCTCTACGCTAAACGAAGAATTTCCTTGACCTCAGCCTCCAGATCAGCGTGTTTCTTCACTGCAGCGCTGAGCATCTGGCGACATTCGTTCAGGCTGGCTGTCGAGCTCGCAAATTTTTCCATAAGCTCCGAGAACCACGGGACGTTGGAGGCATTCATTTGGCGCTCAATAATGACAAGCTCCTTGGTATGTACGGCGGCCGCTGGGTGGGTCTTGCAGAGGCGGATATATGCCATTGCTTTGACGCGTGTGTCAAACACTTGCACGTCGCCATTGTTCCGTTCCGACATGCATGAGTCCTGATCCATCACGACAAACAGCATAGTCGAGAGGCGGCGACTTTTACGGAAGTGGCAACGAATCATCACCGCTCTCGTCGTCCAAGTAAAACAGCTTGGTCTTGCACTTTTGGCTGTGAAGAGCTGTAATAGTTTTTTCTATCCACTTATTCGTCATGTGTTCACCGTACACCGTGTCAATCAAACACAGCACGCCCGAGTGAAGCAAACGGGCGAGGGTGTGCTCGTCAAGCCCCTCGATGTCACTCTTCAGCACAACAACAGATGAGTTGTGAATGTTTTGCCGGAGCCAGTCCACAATGTCAACAGTTTTCACACGAGTTGATTCGATGTGTTTCTTGTCACGCACAAACTTTGATGTAAGACCAGCGCCCCACTCGTTGTTGTTGGCGGCGCCGTGGTCGAAGTAAAACTTTGACGTTCCGTACCGGTCAGAGACCGCCGTCTCCGTGTATATTGTCACATTCCATTTGTTTTTTTGATAGGAGAGCTGTAATTTCTGGAGCCGTTCT
>Ga0136644_10003285_pt1 | contig 12140 bp, 13 predicted proteins | sample C_130820_EF_Meta_FD_94780 | JGI IMG/M metagenome (GOLD analysis project Ga0136644, IMG submission 94780) | Freshwater microbial communities from Lake Croche, Canada to study carbon cycling - C_130820_EF_MetaG (v2) (version 2) | ecosystem: Environmental > Aquatic > Freshwater > Lake | place... | reverse complement strand
CCGCCCTGGGATGCCCTGGCGGTGTTGCTCCTCCTTGCTGGCATCAGCCAGCCGCGTCGTCGCGCCTTGCCAGGCCAGCCCATGGCGGCACACTCGGGCGCGTCCAACTGCGGTTTCTAGGTTAAACCTAGAAACCGCAGTTGACCGCTTCATGGCACTCAAAAATCTTATGCATAAACACGGCGATGACCCCCTGCATCTATTCACCTGGTGGGTGAGGTCGCTACGTGCCCGATTGCACCCCCCTGGGATGCCCTGGCGGTGTTGCTCTTCCTTGCTGGCTTCAGCCAGCCGCGCCGTCGCGCCTGGCCAGGCCAGCCCATGGAGGCACACTCGGGCGCGTCCAACTGCGGTTTCTAGGTTAAATCCGCAGCGCCTGGGCTTTTTGTTTTGAGCACCTCTACCGCTGCGCTTAAGCCCGCTTTGTGGGCGCTGATGGTGGGCAACTTCGTCATCGGCAGTGGTGTCATGGTGGTACCGGGCACCCTCAATGAAATCAGTGCCTCGTTGCGGGTGTCCACGCCAGTGGCTGGGCAGTTGATTGCGGCAGCGGCAGTCGTGATGGGTGTCGGTGCGCCCACCTTGGCCGCTGTGGTGGCGCGCTGGGACCGGCGCGGCCTACTGGCTCTGAGCATGCTTTGGTTTGCTTTTTGGACCCTGGCCTGCGGCTTTGCGGATGACTTCCAGACGCTGATGCTTTGTCGGGTGCTAGCGGTGGTGGCGCCTGCCGTGTTTACCCCCCAAGCTGCGGCCTGTGTGGGCTTGTTGGTGCCCGCTGAGCAGCGGGGACGCGCGATTACCTTCGTGTTTTTGGGGTGGTCGTTCGCATCGGTGATTGGCATGCCAGTAGGCGCTTGGTTGGCTGGCGCCTTGGGGTGGCGCTGGGCCTTTTTTGCCGTTTCTGCGCTGGCATTGGTCAGCGCCGTATGGGTTTGGCGCACGCTGCCTGTAGGCATACGGCCCATGGCCTTGCCCTTGGCGGCATGGCGCCAAACCCTGAGGAGTCCACTGCTCATGGCGGTGGTGGCGGTTACCCTGCTGTCGTCCTTCGGGCAATTCGTGTTGTTCTCTTATTTCGCGCCCTATTTCAAGGCGGTGCTGGGCGCCAGTGCGAGCCAACTGGGCAGCTTGCTGTTTTGTTTTGGCGGTTTTGGCCTGCTCGGCAATTTGTTCATGACGCGGCATATCGACCGATTCGGCAGCGCAACAGCGGTCACGGCGTCGCTGGCTGGCATTGCGCTCAGCCTGCTGCTGTGGCCCCTAGGGACGACCCTGCACCTGGCCGTATGGGTCATGATGCCGTGGGCCCTGGGCTGCTTTGCTTCCAATTCGGCGCAACAGGCTCGGCTGGCCGGTGCCGCCCCGGCTTTGGCGGGCGCCACCATTGCACTCAATACCTCGGCCATGTACGCCGGTCAGGCGCTGGGTGCGGGCAGCGGCGGCTGGATGATTGCGCACGGTTTGATGGGCGACCTGCATGGGTTGGGCTTTGCCATTGTGCTGCTGGCCGTCGCCACCAGCATAGTCGCCGCGCGGCTAAGCCAAGGGCCGCGCGGCGTTTAGGCTTCGAAGTCGGGGCAGTTCGCGGGCAGCGCCTTTTGCACCGCGTCTAGCGCCAGGCAAGCCTCAAACGCGGCCATGGTGCGGGGCAGACTGCTCAGGTCGGTATCGAATCGGCGCGCATTGAAAATTTGCGGCACCAAGCAGCAATCGGCCAGTGAGGGCGCGTCGCCATGGCAGTAGCGAGTCGCTGGCACTTGCGCCAGTTGGCGTTCGAAGGACAACAGGCCGTCGCGGCACCAATGGCGGTACCAGTCATTCCGGGTCTCCTCGGTCAAGGCCAGCGTTTTGCTCAGGTACTTCAGCACCCGCATATTGTTCAGCGGATGAATCTCGCAAGCCACCGACTGAGCCAGTGCGCGTACCCGGGCACGGCCCAGCGCGTCGCGCGGCAGCAGCGCGGGTTCGGGGTGCACCTCGTCCAGGTATTCGATGATGGCCATGGACTGCGACAAGCGCGCCCCACCGTCTAACTCCAACATCGGCACCAAGGTGTCAGCGGAGATGGCGGCATAGGCGGCTTGTTTGTGATCGCCACTGGGCAAATGCACGGCCTGGTAGTCGTAGCTCAAACCCTTGATAGCCAGCGCGATACGCACGCGAAAAGAGGCGGAGGAACGGAAGTAGTTGTAGAGCTTCATGGCGTGTCCAAGCGTTAGCGCAGCCCGGCGGGATGCGCGCTTGATTCTGCCCCATGTCGGTTGGCGCACAGAAGGCGGTCGTCCAGGTCGGCATGATGGGCGGCTTTGAGCACGCTTGCTGGCGCACCGCAAAGGGTTTCCACACATGCCAACTGTCATCGCCAACGGCCCGCAAGCAGCGTGTGATGCACGCGATGGGCCTTGAATACCGCCGCGACGCGTACGGATGAAGGGCCCAGTCAGGAACTGGCGCCAGACTTGACGCTGCTGCTGCAAAAGCTGGCGCCGGGCCTGAGCATGGTGCACCAGCATCTGTGGCTGATTGAGCTTTTGCAATGGGTGCGTGGCGACGCGACAGAGGCCGCGCCCTGTGTCGCCCGCATCCAAGCGCTGCTGATCGTGCTGGAGCGGAACCCGGCCATCCAGCGGCAGGCGCATGACTTGTGGCAGCGTGTGGTGCAACGGCTGGACGGCAGCACCTTGCTGGCCGACTACGGGTTTGCCTCCAGGAACGCGCTCGTGGGTGAGTTGATTCAGCGCCTGCACTTGAAACTCCTACCCCGCTCGCCGGAAACCCAGGACGCCTCCGAACTGTTTGCGCTGGCCATGCCCCAGGCATTGGACGCCGTGTGGATCGCCGCCTTGCCGGAACAGACCCTGCACGCCTTGGCTGAGCTGCTCACGGTTCCGCCCAGTCGCCACCATGCGCACTGTGCGCCTCCGTTCACTGACTGGCAGTGCACCGTGCTGGACGCGCTGATTTTTTGCACCAGCCAGGTTCGGGCAAGCGGCTTTGAGCCCGAAATTCGGCTGCGTGCGAACAGCGACCTGCACGCCACGAGTCCGTTTTATGCCCTTTCTTCGCATCTGGATGACTTGTGTGCGGCGTGGCGCGCCGGCCTGAACACCGACCAAGCCGCGCAGAACTTCAAGCTGCAACTCGAGTCCTGTCGCCACTTTGCCGCGACCGTTTACACCCATTTAGACACCCATGGCATCTCGGTCGATTTGGTGTTTCGCTTGCGCCAAATGCGTGAACGTGTGCTGCGCATTCGCAGCCTCATGGACTGTTTGTTGCTGAACGCGGAGCCTCGTCACGTGGCGCACTTGATTGCACACCTGGTGCAAGTCGGGCAGGAAAGTGCCAGCCTGGGCGCCTTGTTCAATGCCAATGCCTCCTTGCTGGCTGCCAAGGTGGCAGAGCGCAGCTCGGTCGCGGGGGAAAAATACCTGGCGCGCACCCGCTTGGAATACCGGGCCATGCTGGTTCAGGCGGCAGGCGGCGGGGCGGTCACCGCGTTCACCACCGCGCTGAAGTTTGCGCTCGCGGCGCTGGGGCTGGCCAGCTTTTGGTATGGCTTTACGGCGGGCGTGGTGTATGCGCTCAGTTTTGTGCTGATCCAGTTGCTGCATTTCACGCTGGCCACCAAGCAGCCCGCCATGACGGCGCCCGCCATGGCTGCCAAGCTAAAAGACTTGAGCCAGCCCAGCGCGGTAGATGGTTTCGTGGACGAGGTGTGCTTCTTGGTGCGCTCGCAGGCCGCGGCGGTGCTCGGCAATGTGTTGGCGGTGTTTCCCTGCGTGCTGCTGATTTCCATGCTGATGCAAGTGTTCACGGGGGCATCGATGATTGGTGCCGCTACCGCGCATCAGGTGTTGGATTCGCTCTCTCTGCTCGGCCCGTCCCTGCTGTTTGCCGCCTTGACCGGTGTGCTGCTGTTTGCCAGCAGCATCATCGCCGGATGGGTGGAAAACTGGTTTGTGCTGCACCGCTTGGACTCCGCTTTGCGCTACAACCCCAAAATCGTGCGCCGTCTGGGCGCACAGCGGGCGCAGCGCTTGGCGACCTTTATGCTGCACCAAGTCTCTGGGCTGGCATCCAGCGTGTCACTGGGCATGATGCTGGGCTTGGCGCCACCGGTGTTGGCCTTTTTAGGGCTGCCGCTGGAGTTGCGGCATGTCACCTTGTCCACCGGGCAAATGGCTGCTGCCTGCGCCGCACTGGGCTGGCCGGTATGGCGCGAACCCGCGCTGTGGTGGGCCTTGGCTTGCCTGCCATTGATAGGGGTGATGAACGTGGCGGTGAGCTTTTATCTGGCGTTTCGCCTGGCGCTACGCGCCCACAATGTGGGTGGTGTGGATCGGGCGCATATTCTGCGAACCATTGTCCAGCGCCTGAAAACCCACCCCGGCGCCTTTTTTTGGCCGCAGCGCCAGGACGGTTAATTTCCGTCTAGCAGCAACTGCAAGATCAGGCCGGTGGCGATTGCCACCAAGACATAGTCGGCGCCGGTCTGCACCCACTGGTAGCCGCGCGGGGGTGGGCTTAGGCGGTGCTCGCGCCAGTTGTCCACCACGTATTGACGGCTGCGGTACTGCGGGGGCAGGCGTTGCCCGCGGTAAAAGCCGTGATCGGGGCCTGCGCCACGCTCGCCACCGTAGCCGCCAGGGCCGTAGTAGTTGCCGCTGCGTTGGCCCCCGTAGTCGGCCCGGCCCACGCCATCGTTGCCGCCGCGATTGCTGCCCATGTCAGGCCGAGCGCCGTTGTTGCGTGAGAGTTCGCGGCGGTTTTGGTTACGCGGTGCAGGTCGGCTGTCACCGCGTGGCCCGTCCGGGCGAGCGGCAGCAGGGCGCGCCGCATGGTCGGGCCGGGGTGCGGCGTCTCGCCCACCGGGCTCGCCTCGGCGCTGCAAGCCGCCAACGGCGTTGTCGCGACCCGGATTGTCCGGGCCTTGGGCCTGCGCCACGTTCGTGGCGAGCACGACCGCCATCGCGGCGGCACAGAGAGCATGGCGTTTCATGCGTTCACCCGCTCAGGTGCGCAGGCGCACCAATTGGCCCAACAGAAAACCCGCTGCCACTGCCATGCCGAGCGAGGTCAGCGGCTTTTGCTTGACATAGCCCGAGCAGTGGCTAACCAAATGGCTGGCCGAGCTTTTGATCTGTGCACCGGTGTTGTCTAGCGAGCGCACGGTCTGGTTGGCGACATCGGTCACGCGGTCGATCGCGTGGTGCACGCCGGCTGCAAAATGGTCAGCGGCTGGACGGGCGGCGTTGCTGCCATCCCGTATCGCTTGGTGAACCGTGCTGTTCAGCTCGTCCACTTTGTTTGCTAGGTTGTTGCTGATGGAATCGATTCCGGCCATGAGAAAACTCCTTGAGAGTGGCAGACACAAAGCCCGCCGGGAACTAAAAAAATGAGCCCATACGGTCACGCCCGACCGAGCGCGTCATGTCGCTTAACGCTGTCCATGCGTCAGCTTGGCTTGTTGGATGCAGGCTTGCTTGGCCTCGTCACTAAAGGCGTCGCACTTCTCTTTGGCCACCGCGTAGGCGGCCGCTTGCTTTTGCGACTTGGCTTCCTTTAGCGCGCCTAGCGTGATGGCACGTGCCTCGGTGGCCGCGTCTTGGCTGGTACGGCGCGCGGACGCCGCCGCTTCGGTGGATTTTTCCTCTACTCGCGCATCGGCTTTGGCGATGACATGGGCCTGTTTGGCCTGCTTGCGGCACACGTCTTTGGCGTTGCCGCTTAATTCATCGCATTTTTCGTCTGCTACGGCGTAGGCGGCATCGGCCTGCGCTAGGCTCAGCTCGTACTGGTGTTTGGTGCTGGGGTCGTCACGCGCCGTCAGGCTGGCTTGCGCGACCTTGCTGCGCCCCTCGGCCCGCTGCATGCAGATGTTTTTAGCCGTTCCATTCTGGGCGGCGCAGGCTTCTCGTTCGCTGGCGTAACTGGCGGCAATGCGTGCACGCTCGGCGCTGTACTCGGCCGATGTGACCAAGCCCGCCATGGCAGTCGCGCCTAAAGCGACGCAGCCCCAAGCAAAAAGGAGACGGTAGGTAAGCAGCCGTTTCATGGAAATTCCATCCAATCGGTAAGCGGCCGTGTGGGGCACAGCCCGCTGAGAATTCTGACAAAGCCAAGGCTAAGGCTTGCGACACGCGGGGTCTGTCTGGCAACGCACATCCTGCTGGTGTACTCGGGGCTTGGTTCGGCTGTGTTGGACTTGGCTGGGCGCGCAGCAGCAAGCACCGCCTGAACAACTGGCTGCTGAACCAGGTGCACCGCCCGGATACGCCGGGTGCGCCGGGTGCTGTGGGTGGCGCTAGACGGCCTCGGTGCGTGGCAGCAGGCGGTCGTACTCTTTTTTGACCACCGCATAGCACTCGCAGGTGCGTTGTTCCAGCTTGGGCCTATCCAGTACCGAGATATGGCCGCGCTGGTAGCTGATAAGCCCGGCCCTTTGCAGCCGGCCTGCGGCTTCGGTGACGCCTTCGCGGCGCACGCCCAGCATGTTGGCGATCAACTCTTGCGTCATCTCTACTTGGTTGGAGTCCAGCCGATCCAGACTCAGCAGCAACCAGCGGCACAACTGCTGATCCAGGCCGTGGTGGCGGTTGCACACAGCGGTCTGTGCCATCTGGGTAATCAGTGCCTGGGTGTAGCGCAACAACAGGTGCGTGACCGGACCACCGCGGTTGAAGCTCTCCATCAGCACGCGTACCGATAAGCGAAATCCCTGGCCCGCGCTTTGGACAACGGCCCGGCTGGTGGTCGATACCCCGCCCATAAAGAGTGAGACACCCACAACCCCTTCTGAGCCGACGACGGCAATTTCAGCCGAAGCGCCGTCTTCCATCACATAAAGCAAAGAAACGATGCAATTGGTCGGAAAGTACACGTAGGACATTCTGCTGCCCGATTCGTACAGCACCATGCCCAGGGGCATGGTAACTGCCTCTAGCGCGGGTTTCCATTGTTGGAAGTCGCTGTCTGGCAAAACGGCCAGTAACTTGTTTTGCCGAGGGTCCTTTGAGGTTTGCATGGTGAGCCTTTCAAATGGGTGGCAAATAGGGGGGTAGCTGTGGTTTGGTGGCGACTCGTACAGACGTGAACACCGCCGCAGTCTAGGAGGGTGAGCGTTTTTTCTATGTGCGTATTCGCACATAAGCGGGGGAAACCCGAAGTAGAAATCGCGCGGACTCAAAAAATGTTCGTCAGCGCACAGACGCCGCCCCGTGGCCGCGTCAACATGGGGCGTCGATTGTTACTAACTGGAGCCCCTGAATATGAAATACCCTGTACACACATCCATCTTGATCACCCTGCTCGCCTTGGGCAGCTTGGCGGCTTGCTCCTCCACCCCGACGCAGGAGAGCGCCGGGCAGTATGTGGACGACGTGACCCTGACCACCAAGGTCAAGGCCGCCATCTTTAACGACCCCATACTCAAAGCCAGCGAGATCAACGTAGAGACCTTTAAAGGCCGCGTGCAGCTCAGCGGTTTCGTCAGCTCGCGCGAAAGCATTGACCGGGCGGTGAGCGTGACCCGAAACGTGAGCGGCGTGCAGGCGGTTCAAAACGACATGCGGCTGAAATAAGCCCGCGCACCCAAGCGCTCCCGCCGGTATCGGCATGGCGCTGGGCTTTTTTCTCTTGCAATGATGAGGAGTTTTTTTATGAATAAGACCTTGAACCGTACGGCGCTTGCGTTGGCGTGGGCCGCGCTGGCGGGCTGTAGTGGGATGTCCGCGCGTGACCAGAACACGGCCATTGGTGCCGGCGTGGGGGCGATTGGCGGCTCCATCCTCACCGGGGGGAGCACGGCTGGCGCCATTGGTGGTGCGGCGGTGGGTGGCGTCATAGGCAACCAAGTCGGTAAATAGCCTTCTGGGCCCACGCCTTACCAAGGGAGCTGGGCCCAGAAAAAAGCAATGTTTCCATTGCCTTTTGTTCCTGGCAAGAAGCCTGCATTCAAGCGGTACCCGTTTCGTGCCACGCTGATGACCCCCATCGCACCGGGCAGCAGCTCGTAGCGTCGCTCCGTCGAGCGGGCGGTCAAAAAAACGGTATAGCCCAGCCCGAGCTGCCAACCGCTACGCGGGCCGTGCATCCATTCGTGGGTGAAGCCCAGCGTCGGTTCCTGCCGACTGTGCGAGTCCAGAAACGTCACCAGGTACACGTTGTCCCAGTCGCCTTGTGCGTCATAGCGGCCACGACCGTAGCCCAAACCCCAGGTGAATTCGCGGTACGACTGGATTTGCGCATCGCTATAGGCGTAACGCATGTGATGGGTAGCAAACGGCACGTACAGGCTTTCCTGGCCCTCATCCCACACCAGAGTGATCACGTCCTTGGCTGCTTGCCAGGCGGCATCCCCATCCGGCCAAACCGGTGCCTGGGCTGCTACTTGGTGCGCGCTACACCACAGCCAACCCAGTATGACCAAGCAGGCTTGATTCACGCGGTGGGTAGCGGCCTTAGCACGCGCCGGGCTCGGGACGGTAGGCGCGTCCACCCTGCGGGCGGTACTCGCTGTGCGGTGGTGACTCACGCCACCAGGCGCGTCGCCGCGTAACAACTGCAGGCGGCGGCTTCCAGGCCCAACTTGTCCACAATGGTGATTTCGCCTCGGCTGTAGGCAATCAGCTTGCGCAGCTTTAGGCGATGCGCGGCATTGGTGACGCCGACGCGGCGCACGCCCAACATGCGGCCCAGAAATTCGTGCGTCAGGTGGAACTGATCGGTGCTGATGCGGTCGCGTGTCATTAGCAACCAGCGCGCCAGGCGCGCCTCAATCACATGGAACCGGTTGCAGGCGGCGGTTTGGGCAATTTGTACCAACAAAGCGTGGGTATAGAGCAGGGTTTGCATGTGCAGGCCGCTACCGGGAATCAGCAGCTGGCGAAAGGCCGTTGCCTTCATGCGCAGGGCTTGGCCTGTGCCCTGCACCACGGCCCGCATGGGCGAGCGCTTGGCACCCAGGGCCAGCGCCACGCCGACCAAACCCTCGTGCCCCACCATGCCCACTTCGACGGCCAGATGCTCGTCCACCAAACTCAGCAGCGACACCAAGGAGTCGCAGGGGAAGTAGGTCCACTTCATGATGTCGCCCGGCTCATAGAGCACCTGCCCAAATTGAATCTCCACGCTGTCCATATGCGGCTGTATGCGCAGGTATTCGGCGTGGGGCAGCTTGGCTAAAAGCCTGTTTTCAATCGGGTGCGTGGTAGATGTCATGGGGTGTTCCTGGTTGCTGCGCAATCGGGCTGTGCAGGCAGCGCTGAGCAGCGCTTAGAACTTGACTTTGGGGCCTGCCCCAGGGGCTGTCTGTACCCCATCGAACAGATGCCTAGCGGCCCACCCTGTCAGCATGGGGCTTCGCGTCAAGCGCGGTTTTCACGCAGCGCGACTTGGAAGGAAATCCTCATGCTTTATACGATTGCGATGGTGTTGATTGTTCTGTGGCTGCTGGGCTTGGTGACCTCGTACACCCTGGGCGGCTTCATCCACATCCTGCTGGTGGTCGCCGTGATTGCCATCTTGTTGCGTCTCATCAATGGGCGCGGCTCGCTGTGACCTAAAACCTGCCGGTGGACGCACCCCCGGGCCGTTCCAGGGGGTGTGCGATGGGGTGTGCGATGGGGTGTGCCATGGGGCGGCGTGCCAGCCGCTCAGCTACCCGTTTGGAGCCGGTGCTGCTGCACATGAGTCTGTCTGCTTGGCCGGTATGCCAACGGCATGCAGTGCGGGTGGCAGCAGGTGCTTCTCGTCAGAAACCACAGCCCACGGCCAGGCGCACCAAAAGGCAACGGGTCCGCAGCTGATGCAGCCGCAGACCCGTTGCCCGCTTGGCATGCCGTGTGGCTTATTTCAGGCCGCTGACCTCCACGTCCACTCGCCGATCGGGTTGTAGGCAGGCAATCAGGGCGGGGTTGGCGCGCTGACCTTTGCAATCCTCGCTGTGCGTGACTGGCTGGCTCTCGCCCACGCCGTTGATGTCGATGCGGTCAGCCGACACACCCGCAGTCTGGATCAGATACAAGCTGACCGCCTCGGCCCGGCGCTTGGATAAGGCCAAGTTGTAGGCGCTAGAGCCAATGCGGTCGCTGTGCCCGGTGATGCGGATACGGTCGTAGCGCAGCCCCTTGAGATCGACCGCAAAGCGATCCAGCGCCTCCCGACCCGATGCCTTGACAGTGGACTGGTCAAAATCAAACAGCGAATCGGCGGCAAAGCTGACCTTGGTCAGTGGCACCACAACCGGCACCGGCGCAGGGGGTGGCGGCGGCGGGGGTGGTGGTGGCGCTACCACGACGGGTGCAGGCGGCGGCGGTGGCGGGGCGATGGGTGCCGCCTCGGTATAGGCCAGGCGTTGCGGTGGAGCGGCCTTGGGTGTGACGCCAAAGTGGTACACCAAGCCCAGCGAGTACACGTCCACATGGCCCTTGTTGCCTACCGCGTCGTTGACGCGGTAGCGCTCTCCCTCCAGCCGCAGCGCCCAACTCGGCGTCAGCTCATAGCCCAGACCGAGGCCGTATTTGTAATTGTTCTCGCGCTTGCTGGGGTCGGGGTTGGCCACCGTCACGGCCCCTGTGCCTTCAAAGTGATCGCGGGTACGGGCGAAATTCCACCCGACGCGGCCGATCGCCGACAGGCGGTTGGATATCGGCACGCTGCCCACCAAATCCACATTAAAGCCTTGCACGCGCATGTTCCCATCCAGCGTGCCGACCGGCGTGGTTACCGCATGGAAGCCGTATTCACCGAGGTCAAAGTAGCCCCCCTCCACAGCGAAGTAATTGCTGAGCTGGTAGCCGCCGAACAATTTGTAGGCTTCGTGGCGATCACGGTTTTGAATCTGGGTCGCGGTAAAGCCATTGCCCAGCAGTTCTCGGGTGATGCGGGGATCGTCTATGGATGCCATCCCACGCCCCAAGTTGACGCCACCGTACCAGCCGGGTTCTGCGGCCCGCGCAGTAATGGGGCCGCCAGCGGCCAAGGTGATGATTGCCAGGGTCAGGGCAGTGGGGATAAGTTTCATAGCGAATGTCCTTGAGAGGTGAAAAGGGGTTTGGCCGGTAGCGGGGGAGGGGGCGTACCGGCAGCCAGCCGGTACGCTGGAAACATCAGGGCGCGGGAACATTGATGACCGTGTTGACCAGGGTGACCGAGGCGCCCAGGGACAAAGCCCGGCCGTTCATCGTCACCAGGGCCGACGCCCCGGCGGTCGAAAAAGCAACCCCGGATTGGCTGATGATGGTGCCCACCATGGTGCCGCCGCCGCCCGCGTTCACGGTGGCCGCACTGCCGACCTGCCAATACACGTTCTTGGCTTGGGCGCCATTGATGAGCAGCACGCTTTGTGGGAATGCGGCGCCGGGGCCACCTACTGTGAGTGTGGTGGCCATTTGAAACACCCAGATGGCGTTGGCATTGCCTTGTGCGTCAAGCGTCAGATCACCACCGACGATCATGAACGATCCGGCTGGTGCGGTGTACACGCCTGGGGTCAAGGTCAAACCGGCCAAATTGCCCGCTGCGGGAAGGCCCGCCATCCCGGCCAGGGTGGTGTAGGCGATTAGCGCGGCATTGCGTGCAGCCAGGGCCACCGCTGCCGTGGCGGCCGTTCCCTCCTGTGGACACGCCACGGTGGGCGGCGGCGCGGCGGTATAAATCAAACCGTTGACGGTTCCGATATTGCTACCGGTCTCGGTGTAGATACAGCCACTGGACGTGTCGTGAAAGCCGGTCACCGCAGTAGAAACAGCCGTGGTGCCAATGTCTCCATTGATGATGGTGCTGATGCCGGCATTGGTCATGCCCGCACTGCCGCCCAGGGTTCCGAACGGTGTGGCTGCGCCCAGCACAATCGGTACCAAACACGCGCTGGTGTCCGAGCCCACGGTAACGGTCCAGCTGTAATTGCTGGCCAAGGTATTCCCCGGTACCGCCAAGTCCTTGACGCCACTGGTGCCACTGACCAGGGTAGCGGTATAGGTTTTCCCCGTGCTCAGCGCCACCAGGGGGGTGAAGCTCAGGATGTGTCCGGTCAGCGCATCCAGGCTGACCGATGCGGGCGTAACCGTGGTCGAGGCCGGTGAGGGCCCCACCAGCTTGAACTGCGCCGCTGTGGCCGCCGTGGGGTCGAGGCGGGT
>Ga0136644_10003282_pt1 | contig 12143 bp, 11 predicted proteins | sample C_130820_EF_Meta_FD_94780 | JGI IMG/M metagenome (GOLD analysis project Ga0136644, IMG submission 94780) | Freshwater microbial communities from Lake Croche, Canada to study carbon cycling - C_130820_EF_MetaG (v2) (version 2) | ecosystem: Environmental > Aquatic > Freshwater > Lake | place... | reverse complement strand
TGTTTCCCTTGTATTGATTTTACATTTTGGACTATCAAAATTAGAATGTCGTGTATAGAATCCCAAAAATAGGTGTTTATGTGGCCTATTGAAATCGGCATTTTAAATGTCCAAAGGTGTAAATGTTTACTTTGAAGCCTTTCCAAACATTGATAAAAATTAATATCAATATGATATTAATTTACTTTATTTTTTATTTTTTACTTTTTACTTTTTACTTTTTACTTTTTACTTTTTACTTTTTTTCCCGTTTTTCAAACTGTACCCAAAATAAAAACATGTCATAAAAAGTACGCCAAGCATAATATACCAAAAAATAGTACCACTTTTTTTATATTCAGGCGAGTCTTGTTCATTTGTAATGACATTAAATTTTAAGAAATCTTTTGCCCAGTAGTATTTTAAATCTGGTAAATCTTTTGGAAAAGCAATCAATGGATCCAAATCTCCGTACAACTCGCCTTTCTTTATCATATCTAACGCTTTTATTGGGTAAAACGTGCTTTTGTCAATCGCAAACATATTTCTTTTTTTAACAAGTGTGGGGTTATATATTTCCATATCTGTAATATTAACTATTTTTCCATTAAAAACACCATCATTTCCATCATAGTGATCGATGTGATAGAAAGGCACACAAGATGACACGTTATCTTCCAATTGACATTCTTTAATGCCAATCTGTATTTTGAAAAAACCAAGCAATCCCCAATCCGTTCCCCAATTGTTTCTGCAGATCCAATATTCTGGTACAGTTTTGTTATGATGCTTATTGCCCCATCCTATAATGGACACATAATGTCCTCCTAGCGCTTTATCGGTTGATTTGGGCCCCGTATAAATATCAATGCCATTATATCCACTTGCAAAATTTTCATATACAACAAATCCGGCGGCTACAGGTCCAAAACGCAACAATTCATATTTAATATTAACGATCGTTTCTTCGAGTGTATTACCTTTTATATTAAAAATGCCATCGGAAAAAAATGTACGACGCGCAATTGGCTTTTTATCTTGTTTTGTTAAACAGAAAAGCTGATTGTCTTCTATTTTCGTACACTTTACACCATAAATATCCTGTTTTTCTACGTAGGTTAAATCTGCTGGTAACATCTGTTTTTTTGTATCGTCTGGATAAACTTCTTTTAAGGCATATTTCAGTTTACTATTTGAAAAACAATTTGTTTCTGGCACGCCATATTTGTAAATATATTCCCATGCATCATAGATACTGTACCCCTGTGTTGCATCGATATATTTTTCATTGTCCTGACTTTGATGTTGTGGCGGATTAATACACGCAATTATCTCATTGTAACTTAAAAACAAGTTAATTTGACCAGCCGTAATGATACTGTACCTATCTGCCAAAATATTTGTAGCTACACTTGCCCAGCTTTCGGACGACTGCTGGTTTGACGAAAACTGGATATAGTCTCCCCATGCATCACGTCCATCAAATGAATCGGGTATATTTTTATTTTTTTTATTAAATTCATCATCCCACCATAAAGATGGATTTGTGCTTGGATACTTGTCTGCTTGAATTTTTATTTCTGGGTGAGATTTTAATAAACTTCCATATTTATGTTTTATACCTCCACCTCCATCCATTTATTATAAATAAATATAAAGATACAGTTTATTTGCGCGATTTTAGTTTTTGGGCAATTTTTCCCAATAAAAATCCAGCTAAACAAATAAGTAATATGTACCACACATACCAACTTTTCGGAGACCCTTGATATTGAGCCAGTTTAATATAATCTGCTGTAACATCTTCTGTACTCATTTTACCCACAATCATGTTTTCAAAATCAGGCTGGTATTTACAGATAGGTTGGTCCAAATTTCCTTTCAATATCCCTTTTTTGATTTTTTCGATTGCTGTATGACGAAACCCAGTTACCTGGTCAACGCCAAACGAGTTTCGCAAAAGAACGTCTTTTGGATTTAATTTTATATCGTATAAAATATAACTTGTTTTAAATCCAACCAGATCCGGTATAAACCCGACCACGTTTTTCTCCAACTCGCATTCAGGAATACCTATTTTCATTTTGAAATATCCGCTTAAACCCCAGTCAGGGCCCCAACTATTGCAACACCACCAAAATTCTGTATCGCCTTCTTTCCCCCATCCCATTATTTTAATGGCATGACCGCCAAGAGTTTTTGATCCTTCTTTTGGCCCCATATAAATCGTTGTGCCATCATACGGATCAAGAAAATCGTCATAGACATTAAACCCGCTTGCAACGGGCCCCCATTTGTAAATTTCTTGTTTAATGGAGTACGGATCCGAATCGACGCTATAACCCGCACAAATTCTGAAAAAACGTGCAGCCGTTTCTCTGTCCAGACATGAATCATAGTCTTTACCGATGATATCTTGACACATCGGAATATCATCGCCTGTTTTGACGTCTTCCAAACGCTTGATATTGTATTTGCCAAAATCTCCTTCGTTTACACACCTTTGTGTTGTCAAGCCACATGTATACATAAAATCCATTGCATTAAATAAACTATTTCCATTGCATGCACCTGAAGAATGGGCAAGATTGTTTATTTGCTGTAAATACTCTGGGTCGTGCGTTTCTGTATTGATAGCATCCTCGCACATAATCATTTGATAAGGGGACAATTCAAGAACGAATTGTGCTAGCGTCATTATAGTCAATCTATCCCCAAGAGCTCCCGCTGTAGCCATCGCAAAGCAACACCCACATGCGCCTTGGTTTTTTACACATTGCAAAAGATTGGCCCATTGTGTGATTGGATTAAGTTCGGTTGGCGGAACAATGGTTGATTTTTTCTGAGTTAATTTATAACGAGTGGATTGAAAACTTACACTAGAATTACTAACTAAAAATGTTCCGAAAGATTTAATGATAGGTTTATTCATTTATTTAAATAAAAACTATTACCTTTAATTTTTTATACAAAATCATTTGATAAAAGTTTTGTTTGTATGATTTCAACAGAAAATATTTGCCTACATCCACATTTGGTGTGTGTGTCGATGATGAAAATTTTTCTAGAAAATGTTTTTGAAATAAAATACAAACTGTAAATTTTTAAAGCATAACAGGTCGAATCAATTTTTTCATGAAAAATATAAATTTATATCCTTGATTAATTTTTAATCAAACTGTATTATTTAAAAATAATAATTAATACATTTATTTAAAAATTAATAAAAATTAATAAAATTTAATAAATTATATATTTATTAAATAGAATAGATATAAAAGATGGAAGATAATGCAAACAATGGAAACAAATGCAAGTATTGTTCAAATATATTTAAAAGTTCTTCAAATTTAAAGATACATCTAACAACTAGTAAAAAATGTATGAAGTCAAGAGGTTTACCAATCGAATCTAACTTTATTTGCAAAGGATGTAATAGTGTATTTATGACAAAATTAAATTTTAATGTACATCAAGAATCCTGTAAAGAATTTATTGTTTTAAAAATTACAGAAAAGTATACACAAGAAAATGAAGAATTAATTCGACAAAATACAAATTATAAGAATCAAATATATGATCAAGAGTATCAACTTTCAAAATATAAAGAGAATAATAAAGAATTGTCTGAAAAAATTTTACAACAAGAAAATACAATCAAAGAACTTCGAAAAATGCTTCAACAACATACATTTGAGTATGAAAATCATATAAAGCTTCAAGTAAGATACGAAGATCTAGAAAAGCAACACGAAAAAACTATTACTAAACTAGAATTGAAAATCGCCCAATGCGATTCATTTATACAGACACTGGCACATGAAGGCAGTCGAAAGGTTACCACCACCAATAATACAGTCCATAACAATATTCGTAATCAACTATCGTCTATCTATACAGTAGACAAACTTGAACCAAAACAAATAGAAGATACAATGCGACAGCATTATACAGAAAGTGATTTCTTTGGCGGCCAAAAGAGACTAGCAGGTGTATGTGTTGATAAGGTTATAAAGACACCCGATGGCAAAATGATGATTTGTTGCTCAGATATGGCACGTAAAAAATTCAAGATTTTAGACATACAAGGCAACCTAAAAGAAGATATAGAAGCCCGTTTATTGTGTCAGAAATTAAAGGTTCCAATACAGATGATTACAAAAGAAATTTATGACAAAGTGATTGTTCGGATAGAAAAGGAAAGGGAACGGTTAACATCAGATGATAGGTCACGACGTGAAAAGTTATTGGACGACTCGATGCGTGCCCAACAAGTTTATATGGACAATTTAAACTTTGACGACCTAAATTATAATCAAGATTTTATGCACGAGTTATGCGTCTTGTTGAATGTTTAATGTTTAAAAAAATAAAATACTTATTTAAACCAGTATCCCTTTTATAAAATAGGGTAATTAAATAAGATGTCAGCCCCTACTCTCATTGTCTCAAAGTTATCCAGTATTGCCATCATTCCAAAACGTGGTTCTTCTTACGCCGCCGGTCTTGATTTATACACGCCCACTAGTGGCATAGTTGAGCCAGGCCAGCGCTTGCTTGTAAAGCTTGATATTGCCATCGAGTTGCCCCAAGGAACATTTGGGCACATTTTACCGCGTAGCGGGTTGGCCTTGAAAAACGGGATTCATACCGGCGCAGGTGTCATTGACGAGGACTATAGAGGCAACGTGGGTGTTCTTCTTTTTAATTTGGGCGATCAGCCGTATGTTTTTAATGCTGGCGATCGCATTGCACAGTTGGTGGTAAAGCCTTATGTGCGTGCTAATGTATTTGAAAATGATACAAATGCATTAAGTGAAAGCGAGCGTGGAAGCGGTGGGTTTGGAAGCAGTGGACAGTAACTTACATCTTCAGCTTTTATTTTCACAAAATAAAAGCTATATTAATCCCAAAAACATGACGATCTCTGTTTAAATATAAAAAGTGTTACATATAATCTAAATACAGAAATTATATGTATTTTAACAATAAAATTAGCTATTAAAAATAATATATTAGGATGATATAAATAGCGAGTGAGTCAACGTATGATATTATAATTTAGTTTTGCTAGATCTTTGTTTAGTTTTGCTAGATCTTTGTTTAGTTTTGCTAGATCTTTGTTTAGCTTTGCTAGATCTTTGTTTAGCTTTGCTAGATCTCTTGGACTTTTTAAATCCACTTCCACAACTTATTAAAAGTGCAGACATTTTTTTATAAAGCTTATACATATTTTCTAATTTTTTATAAAAATTTTTTACAGATATACTATCCATCAATGTGTTCATATGATTCATGATTATATATTTTTGCGTGCAATTTTTAAATGTAATAATATCAACCATATACATACGAAAGATTTTTATAAAACTGGCTTTTTGATCGATAGAAAAATCTTTTATACGTGTCCATGTGTTATTAAACGATTCCTTATTCACTGGATCTATACTTATATCTATTTCTTTTTTATACTCGTCTAGTTGTCGTTGTTCCTCTTCTATAGACATCATTTATATTATCTAAAAATAAATTTTTAGATAAATCGTATGTTGACTTGCTATTTAGATGCTCAAGACATTTTAACAATATATTATAGTTATTTTAAATGTAAAGTTTTTGGGACTTAAATTGAATTGATATTTCCTTTAAAAATAGTTACCAATTTTGACCGATTTTCATGTTGTTTGCAAAAATCTTCAAAACAAATACGAGGACGTTTGCCATCAATACACTGTTGATGATACGTTTCATTCTTGGATTTATTTAGCACAAGCGACCGGATTTCGTCGGAGGTGTTTTTGTAAGGAAACTCGTATACAGCAAAATTGCCATTCTCGTAATCGATAAAATCAACAAACACCAATGAATCCCATGCTTCCGTGGGCCCAAATGAAGACGGGCCCGTGCTTGAAAAACATTTAATTTCGTATTTTAGTTTTGTTTCCTGATCGATCAAATCACCCGTTGGCGCTTTTGAAATATTCCGCGAATAATATTTACTCAGTGTATGCCCAGCAAGTGCCTCACTTAATCCTTCCGGAAAATTTGCACGACGTAGACCATTATCTCTCAACGATTTTGTATAGGAAATGTATGCATTAAAAACTGATATCGGATTCATCTTTTTTTCATTTTTATTCTCTTTATAAAATTTATTTCAATTTTATAAATAACCTTTTATAATCTCATAAAACAAGCAATAATTGTTCAGCAATTTTTTCAACGACGCAAACTGAAATGGCGTTTCCAGCAAGTTTATAAAGCTTTGCATCAGCCAACCCCAATCCAGATATGGTATACGTCATCGGAAACCCCTGAAATGAAAAGCATTCACGAGGGGTAAGTTTTCGTATCTTTCCATCGCATTTAATCAACGGAACATTATGCCCACCCGTGCCCATGTTTGCCGTCAATGTAGGAACATGCCCCGATTTGTTTTCGCGGACATAATGTCTACGGTATTGATAGACGGTATTTGTTGTAGTGATATCATCTTTAATGTCGTCCTTGATTTTGTCAAATATTTTAGAATGTTCATAAAAATACTTTTCAGCCACTTTTTGCTCTAAAAAGTCTCGAATAGGCAAACAATCGGTGCCTCTAAGAATTGGCGGAAATTCAAACCGATCGCATTTTTGTTTATCCAAAAACCCGATAATGTAAACACGCTCGCGTCCATGAGGGACACGCGTAATTTTAGAGGTGTCCAATACACAATGTTTAATATGATACCCTTTTTCAGCCAAGCTATCAATTACTCTTGAAAAGCTGTTTCCGTCATTGTGCGATTTCAAGTTTTTAACGTTTTCAAGTACAAAGACAACCGGTTTTTTAATTTCCAAAAATTCCAAGATTTTCCAAAACACATCCGTTCGGTCGTCTTCAAATCCCATTTTTTTTCCGGCAAGAGAGAACGGTTGACAACTAAAACCACCTGTAAGAATATCAAAGTCGGGAAATTGTCGAATATCATCGGCTGTAAGCGTGTTCATATCTTTTAAAATAAAGGTGCCTTTGCAGTTTGCTTCGTAAATTTTTTTAGAAGAGGGTTCAATATCATTTGCAACCACGCTTTTAAATTGACCGACTTTTTCAAATGCGACAGAAAACCCTCCAGTGCCACAGAATAGGTCACACATGCGAAACATTTTAGTGTCTTTTATTTATAAACAAATTCTTAAAGTTTATAAATCAATTTTATACCATGCCTAAACTTAAAATATAAAATACAAAAGTGTTACCATTCCGACAGCTACATACTGGATGTAACTTTTATAATTTAAACTTGCATCCTTTAATTCTGTTTCACCTTTTTCAGCATTTTCTGTTGTCAGATGGATCATATCTTCTATGGTATCCAAGTGGTCTTGTTGGGTATGGACAAGACCATGTAATATGTCCATACTTTCTTGAAGATGCACGACATCTTTTTCTATTTGTTGATACGCTTCGTTTTTCATTTATTAGCTACAATAATAATTTTTCATTTTTCATTTTTCATTTTTCATTTTTCATTTTTCATTTTTCATTTTTTGTCACCCATCTTGCTCAACATTGGCCCCATCATGCTCATCATATTTGATATTTCAGGAGGCATTTGTCCATCTGGCGACAATTTACTCATCATACCTTGGACGCTTCCCATCAACTTGTTTATATCCAATGACCCATCTGAAAGACCTCCTTGCATGCCACTAATTAAATCATTAAATACGCCCGACTGCATCAATCCCTGTACCATTTCCATCGGATTGCTTGTATTCATTTTTGATGGATCCACCGATTGCTCGACTTTTTCAATAATATTGCTTAAAAAATTCGCCTCCTTATTTTCACTTCCATTCTCATTTTTCATCATCTCGCGAAGAGTTTGCTTGGCCTGACTTGTCGGATCAAGCACGCCCCAAATGGTTAAAAGATGCTTCCAGATAATGGAAGCGCACTCTTTATCAGATTGTCTAAATATAGTGGCCATGTCGACGTAAACACGATCGCTGTATGCAATTTTAGAGTCAACAAACTTTTCGACGTTTTGTGTTTCCATGGCCTCCTTATTTTTTACAAAAAATGTACGAAAACAGTCAATGTGTTTTAAAACGGGACCAGTGTGCATAAGTCCAGTCTTTTCAAGCAATCTATGGTACAAACTAATGCTTTTATGTCTATTTCCAAATTCAGAATGCAAGTCATTAATAAATGTTGTGATTGCTTTAAATACCAATACAGATGTATCGTCGATTGATGAAGCCATGACTGTTTTATATTATTGATTTAATTTTAAATAGGTTATAAATAAATCAAATTTACTATTAAATAAAATGTCGGATACAGACGACGATGACATGTTTAATATGACAGTTCTTGATAACGATGAAGAAGGAGAAGGCGACAGTGACAGTGATAGTGATAGTGATAGTGATAGTGACAGTGAAGATGAAAAAAAGGGGGTGATGGAAGAGGAAGAATATGAGCAAGTGCCAACATTTAGACAGTTTGAACACGTCGGAGAAGCAAACGAGTTGGACATAATTGCCGGTTTTGATTTAGATCCAAAAAATAGACGAAAAATGATGGCAAATCTAACCGGCGAAGAACGATTTCGTAAAATTGCAAATCAATATATTAACGAAAATTTTAAAGGATTGATAAGTACATCTCTTATATCTAATTTATTGGAACACATTAAAAAAATTGAATACAAAAATCCAAGAGCATTTGTACTTGCTTATTATTTTATAATAAAAAGTAAAAAAGATAAAACTAAAGATAAAGATTTATCAACAGTAATATCCGAATACATTGCAAACGAAGAAATAGGAATTGATATCAAAGACATTGTACGATATATTAGACTAATTAGAAATTCTGTTGCGATTTAGTATCGCTTCTCTATCGTTTTCTCTTATCTATGAAAATAGAAGAAACGGTGATAAATTTATTAATTTAAATTAATAAATTACATTATACGATGCATTATATCATATATTATCATACTGTTTTGATACAGAAGGCATTCTCTACGAAAAAAAACAAAACGAACTGTTATATGAAATACTAGACGACTATAAAGACTAACCTTTACTATTTCACACTCACTCGTCTTTACAAACACATCTTGGACAGTTTTTCTTTGTATATACAATATACACCACGACTAATGATAAGCATAAAAGTATAAAAAATACAAAAGAGTTGGACGAATTTTTTGATTGTTTACTTGGCATTTTATTATCCTATTAAATAAAAAACGCATTATTTTTACAATCAAACATTTTTGTAATACATTGTTTACAAGGACATATACCCTTTAGGCATAATGTTGAAAAATTCAAAAATCTCCATGTGTCGGTTTTCTTGATGCTTTCATTATAGCGTTCTGTAAATCCATGAAAGTGTACTAATAGTTCCGTTTCATTAATGTCAACTATAGTTGCATTATACCATTTATGTTTACAATCCATTGCCTGTATTTTATCTCCAATTGATAATTGCGATATTTCTGATACAGATAAATGCGGTGTTTCAATACAAAAACGGCTCTCGTCAATTGTAGGAACATTGGAAAAAATGCATAATTTTTGATAAATAAGTAGTTGCAATTGCTCCTTTATCAATAATGCATATCGTGTATTTGAAAATGCTAAAAGTACCTCTTTAGAAAGTAAGCAAGGATAAATATATTTCCATAAGTCTAAAAACTCCATATCGCGTTCGCCTTGTTCGATTTCATTTAATTGGATTTTTTTATTATTGTCTTCTTTATTTTCTTTATTTTCTCCGTCCCCGTTTCCATCACCGCCCCCGTCCACATTTTTACCTTGTCTATTGATATACTGAATAATAAAATCAAATAAACACGTTTCAAGTATCGAAGAACGTTTAAGAAATTCTTCCTTACTTATATACCTTACTTTCCATTTTTTGTTCAACATGAAAACAAGTATTTCTTTGCAATTTGTAGGATAAAAATTACCGTATACATCAAAATGCTTATCATATAATTGATTGACAAATTTAAGTGATAATTCCGATGGAGTAGATAAAGCGTCTTTTGCCCATATTTGAAGTATTTTATCTGTATAAATGTTTTTAGCCAATATGTTGCTATATACAGATTCTACATCTATACAAAAGTAGTCAAATGCGTGTAGTAATTTAAATAAATTTTCATTTGTGTGCTGAAGCGATGTAAATAGTGTATGTATATGATCAAACATTTCGACGGCAATGGTGGTAGAAAAGGGAATAGAATACATATGGTCATCAAATAAACCCCTCTTTTCTTTGAAAAAAATTGTATAATGTGAAAGTAGATCTAAATTGACATTGACATCGACATATAGAGATGGATCTGTATCTGTGGTTAATGTGATAACATGATCTCTTTTAATTTTACTTATAAAATCGTATAAATTGAAATCCATCATTATTTCATTTAATAATTTTAAATTATTAAATTTCGATTTCAAAACTCAAAACTCAAAACTCATTGTCTTAGTTTATCAAATTCATTTTCTACAGTTGATCGAGTTTCACCAAATTCTTTTGAAATTTTATTTACACATCTCGCAAAATGCAATGAATCTTTATTTATATTTTTTAAACCCTTTAGCTTTTCGTCTACTTTCTCTACTTTCTTTGGACTTTTTGGTTTCTTTTCAGGAGTCCTAGGTTTCTTTTCAGGCGTCCTAGGTTTCTTTACAGGCGTCTTTGGTTTCTTTATAGGCTTTGCAGGATTTTCAGTTTTTTTAGTCCTGTCAGGCTTTTCAGTATCGGGTTGCAACCCATCTCCAACCATGCAATCCAATGGCGTCTCTGAATAATCCCAGTCTTCGTCAAATGCCGTATCTTCAATAGCCCATCTAAAATGTTTCATATGCGCCTTTGTGTACACTTTATCAACACAATGTCTTATAACTTTCTCTTCCTTCTCATCTTCGTCTTCCTCCTCTTCCTCTTCTACCTCATCATTGCATCCCCCCAAATTAACATATTCAGCCCACGCCTTCACAATACGCGGATCAATATAATTTTTTTTAGACGTATCCAGCGCGATCTCCTTTGACTTGTCGCGCTCGCTTAACTCGGCTTCTTTTTTCTTTATTTCTGCTTTAAGTTTTTCTTTTTTTGCTTTATTTTCTTCATCCTTCATTTTTGTCTTTAATTCGTCAATCTTTGCATGATCCTTTTTTAGTTTTTCTTTCGCCGCATCCGTAAGCCCTTTTTTGTGATTTAGTTTGATGGCCACGCGTCTATTTACGTCATTAAATCCCGCAATTTTTTCCTCTTCTTTTGAATCCTCATCGATATCTAACTCTTTCAAACCCTCATGCATCATACTGCTTGCCAATCGCGTGCGAAACACCTTTGCCGAAAAATCCTTATCAATGGATTTTAAATATTTATTGACATCGCCGGAGGTGATTTCGTCAAACACGTTGTCATCCGGTTTTTTGGATTTTTTGGTATATTTTACCATATGATCATACACACTCTTGCTAATATCCAATGTATTATCATACGAAACCGAATCTTTTCCTTTAAATGACAAGTCTAGATGATAAATACCTGTATCCGGGTCCATATTGCACTTTACATTTTGCACCATCAATGTTGTCGCGCCCACGACCTTTTCGGTACTATCACACTGATCGTCCTCGCATTCGTTGCCTACACGAATTCCGTATTCTTTTATAAGATACAAGGCGCACCCAATTTGATTATCTTTGACCGATTTGCTTTTTAATAATCTGTCAATATGTTTATCCACCACATCAATAAAATGGTTTAATTTTCGCGCTTTTTCAAATTTAAGCAAATCGCCCGTCTCTGCCAATAAAATATACTTGTGTTTACCTGTTGTTTTATCCTCATATCGTGCCGTCCAATTAGCGGTTTTATCATGAACAATAGCCCCCCATCGATGTCCTTTTGGAGGTGTCGGGACACTTTTCTTGTCTGTTACATTGATTGTAACGTCTTCTGGGTAATACATTTGCTTGATTTTGCCTTTATTGGTCATAACATTGCCAGATCCGACGTAAAGACCGGGCAATTCCACCGCCGAATTACGAATATCTTTTTTAACACCGTTGACGTATGCAAATGAAAAATTAAGTTTCTTTTCAAGCTTTTCAATACGTTCGCGTTTCTTTGCTGGATCT
>Ga0136644_10003279_pt1 | contig 12146 bp, 10 predicted proteins | sample C_130820_EF_Meta_FD_94780 | JGI IMG/M metagenome (GOLD analysis project Ga0136644, IMG submission 94780) | Freshwater microbial communities from Lake Croche, Canada to study carbon cycling - C_130820_EF_MetaG (v2) (version 2) | ecosystem: Environmental > Aquatic > Freshwater > Lake | place... | reverse complement strand
TTTTAACCAAAACGTCAACAAATGAATCAGTTGGAGTTATAGTTTTTATATCACGATTTTGATTGTAAGATGAACTATATATCCACGTTGCAAAATTGCCTACACTGGAGACAAATTGTTTAACATATGCTGTATTATTGGGTTGTTTGCCTCCATAGTTAGAAATTGAACTTATTAAAGACATATTTCTGTTCTATATAAATATTTTTAAATAAAGGAATTCTACTTTATATATTTTTATTTGATAAAAAAATAAAATAAAAAACTTTTGCAATATTAGATATGAGCAAGTTCAATACGTCATCAATGCATCCTTTAATTCCAAATTCTCAAGAATATCTTGTTTATAAAAAAATTGTATCAATTCATTCCGAAGATAGAGACATACTTAAGTATCCATCTTCAAGTGAGTTTGAAATAGAACTACCGCAAGATTATTTAAACGTACGCTCAGCAACTTTATCTTCTTGGACATTTCCAGCAAATTATAGCACATTTAGTTTTAAAAATAGAAACACAGCTATGACTTTTCAAATAAACCCGTCTAAACTTTGGATGAATGATATTAGCGATCCATTACAAAAAGCAATATTTTATGCGCTTATGAATAACATTGAAAAAAATTATTATATTGTAATTGAAGATGGATTTTATAATCCAGATCAAATGGTAACTGAGCTGACAAATAAGTTTAATCAATCAGTCACAGACTATGTTGTTAGCGTAATTGATCCTTCGTATACAGATTTATTTTTGCAAAAAGGAGGTTATACTGATTTTGTAATAGTGTATAATAATGTTTCTCAAAAAATATGGTTTGGAAATAGAAGCACTGATTTTAAATTGACAACTTGTACGGATAACTCAGATTATTACGACTTAGATAGTTGTTGTTTTCAACCAAGAACGCCGAATTTTTCTGATTGGGGGCTGCCTTTTTTTTTAGGATTAACATATTGTCCAGAGATTTCTCATTCAGATAAATATTGCTTGCCTCGATTTTATTATGGAGATGTTAAGCCTGGAGATGGTGGATTCTGGTTGACGCCAAATCCAAACATTCCTGGGTGTGAAGTGCACTATATAGAGTGCCCGGAAAAGATAAATTTAATGGGTCCGGCATATTTTTATATGGATATAGATTTATTAAATAATATTGATGAAACATATCCTTTTAGCGTTTCAAACTTCACAAGTTCAACGAATCAAACCAATGGAAAGGTGAATTCTTCTTTCGCGAAAATAGCAATTCCTACAACTCCATTATCTCAATGGTTTGACACTGAATGTGAATCGTATAAAATTTTTGATCCACCTGCCGAGAGAATACGTAGGCTTAGAATAAGGTTAAGATATCATGACGGAAGTTTGGTTAATTTTGATTCATTTGGTTTCAGTTTTTCATTGCAATTTACATTATTTACTCCTCAAAAACAACTAGGTTACAATTTAACGTTGATATAATATTAGCTTTTATACCTTTGGAGATATAACTTGCCGAAGGTATAAAAGGCATTACCAAACAAATTCCACTTTTAGAAAAGTTTAACGAAGTAATAACGAAGTAATAACGAAGTAATAACGAAGTAAAAGTCAAAAAATAACCTCTGTATTTCATGTTAGATATTTTCTTATTTAGAGAAACGTTGTTAAAGACGTTTATCGAATTTTATATTTTTCTTCTATCCATTCCCTAATTGTATTTACGTCGCAAATTGAAACATCATTTGTAAACCCATTCAATTGATAAAATTGAGGTTTTTTCATTTTCGCAGTTTTATAAAATATATAAGGTCCGAATTTCCCGGTACGAATACTAATGTTCGCGGATACTTCTCTCATAATACCCCCTTCTTTCTCTAAAAGTTTGACAATATCTTCAAAAGAAATATTTTCAACTGGTCTATTTCCAAAACATTTCAAGGATTTATTGGTTTTTCCCCAAACAACATATGGACCAAACTTGCCATTTTTCAATATAACATCTTCTCCTTCATGCTGCCCTAAAATCTGGCTCTTGGATTCTTTGTTTTCTTCAACAATGTCTTCCAATCGATATTCACCTGCTTCCAATTTTTGCATATTAATATCTTTTTTAACGGGCTTAAAGGAAATAGACGCGCCATCCTCACCGACGCACTTAACTACTGGACCAAACTTACCAATAGTATACGTGTTAAAGTCGTCTATTTTTATTTCGCGTTTTTTCTCTCCAGTTTCTTTAAGCTGGTTAATTAAAATATCTATTTCCTGTAAACATTTTTCGCAAATGGATGTCCATGTTTTCTCTCCCTTGGCGACAAGATCTAAATCAGTTTCCATTTCTTTTGTATAATCATAGTTAAACAAATTTTTAAAATTTTTATCTAGAAATTGCGAGACAATTTCGCCGGTTTGTTGCAAGACTAACTTGTTTTTTTCATTTCCAAAATCGCGCGTTGTTTCAATTTCATATATTTCGCCATTTTCTAATTCATAGTCATTGCATTGAATTTTTGTCCCTTGAACGTCTTGTCTTTTAACATACCCCCTCTCTTGAATTTTGTCTACAAGCATTGAAAAGGTTGATGGTCTACCTATTCCGTTTTCTTCTAGAAGCTGAACAAGTTTTGCTTCTGTGTAATGATGTTTTGTATTAGATAATGTAAACTTGCTCTGCATTTTTTTGTATGGCAATTCTTGGTTTTGCTTTATATTTTGTAAATAATAAAACTCCTTATTTACAGCATCATATTTTTTCTTTACTATTTTCCAGCCAGGAAAATCAACATTTTCGCTAGTATATAAATATTTATTATTATTGATAGATGTAATTGTTGCGATTATAGAATAAAAAACAGCCTTTTCCATACAACTTTCTAGAGTATTTTCCCAGATTAACTTGTATAGTCTTTTTTCTTTCGATTCCATTTTATCTGGAATCTCTTTTAAAAATATATTTGTTGGTCTAATTGCCTCGTGAGCTTCTTGAGGAGGCGGGATGTTAGATTCTTTCTTTGACTTAGATAGTTTACTTTTTTCTTTCTGTTTTGGTTTTGCCTGTGTTTGAGTTTGGCTTTGAGTTTGAGTTTGAGTTTCCGTATCTTTTTCTATTAGCTCTTCTCTTCTCTCTGAGTTTCCAGTAATTAGTATTTCAATGTCTGTTCTCACATAAGATGGGTCGTAATTAGTCGTAATATATTTTTTTGCATTATCGATAAAGTCTGCACTATAAGTCTTACTATCCGTTCTCATATACGTAATATAACCTGCTTCGTAAAGTGTTTGGCATATTTTCATTGTTTCTTTTGGAGAGATGTGTAAATCGTTGCTAGATGCTTGCTGTAATTTAGAAGTAGTGTATGGCTCTGGTTGACTTTTAATTTTTTTTTCCGGGGATGAACAAGTATAAATATGTTTAAAATCTGCAGATTTTTCTAAAAAGTCTACTACTTCTTCTTCATTAATATATTTTTTTGAGAGTTCAAATGGAATGCAACTATTGGTAAAATACCCTATAGTATTGTAAATTTTAGACCCTGGATTTTCTTCGACATCTTTTTTATTTTCATAAATTAGGCGAAGCGCCGGAGTTTGGCATCGCCCTGCCGAGAGACTATTGTCTGCATTTTTTGAAATATACTTCCATAAAACTGGAGAGATCTTGAAACCAACTAATAAATCTAGTATTTGTCTGGCTTGTTGTGCTTTAACAATATTCATATTAATTTGTCTTGGTTTCATAACTGCAGACTGAATAGCTTTTTCTGTAATTTCATGAAAGACAATTCGTTTTGTTTTTTCTACACTTAAATTAAACATAGAACAAATATGCCATGCAATAGCTTCACCTTCTCTATCATCATCTGTTGCTAAAATAACATCATCCGAAACCTCAATTTCGCGTTTTAAATCAGCAATACGTTTTTGCTTAATAGGATTTTCAATATTTGTATATTTTGGCTCAAAATTGTTTTCAATGTCAATATTTTTGAGAGAATTTAACTCTCTCAAATGTCCATAACTTGCAACGCACTTATATCCTGGACCCAAATATTCTTCTATTTTTTTACATTTTGCAGGAGATTCAACAATTACAAGCGTTGTTGAAAGTTTTGCATATGATTTTGGCATTTTAAATATATTATAAAGCACAATATATTTAAGTTAAAATTTACTTACCTTTCCATTTTTATAGTTTTTTAGTTTACTCTTTTGAAAATTAAAAACGTTAATACTCTAAATAATTTACACCATTTGAAAGTATTCATTTTAATACAAAACTTGACATTTTTTTCAAATAAAAAATGCTGCAAGTTTCAACTAACAATCCTCCATTTGCGTAGACACCATAATTTATTTTTTCGTCATTACTTTCAAGGGCAAAATGCCAAATTGTATACATGCCTTCAGAGTTCCAAGGCTCAGCGCGTTCATCTACACACGCCATAAGTCTATATTTTTTATCCGTTACAAATAATCTACCAAGATGATTAATAGTGTCTTCTTTTTGTTTTTCTGTTATAGGAAACTCTAGAATAGAGTGACAACCAGTAATATATAAATCATCTTTGAGTTGAGGATACTTAGATGTAGAACATTTATAGAGACGATTCTCGGTTCGTTCATCATTTCCAGAATTTTTAATTGTTCCTTTTCCTAGCAAAACAACAGGCTTATATCCATCCAAACTTGTTTTTACAAGCGTTCCATTTTTGAGCTCTTCAACAGGAACATATTTTTCAATGTCATCTACTTTACACAGGATTGTAGTGCCTTCTAAGAAACATGGGGCAGAAGGATATAAATAGTATAAATCAGTAGTACCATTTCCAGTAAGAATATCTCCAACATTATACACTATATTTTGTGGAGAAGGTCCCGTGCTATTAGAAGCTATTCTCCAATTATTATATCCAGAAACAGATGCTATAGTATAACTACCATACGCAATAAAAGAGTTAATATTATTCAATGCATCATTTTCATTTGGATAATAAAATGTTACGGAACCCCCAACTGGTTCAACCAGTTCATTTATGGGACCAAGTAATAGACGAGGAATATTTTTTGTATATTGTGTTTCGTGTGAAAGTCCTTCATTGAATACAAACCCTGTATTAGCTTGAATAGGATAGGATTGTGAATCTATCACGAGTTCACCGGGAGAGTCATTGAGGTACATTAAATATGTATTTTTAAAGTTTGATGAACCTACGTCAACGTGTGGTGCTACATCTCCTTTAATCCATCTCATAGGTATTTGCGAATCTAAAGAAAGATGTAACCCCAATCGTGTTTGTAAAGTAGCGCGAATTGAATTTGTTATAGGTAGTGAAAAATAAACCATTCCAGATGACTGGGCATCTAATGAAGACTTGGCTAAAAGAACTTCGTGATGATTGTTTATATAACTTAATTCTTCATTAGAAAGAACATTTTCATAGATAGATGACATTATATAATATATTTATATATAATGTTTTCAAAAATTAAAAATGGGGGAAAAATAAAATTATGTTAAAGTTTGAAACAAGTTTCGAGAAGCAACACCACGCTCTAGTGAATCCGGAGTTGTTGGATGCATGATCACTTGTCTACGAAGAGCATGAAAATCCTTAGCATTTTTCACAAAAGCTTTTATTTATAAAAAAATTATGTAATTATCCTAGATTCCATGTGGATAATACTGAAAAATTTTAAACATTTTCTCAAAGGTTTAGTTTTGCGTTACTTTTTTCAAAAGTGCTTTTGAATTGCCGCCAACTAATATTAACTGGTTCTTTATATTCAACTTGAGGTGAATCATTAGCGTGTTCTTTATCCAATTTGTCCGCTTTTTTAAGAGCGCTATCAACATACAATTCTTTCAAAAGCGTCCCCACAGCAAAAGATCCTTCGTGTTGATCCATTTCACCTTCTTCAATCTTTTTCAAAACATCAATAAATTTGCTTAATATATTTAGGTCAATTTCATCTTTTTTAATTTTATTGTAAATATCAGTGTAATAAGTAAATAAAAAATTGCATTCACTCATTGACTCTAAAAGTAACTGATCGGGATCATTTCTATATTTAGCCTTAAGAAGAATAAGATTATTAATATCATTTTTGAGAATTTGACTATGTTTCAATTCGCGTATTAAATCGGTTTGATCTTCGACATTGTTTGCCTTGATCATTTTTTGCAATTGCAATCTAGCCCTATCATCCATAATATTAATAATGTATTTTTTTTTATTTTTAAACGTTTTTATATTATGATATATAAATGAGCGTTACAAATTCTTTCAGTAATGCTTTTCCTCCTATGCAAGTTCAAGCAATGAATGGTAGTAGTCCTCAAAATGCTGCATATAATAATTTTATTCAAGGACAAAAAGAGGCGGCAGACTTATCAAAATTGGCTGGAGGGAAAAGACGGCATAAAAAATACAGAGGCGGTCAAGTTGCATCAAATTCTGTAGTAGTTCCTCAAGCCACTCTTTCATATACAGACAAATCTTATCCTTCAATAAATGGACCTGATGGAATTATTTCAAAGTTAATTTCTACTTTAAATCAAAGTTCTGAAAATGCAAAATACGATAATGCCGTTTTAAAAGGAGGTTTTAGAAAAAGAAGAAAAGGAACGCGAAAAGCAACGCGAAAAGGAACGCGAAAAGGAACGAGAAAAGGAACGAGAAAAGGAACGAGAAAAGGAGCAAAAAATATTATTAAAATCATTCAAAAGTCCGTTTAAATAACTTCAACCTTTATTAATAATTTTATAGCTTTATCCACCGGGATCCTGGATTAAAAATTTTAATTTTAAAGTTGTTATTGAAAATGGTAAAGGTCCTTTCATTCCCGAAGGGAAGGAGGGGGTGAGTGGGGGAACCTGGGTTCCCCGCTAGATTTGACAATATTTTAGGATTGAAACGCAAAAGAATTATATAACATTAATATAAGATAATGCCAACTGGAAAAAATTGGATAAATTTTTTTTATATAAATGTATTATTTATAGTGCAAATTGTTTCAGTTTATTATTTTATTTCTTTAAAAAACATTCAAGATGATTGGCCTAAATATAGGTGCAACCCAATGTACATGGTGTTTTCAAATAATATTCAACAAGACTTTGTATACTGCGTGCAAAATATTCAGTCCAGCTTTATGGGATACTTATTACAACCACTTACATACGTAACAACATTATTATCATCTTTAGGAGGTGACTTTGTTGAAAATATTAATAACATTAGAGAAATGTTTAATAAAATTAGAAATTTTGTTACAACAATAATTCAAAACGTGTTTGGAGTATTTTTGAATTTAGTTATTGAATTTCAAAAAATAACACTAGGAATAAAAGATATGATAGGAAAAATGATTGGTGTTATGGTAACTATGACGTATTTAATGGATGGAAGTGTTAAAACAATGGAAAGTGCATGGAATGGCCCACAAGGCCAACTAGTAAAAGCTCTTGGTCATTGTTTTGATCCGTTTACTCTTATTAAACTTAAAGATGGTACTGATGTTTGCATGAAAGATTTAAATTTAGGTTCAATATTAGAAGATGGAAGCAAAGTAAAAGCTGTAATGAAAATAGAAAATGATAAAACAGAAAAACTATATCGTTTAGAAAAATGTGGAGAAAATTCCTCAACAATTTACGTTACAGGAACTCATTTAATTGACTATAAAGGCGCTTTTATTCACGTAAAAGATCATCCTGATGCAGTTTTAGAAACTGAGAAAAGTTTAGACTATTATAGTTGTTTAATAACAGACACGCATAAAATAAAAATAGGAAATAAAATTTTTTGGGATTGGGAGGATTATATAATAAAACAAATGATATACTTATATTAAAATGCAAAGTACATTAAAAAATTTTTAGGTGCATATTTTTAATTTGGAATATTATCCACTTACTATATATGGATAATATTCAAACGAGCGCCAATAAAATTAAAAATATATATAATAATCTTAGTTACTACGATCAATATGGCGGACAATTTTTTTTATTTATTATTATAACTATTGCAGTATTTTTAGTTTATTCTTATTGTGCTATTATGTTGAACATTCAACCTATAAAAGATGACTGGGCGAATAAAAGATGCAACCCAAAAGTAATTCCTTTTGCAGGATTTATCAATAAACCACCAAATAAGTCAATAACAGAATTTACACAAGAGAATTTTTCTTATTGCCTGCAAAATATACTTAAATCTATAACGGGAGACGCCGTTCAACCGCTAACTTATGTTACAAATGTTTTGCAAAATTTATATTTAAAATTTTCTAATGAAATTCAAAGCATACGCAATTTACTTTCCAATATTAGAGGAAATATGGGAAACATTACCAAAGAAATAATGGGTAGAGCAATTAATTTTGTAGTTCCTTTGCAACAAACTATTGTTGGAATAAAAGACATGCTTGGAAAAATTCAAGGTATTTTGTCTGTCTCATTATTTACAAGCCTTGGAAGTTACTATGCATTAAAAAGTTTACTTGGTTCAATAGTTGAATACATAATTATTATTTTATCTTCATTAGCAGTGTTAATTGCATCACTATGGATTTTGCCATTAACATGGCCATTTGCTGCTACAAACACCACAATTTTTGTGGCAATTGCAACACCTTTAGCAATAATAGTTACATTTTTAACGCAAGTAATGGGAATAAGAACTTCGAGAATTCCAGAACTTAGATGTTTTGATGAAAATACGGATCTCGAGCTAAAAGATGGAAAAATAATAAATATTAAATTAGTAAATATTGGCGATGAATTGCATGATGGGAGTGTTGTAACAGCAAAAATGAAAGTTGATGCGTCTAACTTAGAAATGTATACGTTAAATGATGTTATTGTAAGCGGTTGTCACATTGTAAAATACGATAATAAATGGCTTGATGTTTCAGAACACCCAATGAGTAAAAAACTAGACGAGTACACCAAGTCCTATGTTTACTGCATAAACACAACAAATAAAACTATAAATATTAAAGGAACAATTTTTTCTGACTGGGATGAAGTTTATGGTTCAACACTAATTAAAAAGAGAGAGTTCATTGCTAAAAAATTCGGATTTGATAAACAATGCGCAAAAAATGAAGACATTCATAAATATTTAGATGGAGGCTTTGATAAAAACTCGACTATCGTTTTGAAAAATGGTTCCGTAAAATCAATATCGAACGTTAATATAGATGACATTTTAGAAAACGGAGAAAGAGTATATGCTTTAGTCGAAATAGACGGAACGAGAATAAATAAACAAGCTAAATATAATTTGGGAAATACTAGTTTTTCTGGAGGAGGTAAATTGATTTTTTTTGAAAAAAGTTTAGGACAAATATCAACGTTATCATTAGGTGAAACTTGTTATTCTATGAAAAGAATTCCATCTAAAAAACTTTATAATTTAGTAACCGACAAAGGAACTTTTAAAATTGGAGACTTAATATTTAATGATTATAATTCTTGCGTAGATTTAGAACTTTAAAATGAAAGATAGTTTTATTAAATCTTAATTCTTTTAGAAATAGTAGGGTTTACAGATGGTAACCAAATATTTTTACAATAGGAGGGTTTAAGGGAACCTGGGTTCCATTAAATTATTATCTATTAAATATGTATAATGGAAGTTTCTATTCTTGGATTTAAATTTAGACTTGAAATATTAATATTGATAGTTGTTGTTTATTGGATAATGGCCGGACATTTAGTATGTTCTTGCTCTAAATTTCCATTCATGGAAAATATTCAGGCTTTAATGGAGGGACGCGAAGGATTTTTAGCCCCTATTAATGATGGTGAGTCATCCGCCTACAGTTTAGGAAGTTATAATGGAGTTATTAAACCTACATCGTCATGGGGTCAACCTTCACTAGAAGTTATTCCAGGAAAACCATTGGACGCGGGTGTTAAAAATATTCTTAATCGCAGAAAACAACCAATTCCTCTCCCTGAGGGTGAATTAAATATGTTTGAAACAACGCCATTTAAACCTGAATGTTGTCCTAATGCATATTCTAACAGCATGGGGTGTGCTTGCATGACTGTAGATCAATACAATTATTTGATTACTCGAGGTGGAAATAATGTGCCTTATTCTGAATATTAAAGAAAATATTTCATTCGTGAATTATAGTAGCAATATGCATAAAAATCGATAAAAACCCATAAAAATGTATAAAAATATATAAAATATATCTTTATAATATAATATGCCTAACTGGAAAGGATTTGGGACAGGAAGTAATTCAAATGGACAATTTTGGTATGGTAGTGGAACAATTTTTCCTGGATTTTTATATAAAAAAAATGTTGGCGTGGGAGGACGACGAAGTACAAAATTTGCCGCTGGAGGAAATATAACTTGCAATACTTATCAATATTTATATAATAAGTATTCGCCCGGGCAGGGCGGGGTTGGTGCATCATCTATTGCAAATCGTAGAGCCAAAAATAGACTTGCAACTATTTGCACAACAAATAAATGCTTCCCTTGTTTCATGACTCTTGGACAATATAGCAATTACACTCATAACCCAAATGGTTTTATACCTTGTCCAAATTATGAAGCCAAGTAATTTTTTTATTTTATCCTATACTTTGGGACTTTAGAGTTTGTAAAATCAGCCATACATTTTTTGCAATAACGAATAACTTGACTTTTTTCGGGAGTCAAGTCAATATAATCTAAAATTATTTCATGATTACATATATTTTGATCATGAAAAAAATATTTTTCTGAATTCTTTTTTTCTATGAGAAGCTTTTTCATACAATTATACATTAAAAACTATTTAAGCAACTTTTGCAAAACCTAGAAACCCCTAGAAACCCCCTAGAAACCCCTAGAAACCCCTAGAAACCCCTAGAAAACCCCTAGAAAACCCCTATCAAAGAAGGAGGGGTTCGGGGAACCATGGGTTCCCTGAGTTAGAGGTACAAACTCTGATACGACATATTAATATCAGGTTTCTTAATCAACTTGTCAACAACTGCCGGAGTAATCGTAAAAGGAAACTCGACAACAAGCGACATGTCCTCTTCAAACAAATTGGATCCCGGTTTCATAAGACGATACAAGTTAATCTTTGTGTGAATAATTTCTAAACAACGTTTCATATTTCTTACACCATCCTCTTTGTTACAATGATTTTCGATAATGTAGCCAATGGTTTCATCAGGAATAATAATTTCGCCTTCTTCAAATTTAACTTGTTCGCGAATTCTTGGCAGAAGATACTTGTTGCAAATAATAGTCTTTTGCTTGCGTTCATAACCCTTGGTATGGATTTTATACATTCTGTCCTTCAAAATAGGATTAATCTTACTTTCGTCGTTGTAGCTAAAGATAAAGAGGCACTTGCTCAAATCAAAATCCACTTCGGCGAAATACTTGTCATGAAACTGATTGTTCTGGGAAGTATCTGTCAAATGAGTAAGAATTCCGGCAATTTCTTCGCCTTTCGGTGTGTCGCTAATCTTATCAAGCTCGTCAAAGTAGATAACTGGATTCATTACCTTGCTTTCAATGAGAATCTGAACAATCTTGCCCCACGTGCTACCTTCATAAGTATATGAATGTCCTTCCAAAAAACTGCTATCTGTTGCGCCACCAAGCGCAATAAACGCAAAAGGTCTATTCAAAATTTTACTAATACCTTCTTTGACAAGGGACGTTTTACCAGTGCCAGGCGGTCCTTGAATTGCGATTGCAGTGCCAATAGAATTTGGATTAGTAATTAGTTGCCCCATCATTTGCATAATTTGCATCTTGGCGTCATTTAAACCATAAACGGCAGCATCTAGTGTATTTTTAGCTGCTTCCATAAACTCGTGACAAGATTCGACGCCATGCGTAATATTTACAGGCAATGTTTCAAACTTTCCAAAAGGAATTCTCATAAAAGTATCGACCCAGTTCTTAATTTTATAATATTCGCCAGAGCCGGGCTCCATATAGCGAAGTGAGTTAATCTTTTTAATTGCGTCAGCTTTGAAATGAGTAGGCATGTTGGCTTCTAAAAGCGTCATTCTATAAGGCTTTTCAACGCGTGTAATTTTGTTTATTTCACGAACCTCTGCCAAAATCTTCTTTTGTTGGTCAACTTCCAATTTTTCAAAGAAGGTCGTATCATTCATTGTATTT
>Ga0136644_10003277_pt1 | contig 12151 bp, 11 predicted proteins | sample C_130820_EF_Meta_FD_94780 | JGI IMG/M metagenome (GOLD analysis project Ga0136644, IMG submission 94780) | Freshwater microbial communities from Lake Croche, Canada to study carbon cycling - C_130820_EF_MetaG (v2) (version 2) | ecosystem: Environmental > Aquatic > Freshwater > Lake | place... | reverse complement strand
CACTCGTGAAACACCTTCCAGAACTCCACCTTGTCGAGAGCCGAACCTGCCGCATTCCATTCGGAGGGTGCGGCCGCATTGTTCCAGTGGTCGGGGAATTCCTGGTTCTCAAACGTTCGTTCCTCTTCATCCCGATAGAACTCCATGTCGGTGAAGGAGGTCTCACGACCGGCCTTGCGAAAATGGTCCAGAATCTTGTTTTTTAAAATACCCGTCAACCAGCTCCGCTCGGTGGATCGACCTTCAAAGCGCTGGTGGTTCTTCAGCGCCGCCAGCAGCGCTTCCTGCACAAAGTCCTCAGCCTGAACAGGATCGCGCAGTCGTGACAAGGCGTAGTTGAAGAGATAGTCACCATGATCGTCGACCCACCGCTCGGGATCGAGTTCAGCCTTGGAGGGTGTGGCGGACGCCATGATCGAGTTGGAGTTTAACGAACCCTCGTCTTCCTGTCACTTTTCGGACGAGGATGATTCGGGGATTGTCCCACTCATTGCGGGGGACGTCGTTCCTCCGACCTCAGGGCCGGATGAAGTTCCCGGCGTCCGTGGCAATAAATGGCCGTCCATTCCGCCAGCCGCCGACCCAGCAGGCGACAGGAGGCCTGGTCGTCGTCGTCCCGTGGTTCCCGGGCAACCACAGCCCCATAATGGAGGGTCACCATGCGGGCGGCATAATCGGTGACGCCAAAGACGAGGAATCCAAAGTTCATGAGAACGGTGAGGAGCGACTGGCAGGCCAGCTCCATGCCCCCGCCCCAGCCACCTGCGGTGCTGAAGGCACAGGCGATCTTTCCGTCCACCTTGAGCCATTGGGAGCCCATGGTTTCGTCCCAGAATCGCTTCATCTTCCACGAGAGAATACCCATGTTGGTGGGTGAACCGACCGCCAGACCGTCACACCACACCACATCGTCGGCTGTGGCCTCATCCACGGACCGCACACGAACCACGGTGTCGGGAACACTGCCCGCCCCTTCCGCCACCAACGCCGCCATCCTCGCCGTATTGCCGGTCTTGGAATCGTACAGAACGAGTACCTTGTTCATGGGACGGATTCTGATCGGGACCCCGGCCTTACGCCAGCAGGTCCTTAAGCACATTCCCCGCGATGCCGGTCAGGCGGGCATCAATGCCCTGGAATTTCACGGTCATTTGCAGGTGATCGATGCCGAGCAGCCGAAGCATGGTGGCATGCAGGTCATGGACATCGGTCGGATTCTCCACAGCGGAATACCCCAGCTCGTCGGTGGCCCCGTAGACGGCCCCGGGCCGGATGCCACCCCCCGCCATCCAGATGGTGAACCCGGCGTTATGATGGTCGCGTCCGTCGCCCTGGCTCATGGGTGTCCGGCCGAACTCTCCCGCCCAGACCAGGAGTGTGTCCTTGAGCATGCCGCGCTGCTTGAGATCGGTGATCAATGCCATGCAGGCCCGGTCCACTTCCTGCGCCTTGAGTTCAATGCCCTCCTTGACCCCCCCATGGTGGTCCCAGTCCTTGTGATAAAGCTGAATGAAACGCACTCCACGCTCGGCCAGCCGCCGGGCCAGAAGGGCGTTGGAGGCAAAGGAGCCGTCACCTGGTTTACATCCGTAAAGGTCCAGAATGCTGGCGGGTTCGGGAGACAGGTCCATCAGGTCCGGCACGCTGGCCTGCATTTGAAACGCCATTTCGTACTGGGCGATGCGGGTGGCGATTTCGGGATCGTCCACCACCGCATCATGCTGGCTGTTGAGCTGGTTCACCGCCTGAACCACATCCCATTGCTGGTCCCGGTTCACGCCGGGTGGAGTCCCCAGATACAGGACGGGGTCGCCCTTGCCCCGAAGGTGGACCCCTTGAAAACGGCTGGGCAGAAACCCGGAGGCCCATTGGCGGGCGGCAATCGGTTGATTCTGGCCCCCGCGACCGAGGGAGGTCAGGACCACAAAGCCGGGAAGGCTCTCAGCATCGGAGCCCAGTCCATAAACCGCCCACGAACCCATGCTGGGTCGACCGGCAATCTGTGAGCCGGTGTTCATGAACATATGGGCGGGATCATGATTGATGGCCTCGGTCGTCATCGACCGGACCCAACAGATTTCGTCAGCCACCGATCCGATGTGTGGAAAGAGGCTGCAAATCTCGACCCCGGAGGCTCCAAACCGCTGAAAGGGGTGTTGGGGGCCAAAGCAGGTCAGCTTTTGGCCCTGCAACTGGGCGATCTGTTTCCCCTGGGTGAAGGAATCGGGCATCGGCTGGCCATGCATGGCCTTCAACTTCGGCTTGTAGTCCCAGGTCTCGAGATGGGAGGGGCCCCCGGCCATGGTCATCCAGATGACCCGTTTGGCCCTGGCAGGGAAATGCAGCGGATGAACGGCCCCGCCCCATCGGTCGGCTGCGGGGGATGCGGAGAGCATCCCGGGACGCAACAGCGACGCCAGGGCCAGGGCTCCAAGCCCCTGAGATGACCGTCCCAGAAAAGCCCGGCGCGTCTGGCGTTGTGCGAGGTATTGACGCCATTCAGTGGTGGGATTCATGGGTCAGGAGCGGGTGATGGTTTCGTGCAGGTTCAGGAGGGTTCGAGCGACATCCATCCAGGCAGCCAGCTCCGCGGCATCGAGGTCCGACGGCGAAGGACTCAGTCCCACACGGACATAACGTTCGGCGGAGGCCCGATCGGCCTTGAATTGAACCCAATGCTTATCAAGCAATTGGCGCACGGTGGCCAGCTCGCGGTCGGTCGGGCTCCGGCCCAACGCCTGACTCCAGCCCCAGCGAATCCGCTCCTCCTCATCTCCGGCGCACTCGCGCAACATCCGGACGGCAAAGGCCCGGGCAGCCTCGACGTACGTCGGGTCATTGAGCAGAACGAGAGCTTGTTGTGGAATGTTGGAGCGGTTGCGCTCGGCGGCGCATTCCTCCCGGGCGGGAGCATCAAAGGCGACCAGGCTGGGATGGAGAAACGACCGCTGCCACCAGGTGTACAGTCCCCGGCGATACTGGGAACCACCCTGGCTGGCCTCCCAGGTGCGTTGTGGAAAGTTCAGATTTTCCCAGTATCCGTCGGGTTGATAGGGCCGGACGCTGGGACCTCCGACCTCGGGGGACAGCAATCCCGCCACGGACAGGGCATTATCGCGGACCAGTTCGGCATCCAAACGCCACCGTCCCTGTCGGGCCAATTCGCGATTATCCGGATCGCGGCTCAATAGTTCGGGAGGAGCCACGGACGTTTGCCGGTAGGTGTCGCTGGTCACGATCAACCGCACCATGTGTTTCACATCCCAACCGCTTTCGATGAATTCGACTGCCAGCCAGTCGAGCAGGGCCTGGTTTCGGGGTGGTTCCCCCTGGGACCCAAGATCATCGAGGACCTTGGAGAGCCCGGTGCCAAAAAACTGCTTCCAGAGCCGATTCATAACCACCCGGGCCGTCAACGGATTGTCCCGGGATACGAGCCAATTGGCGAGGTCCAGGCGGTTCAAAGGCCCGGAGGTTGCAGCAGCGCCCTTGACCAGAAAGGCCGGAAGAGCGGGCTGGACCCGTTCGCCGGTTTCCACCAGGAAGTTGCCGCGGGGAAGAATCCGGACCACGCGGGGTTCCGGTGCCCGCTCGGTGACAATGCACCGGGGAACCTTGCCTTCGAAATCCGCCCGTGCCTTGTCGGCGGCCTCCCGCCGATCCCGCCACCCGGCAAAGTCGGGGGCCCGCTTCTTGAATTGATCGCGGAGTTTCTCCCGATTGGCCTCGGTCACGGGGAGCAATCCCGCTATTTCGGACGGCAGGGCGGGGCTCACCCATTCCCGTGCGGCGGCCGCGTCCGTGGTCGCCGTCAGTCGGAAGCAACCGAGGTTGTGTCCACTGCCATGATTTTGCCGAAGCACCAACACCAGGACTTCGGATTCGGCCAGATTCAGGGGTTCGGAGAACTCCACCACCATCCGCTGGCTTCGGCCCACCTCGGGCAGAACCGCCCAGCCCCATTTCAGACCCAGCACATCCCTGTCGATGGCTGAATTGGCGGACCATCGGCCATACACATTCTCGCCGGCCACAAGCGTCTGTTCGATGGTGGCCTGGGCCGATTTAAAGCGAACCTCCCTGACGGTGTGGCCTGCGGATTCCACATGGGCCTCCCATTCGGTCAGCACAAAATTTCCGTTCCCGGCTCGACCGGGGCCCCGTTCCGGGAGGGAATCATCGGGCAACACTTCCAGGCGAAGACCCAGGACGCCGGAGAGGCGATTGGTCAGCTCCAGCCGATAGAGGTCGTGGTCCGGGTTTTTGCCCCCGGCCAGAATGGCCTGATCCTCCCGCACCTTGAGCGTGGATCCATCGGTCGAGCTCATCGCGGAGGGGACCAGAACACTCCAGCGGCGGTCCCGGTCGGCTGCGGCCTGTTGCTGTCCAATCCACTGATCGAGCTGGGCATCGAGCTCGAGGTGGGGGGCATCGTAGTCGAGGTGGGTCGCGCGGGCACGGGCCTGGAGCCGCTCGAGGGTGGCCGCCTGTAGCTCGTCCGGAACGAGGATACCGTCCTCCCGGCGCCCGATGATCGCCTCCTGCACATCGGCAAAGAAAGCCCCCATGGAATAAAAGTCGCGGGAGCTGATCGGGTCGAACTTATGGTCGTGGCACTGGGCGCAACCGATGGTCTGACCCAGCCAGACCGCACCGATGGCCCGCACCCGGTCGGTCAGGTAGCGTGCTTCATAATCCTTGGCCTGCGCGCCTCCCTCCTCGGTGGTCAGCAGCAGGCGGTTGAAGGCCGAGCCCACCCGCTGTTCCAGGGTCGGTTGCGGAAGGAGATCGCCTGCCAGTTGCTCACGGGTGAATTGATCAAACGGCTTGTTGCGATTGAAGGAACGGATGACGTAGTCGCGATAGGGCCAGATATTGCGCGGGTTGTCGGAATGGTAGCCGATGGTGTCGGCAAAGCGGACCACATCCAGCCAGCCAATGGCCATGCGCTCCCCGTAATGGGGAGAACCGATGAGACGTTCGACCAGACGCTCGTAGGCGTCGGGTGCCTCATCCTGCTCAAAGTCATTGATTTCGTCCGGAGTGGGGGGAAGGCCGGTCAGGTCGAACGCCAGACGCCGAATCAGGGTTCGACGGTCGGCGGCCGGGGCAGACTGCAATTGCTGCTCGGTCAAGCGTGCCCGGACCAGCGCATCGATGGACCGTGGACCGGACAGTTCGGGCGATCTCGCGGGGACCGTGTACGCCCAATGGCCCTTGTATTCGCCCCCGTCGCGAATCCACCGTTGAAGGATTTCCTGTTCCCGGGGGCTCAGCGGTTTGTGGGCCTCGGGCGGTGGCATCTGGGTTTCCGGATCGCTGGACAAAATCCGGCGGAACAACTCACTTTGGTCGGGATGTCCCGGGACGACGGCTATCTTCCCCGACTTGGCCTCATGCGTGGCTGCCTCCTGCAAATCAAGGCGGAGACCTCCCTTGACCTTTTTGGCATCCGGCCCGTGACAGGCGAAACAATGGTCCGAGAGGATGGGACGCACTTCGGCGTTGAAGTCGACCTTGCCCGCCCATGCGACGTTTCCCCACGGTTGAAGCCCGGAAGCCAGGGTCAGGAGAGCCAGGGTCGGTGCCAGGGTGGGGAAGGGCGACTTCATCGGAGATGAGGACGTGGAATTAAGCGATCGGAGTCAATCTTTCCACTCCGAAGTTGGGAACCATCGGGGCGTCCAACGGCGGTTGACCGTCGGGTCCATGTCCTATTTCCTTCGCCGGCAGCGGACTCAGGGAACGCGTCCTCGTTCACCCGGGCCCTTCAGCCATGGGCCCGGCCGCCGTTGCTTTCCGCTCTCCCGCGCCTGCTCCAACCCCTTGCCGAGATACCACAGACCCGAGGCCACCGTCAGTGCGGTCGCCGCCAAAGCCAGGACCAATTGCCCGGAGGCTGACAGGGCCGCCAGCGTCCATGTAATCACGGCCATCTGCGTCAGAGTGGCCACTTTACCCAGCCAATGAGGACGGATGCGCGGTCCACCGGTGGCCCAGCGGAGCAGGAGGAATCCCAAGGCCAGCAAACTGTCGCGGAGGACGGCAAACCCGAGGAGAAACACGGGCAGATGAACCAGCCGCGATTCCTTCCAGGTGAGCAGGGCGAGGGCCGACACCACTAGCAGCTTGTCCGCCAACGGATCGAGAAAGGCCCCCACTTCCGTCTGTTGGTTGAACCGTCGGGCCACCCAGCCATCCACCCCATCCAGCAGCGACGCGAAACCGAAAACCGCCAGCGCCACCCATCGTTCCCATTCCACACCGGTCCGGCGATGGCTTTCCAGGGCGACGATAAAAACAGGGATCAACGCGAGCCGCCCCAAGGTGATGGCGTTGGCCGTCGTCATGTCGCCACCGTCGCAGTGCGGGAAAGCTCCCGCCACAACATCATCATGGCCTGTTGCGTCGTCAGAAACTTGAAGGTCTCGCGATCCAGAGCATTCAGATGATGCCGAACCACCGTCCCTTCAGCACTGGATAGGGCGATGTAAACGGTCCCAACCGGTTTGTTGAGGGTGGCTCCTCCGGGACCCGCAATCCCCGTGATCGCCAGGGCATAATCGGTCCCTGCATCGCGACGCGCCCCCTCGGCCATTTCACGGGCCACCGCTTCGCTCACCGCCCCATTTTCCCGCAAGGTCTCCTCATTCACTCCCAACATCCGACATTTGGAGGCATTCGCGTAGGTCACATACCCGGCGAGAAAAACCGCTGAACAACCCGGGACATTGGTCAGGCGATGCGCCAGAAGACCACCAGTGCAGGATTCAGCCACCGCCAGCGTCCTTCCCAAGCCGGTCAGGCGCCGGACCAACGCCATCTCCAGCAGTTCGTCCCCCTCCCCGAAAATGCTTTCCCCCACCTCGGCCTCGATCACCGGAGCTGCCGCGGCGATGCGGACGGCTCCGTCTGCTCCCCGGGCCTCCAGCCGCACCTCCACCTCTCCAACCCGCGCACAAAATGCCAGTTCAATTCCGTTCGCCAGATAGGGTCGCAAAGGACCCTCCAGCCGTTCCTCGAGAAAGGACTCGCCGATGCCCGAGGTTCGCCAGGTGCGACTGAACTGCGGCTCGCTCTGGGGGAATTCGCGTTCCAGCAGCGGTATCACCTGTTCCAGGACCATGGGCCGAAGCTCCCGCGGCGGGCCCGGAAGCAGGATGACCCAGGCCGGCGTCCCCTCGCTGGTCCCCGAACGGGCCTGAGCCGGAATGGCCAGTCCAGGAGCTGTTCCGTGGGCATTGGGGAGAATCGTTGCCCCTTCCGGCACCAGCGCCTCGACCTTGGTCCGCGCGGGCATCGGGCGCCCAAATCGCTCAAAATAGGCTCGAATCTGCTCCACCACCTCCTCGCGATGGACCAGTGGGCGACCCAACAACGCCGCCACCCGTTCCCGCGTCCGGTCGTCACAGGTGGGACCCAACCCTCCGGTGGTGATCACCACGTCCGCCCGGGCCAGGGATTCGGACACGGCTGCTTCGATGGAGGAGGCACTGTCGTCGACTGTGGACTGGCGACGGACCGTGTACCCCCTGTCGGAGAGCTGTCGACAAATCCACTGCTGATGCGTGTTAAGAATCCGTCCCAGCAACAACTCCGCCCCGGTATTTATCAGCTCAATGACCACGAGGTCACCGTACGGGGACATTGACCGGGCGCAATTGCGGAAAACGGGTCACTCCGCTTCCGGTTCAAAAACTCAGGCGATACTGGAGGCCCATTCCCCAACCCGTCGTGGACTCCGCATGAGCGATCAATCGCGGACAGTTGGACCATTTCGGCACGAACAAGCCAAGCCCGCCCTGACTTCCACCCATCCACTGGCCAAGAGCCATCATCCACGAGGCGGTCGTGTCGGACTTACCCACCGACGCCACCAGCCGGTCCATCGCCCGGTCGTCTACAGCCAATCGGGGTCTGAGTCGGATGTCCGACGTCAGCCCCGGAAGCCGGACGGTCTCCACCGTGGGCGGCAAATCCGTCGATGCCAGAGCCGACGGCAACGGATGAGACGGCACGTCATAGCGGAGCAGAGGCTCGGCGGGGGTGACCGGCTGGCCCTGATGGGTTCCCATCCGGGGGCTTCCTTCCGTCGTTCGTCCGGAACGAACCGGACTGGCACGGTGGGCGGGGGACAGGAGACCGACCACGAGGACGGTGGCCAGTACCCCGATTGGAACCCATGCGGCAGAAAGGGACCTCATATGTGGAGGAATAGACGCCTGCGGCCCGACTCTGTTTCATGGAAATCCGCGGAGGATTTCCAATCGGACCATTGTCAGTCCGTCCATCACGTCAGGGACCGTTCGCGCTTTCTCCGGTGGCGCAGTCATTCCTGTCTTCCAGATAACAGCTTTTGACCTCAACGGTTGTTTCGTTTGTAACCTAATGAATCACAGTCACATCGGTAGGGCGAGACTCCCGTCGAGCCGAGGCGGTCCGTACAACGTCCGCCTCGCAGGTCATACCCGGCCTGACCCCGGGGCGCCACGGGTGGGATGCTGCTGTATCGCCGACTTTCGTGTCGGCTGCGCCGTGCCACGTCCCGCTACTCTCCGGTTCAACCGATGGCCCAGCAGGCCAAGAGGCCTGTGGAACGGCAGGTTTGGAAACCTGCGCTACGTTGAAAGCCCGTCGCCTGCAGGTTTACTAGAACAACTTCCCGGCCACGGCTCCGACGATGGTGAGCGGCCCGGTGTCCTCGAGTCCTTCGGTGGCCTTGTCCACCTTTTGCAGGGTCAGCTTCACGTTCTTCAAGAGCGTGTCGTCATTGACAAGGCCCCCCACGCTTCCCTTGCCTTGATTGATCTTTTGCAGGATATCCTTCAGGTTGGATGAGGCGTCGGCCAGGTTGGAATACAACCGTTCATCCTTCACCAATTTGCCCGCAGAGCCTTCGCCACGGCTGATACCCCCCATGATGGTGCGGGCCTCTGCCACGGTGGCCCGGGCGTCATCGGCCAGCGGTTTAACGTCGGAGACCGTCTGGTTCAGGTTGCTGACGGTTGTGAGGGCCGTCTGGTAGAGGGTCGCATCGTGGATGAGTTTCCCAACGGTGCCCTGCCCTTCGGAGATGGAGCCGGTGATATTCTGAACATTGCCGAGGATGGCGGCGATCTTGGGTTGGTTCTGCTTGAGAAAGTCCGTGAAAGGACCAAACAGCTTGCTGATTTCGTCCCCGCTGAAGCTCTTGGTCATGTTTTGGACCCCATCGGCCACGCTTTCCAGTTTGCTCATGATTTGGGAGAGATCCGGCTGCTCCCGGCTTTCCAACGTTGCTCCCTTTTCGGCCAGCGGGGCTTTCTCGCTGCCGAAGGTCAGCGAGACAAAATTCTGCCCCATCAATCCGGCGAACTGAATGGTGGCGATGCTGTCGGTCCGCACTCCGGCCTCGGGACTGACGTCCATCTTGACCTCCACCTTGCCTTGTTGAATGGAGATTTTTCGCACCCGGCCCACCGGCACGCCGGCGAGCTTGACCGGATCACCCACCTTGAGGTCGCGGACAGCACCAAACCGGGCTTGCAGTTCGGTCCCTCGCGTCAGCAGGGCACCCGCACCGATCATCTCGAGGAGGATGAAGGCGGCGATGATCACCAGGGCAAAGAAGAATCCCAATCGGGTTTCAAGGCTGTTTTTCATGGTTGGACTCGGTGGGTTGGATCAATCGGCGAACGTTATTGGAAAGCTAACCTTTGAACTCGGCGGTCAGGAACTGTTGGAGGACGGGATGGGTCGAAGCCCGGATTTCATCAACGGTTCCAAGGGCAATCAACCGGCCGTCCAGAAGGAAGGCGATGCGGTCGGCAATGCCAAAGGCCAGATCACGATCATGCGTGACAATCACCGTGGTGACTCCGGTTCGCTGATTCAAATTCAGAATCTCACGTCCCACCGTCAGGCCCACCATGGGGTCCAGCTCGGCGGTGGGCTCATCAAACAGGATCAATTGCGGGTCGACCACCAGCGCCCGTGCGATGGCGACCCGCTTGCGCATGCCGCCAGAAAGCTCCGAGGGGTATTTGTCACCCACCTCCGGGTCGAGACGGACCAGACTCAATTTTTCCCGCACGATGGCTGCAATCTGGTCCGGTGACTTCAGCCGATGTTCACTCAGGTAAAGCCCGATGTTTTCGGCCACCGTCAGCGAGTTCAGCAGGCCGCCGCTCTGAAAAACGATGGCCAGCCGGTAATGATTTCCAATCGCCTCGTTGGTGGACAATTCGTCTCCAATGCGGATTTCTCCGGCATCCGGAACCTCCAGACCGATGAGATGGCGAAGAAAGACGGATTTCCCCGAACCGCTGGGACCCATGACCACGAAGACCTCGCCGGCGCGAATATCGAGATCCAGCCCCCTCAGCACCTTCTGTTTGCCGAAGGACTTTTCGAGCCGGCGGACGCTCACGGGCAATCCGGTGCTGGCGATGGGAGTGGGGTCGCTCACGGGAAGATATCGGTCAGAATTGCCAGCCGTTGTCCAAGGGCAACAGGAGGCGGGTCAGGGCATAGTCGAGGATGAGGATCAACACAATGGAGTTGACCACGGCTTTGGTCACACTGCGACCAATACCCCGGGGACCACCCCGGGTGGTCAACCCCTGATGGCAGGAAACCACCCCCACCACCACGGCAAAAAAGAAGGATTTGATCAACCCGTTGGCCAGGTCCATCCATTCGACCGTTGCCCGCAAATTGCTGAAGTACGTATTCCAGGAAACGCCCACCCGGGAATTGAACTGGGCCACCAACGCCCCTCCCATCCAGCCCACCAGATTGGCAAAGATGACCAGGCAGGGGAGAGCCACGGCAATCGCCACCACCCGCGGAAAAACCAGGTACCGGATCGGATTGATGTTGAGGGTCCTAAGGGCGTCGATTTCCTGATAGACCTGCATCGAGCCCAGTTCCGCCGCCATGGAGGAACCGATGCGCCCGGCGATCAACACCGCCATCATCACCGGGGCCAGTTCCTTGCACAGGGCCAGGGCCACCAATCCACCAAGCGACGAACCCAAACCGCGCTGCACCAACACCGGCCCGGTCTGAAGCGACAGGACGCCGCCCATGAACAAGGCCAGCATGCAGGCCATGAAGAGGCTGGAATTGCCAATGTCAAACAGCTGTTCGGCGACCTTCCGTCGCTCCTGCCAAAAGCGTGGAAGCGTTCCCAGCGTTTCGCCGAGTAGCATCAACATTTCCCCGAGATTTTGAAACATGGCCGGATTGGTTGGCGGCGGGAGCCTAATGGGTCGATGGAAGGAGGCGAATGGAATTCATTCGGTGTCCTCGGCGGTTGGGGCCTGTGGTGGGAGGTCCGGCGGGGCGAAATCCCCCTCCAACGCCGGCAATCCGTCGATGCTTCGCGCGTTTTTTCGTCGTTGATAGTCCGAAATCGCCGCCGGGCCCTTGCTGAGGCACCACTTTTCAAGGATGTCGCGCGGTGCCTGAAAACTCATCAACGGCACGCCAAAGCCACACGAATCACTGATCCGGCTGACGTCCACCTGAATGTACGAACGGGTGCTCGCCCGAATGGGAAACAAGCGGTGCAGCCCTTCAAAATCCTGGTGTCCCTCCCGAATCACCTGGCCCCGTCCGTGGAGCCGGACAATCTTGGGGTCTCCTTCAAACGCACAGAACATCAGGACGATGCGTCCGTTTTCCCGGAGATGGGCGATGGTCTCCACGCCGCTGCCCGTGGCCTCCTGATAAACCACCTTTCTTGGCCCGAGCACCTTCAGGCTGGTGCCCCCCTTGGGAGAACAATTGACATGCCCCGACGCCGATAATGGGGCCGTCGACACGAAGAACACCGGCTGCCCCTCAAGCCAGGCGGCCAGGTCGATATCAATTTCAGGTCGGGTGGCGGACATCGCAGGATCGATGGCTACTTTTTAGGGTCCGCGGTCACCCCGGCCTCACTCGCGGGCGCGGGGTCAAAGGGAAATCCGAACCAGCGCCAATGGCATCCCGAGGCATCCTTCCGGGTCCGGACCAGACCAAACAACAGGGAGGTCCGACGCTCCGTCGGATGGACATCCCGCCTCCAGAGGTTCCACAGGAACGAGTCGCTCGAAGCCGGCGTCTTGGGGTTGGCCTCCCGCCGGTAAATCGACCAGAGCGGTGCCCAGGACCGTTCGACCGACTT
>Ga0136644_10003276_pt1 | contig 12153 bp, 10 predicted proteins | sample C_130820_EF_Meta_FD_94780 | JGI IMG/M metagenome (GOLD analysis project Ga0136644, IMG submission 94780) | Freshwater microbial communities from Lake Croche, Canada to study carbon cycling - C_130820_EF_MetaG (v2) (version 2) | ecosystem: Environmental > Aquatic > Freshwater > Lake | place... | reverse complement strand
GCGGCGGGGCCAGGGGATTGAGCCACAGGGCCCAGCCGGCTGGAATCAGCAGGATCAGCCGGCCGCTGGGCCGGTGCCAGCGAACCAGCTCCAGCAGGGCTTGTGCCGTGGCCATGGCCGATCCGGGGTTGGCGGCACCCTAGGAGCCCTCTGCCCAGCGTCGCCGGCTTCCCCGGGGCCCGTGCGGGACCCACCCCCGGGGCGGCGGCGATCGCCCGTGCCCGGTGCGCCGGCCTGTTGCTCAGGTTCGGGTCGTCGAGGGGATCGGATAGGGCGCAACGCAAAACGGGCTTGTTCGGCCGCCTCCGGCACAGGACCGGCTGATCCGGCCTACCACCCTGGAGGGGCGCCGGCGCCCCCGCCGGCGCCCCTCCAGGGCCTTTCGAGGCGGGGCAGTCGCTGTCGCAAAGGTGACCTCGGGGCCAAGCTGAGCCAGCCCCCTGCCGGTTCGGGGGCCGCGGTGCGGTGGCAAAGTGTGGCGCCGCCTGGCCGCTTTTCCCCCCGATGGCCCAGACCCCCCTGTCGGACGCTGTCCCGGCCGATGGTCAGCGCCGGGTTGCGGCGATCGACATCGGCACCAACTCGATCCACCTGCTGATCGCTGCCATCGATCCGGCCCTGCACGCCTTCAGCGTGGTGCTGGCTGAGAAATCCACCACCAGGCTCGGGGAGAGGGATCCCGACACCGGCGCCCTCTCGGCCGAATCGATTGAGCGGGCCTTTCTCACCCTGCGCCACTGCCGCGACCTGGCCCTCAGCCATGGCGTGGAGCAGATCGTCACGGCGGCCACCAGCGCGGTGCGCGAGGCCCCCAATGGTCGCGAGTTCCTCCAGGCCCTCGACGACCAGTTGGGTCTGGCCGTGGACCTGGTGAGCGGGCCTGAGGAGGCCCGCCTGATCTACCTCGGTGTGCTCTCCGGCTTTTCTTTCGCTGAGGCGCCCCACTACATCCTCGACATCGGAGGCGGTTCCACCGAGCTGATCCTGGCGGACGGCCGCGGTGAGGCCCGGGCCCTCACCAGCACCCGCATCGGCGCGGTGCGGCTGCAGCGGGAGTTCTGCCAGGCCGATCCCCTGCCCCCCAGCCGCCGCGCCTTTCTGGAGGCCTACATCCAGGGCTCGCTCGATCCGGCCGTGGCCTTGGTGAAGGGGGAGTTGAAGGCGGGGGAGACGCCAGTGCTGGTGGGCACGAGCGGCACGGCCATGGCCCTGGCGGCCCTGGCGGCAGCCGAGGACGCCAAACCCACCTTGAAGCTCAACGGTTACCGGCTGAGCCGCGCCAGGGTCGATCAGCTGGTGGCGCGCCTGGTGTCGCTCACCGTTGATCAGCGCCGCGCCCTGGCCCCGATCAACGACCGACGGGCCGAGATCATCGTGCCGGGGGCCCTGATCCTGCAGACGGCCATGGCCATGCTCGGCGCCACCGAGCTGGTGGTCTGCGATCGCGCCCTGCGGGAAGGACTGATCGTGGACTGGATGCTCCGCAACGGCCTGCTGGCCGACCGCTTCGCCTTCCAGAGCACGATCCGCCAGCGCACCGTGCGCCATCTCGCCCGGATCCACGCGGTGGATCCGGTGCGGGCCGATCGGGTGGCGGCCTACGCCCTGGCTTTGTACGACCAGACCCGGGGCCTGCTGCATGACGACCGCGGTGAGGGCCGCCAGCTGCTCTGGGCCGCAGCCCAGCTGCACACCTGCGGCAAGCAGATCAACATCGCCGCTTATCACAAGCACACCTGGTACCTGATCCGCCATGGCGAACTGCTGGGTTACAGCGAAGCGGAGCATCTGATGGTGGCGGCGATCGCCCGCTACCACCGCCGCGGCCTCCCCAAGAAGCGCCATGAATCGTGGCAGGTGATCGAGGGTCGGGACAATCGGCAGACGGTGTCGTCGATGGCCTTGCTGCTGCGCCTGGCCGCATCGCTGGATCGCCGTCCTGCGGCGGTGATCGCGGGGCTGGAGGTGGAGCCGGAGGCCAGCCGCGGCGCGGGCCCTCCCGGACTGGTGGTACGGCTGATCCCTACCGTTGCTCCTGGGGAGCCATCCCCTGATCTGAGCCTGGAGCGTTGGAGCCTGCGCTCCTGCGCGCCCGCGGTGCTGGAGGCAACGGGCCTGCGGCTCAGGGTGCCGGAGCCGTAGGTGAGGGTGGCGCCGAAGATGCCGCCGCGGCAGCCCCAGCCTGCTGCGGGGCTGCCGGGAAAGAACGCCAGACCACCTGGTTGATCGGCCCCAGCACCCGTGCTTGCTGACCGGGCAGCTCGGCTTGCACCAGATCGGGTCGTCCGGCCATCACCTGGAGCCCCTGGCCGAGGGGGAAGCTCTTCTCGCCTTGAAGCGTTCCCTCGAACAGGGTGGCCCCCTGACGGTCGCGAACCTCAAGCCAGCTGGCTTCCTTGCTGCGCAGCACCAGGTGAGGGGGGACCGCCGGCGGCAGGGTTGGGGCTGGGCGGAGGGGAGGGGAGGGCTTCCCGGCAGCGGCGGTGCCGGAGGCTTCCCGGTCCCTCAGAACCGTGGAGTTGGTCTGATCGTTACCGGGGAGGGGCAAGGAGCCGCGCTGCCAGGCCAGGCCAAGTCCCACGGCAGCGGCGGAGAGCAGCAGGCCGGCGCCGGCCACCCAGGGCCAGGCCGGCAGGCTGGCGATCGATCTCGCTTCCCCCCGATGGGGGGCTCTTGATGGCCGGGCCGCCGGGGCGGAGGCCACCTGGGGGCGGCGGGGAGAGGGCGGGGAGGAAGGGGTGGCGCGCGCCTGGGCGGTGGATCGCAGAACCGCGATCGCCTCCTCGGGGTCCACACCGAGGCTTGCGGCCACCCGCCGAAGCTGGGCAATCACGAACACCAGCTCCGGCATCCGGCTGATGTCGGCCCTCTCCAGCGCCTGCAGCTGTTCATGGCCGATGCAGAGACGCTGAGCCAGGTCCTGCAGCTCCAGTCCGCGGGCCTCCCTGGCCGCCTTAAACCGCTGGCCGAGGGCCACCAGTTCGGGGATCGGGGGGGGCGACTCTTTGGTGGTGGTGGGGTCCGTGCCCGTCATGGGTGGTGCCGGAATGTCGGGCACGGCAGATTCACTGCCCAGAATGCCGAAAAGTATGACAAAGACTCGACGGAACGGCTGCCGAGTGTGAGGGTTGATACATCAATGTATCGAAGTCCGAATGGGCGATACTGGATTCGAACCAGTGACCCCTTCCGTGTGAAGGAAGTGCGCTACCGCTGTGCTAATCGCCCGCTTGGCCGCTCCGAACGTCGCCGCCGTGGATGAAGCATAGATCACCGACTTCCGACCCCATCCCCTGGAATGGCCCGGTCGTGCTTCCCGGCCATCCATCACCATGGGCTGCGGCCGCCGCCTCTGCCCATGGCTCCCTCAGCCCCCGGCACGCGGACCTTCGGATCGGGTGATGACCGCCGTGCGGTCCGATCCCCAGCATGCTCCGGGAGCCCGTCCCGGGGCGCCTTCTTTCCTCTTCAGGTTCCGACGCCGTGCCCTCCACCGAGTCCAGTTCCATGGCTTCGCCTGATGTGTCCAGCCCCGAGACAGCGGCGCAACGGGTTGATGTGCTGATCGTGGGCGGTGGCGTGTGCGGCACGGCGCTCCTGTTCGAGCTGGCCCGCTACACCGATCTGCCCCGCTTGGCCCTGGTGGAGCGCTACGGCCGGTTGGCCCAGGTGAATTCGAAGGCCAGCAGCAACAGCCAGACCATCCACTGCGGCGACATCGAGACCAACTACACCCTGGAAAAGGCCCTCAGCGTGCAGCGCACCGCGGCGATGATCGGCCGCTACGGGGAACTTCTCGAGCCGGCCGTGCGCGAGCGCTGCGTGTTCCGCACGCCCAAGATGGTGCTGGCCGTGGGAGAAGGCGAATGCGCCATGCTGCGGCGCCGCTTTGAGCAGTTTTCGCCCCATTTCCCGGCCATGGAACTGCTGGAACCTGAGGCGATCGCCGAATGGGAGCCCCGGGTCGCGCTGGTGGATGGCAAGCTCCGCCCCGAGCCGATCGTGGCGATCGGCATCCGCCATTCCCCCACGGCGGTGGACTACGAAGCCCTGGCGGAATCGTTCGTGGCCGAGGCCCGGCGCGAACTGGTCGGCTCAGCGCGGGAGCTCGATCTGCGGCTCGCCACCATGGTGGAGGCGATCGAGCCGGAGGGGGATGGCTTCCGGGTGCGGCTGGTGCCGGGGCCCGGCAGCACCGGGGCCCCCGCCGAGCTTGTTGCCCGCCACGTGGTGGTGGCCGCCGGAGCCCACAGCTTGCTGTTGGCCCAGCAGCTCGGCTACGGCCAGGAGTACTCCTGTCTGCCGGTGGCAGGCAGCTTCTACTTCACCCCCGACCTGCTCCAGGGCAAGGTCTACACCGTGCAGAACGACAAGCTCCCCTTTGCCGCTATCCACGGCGATCCCGATGTGCGCGCCCCGGGGAAGACCCGCTTCGGTCCTACGGCCCTGCTGCTGCCGTTGCTGGAGCGCTACCGGCCCGCTTCTTTCTGGGAATTCCTGCGGGTGTTGCGGCTGGATGGAGCCGTGCTGGCGGTGCTCTGGCAGCTCTTCGGTGTGGCCGATATCCGCAACTACATCCTCCGCAATCTGTTGTTCGAGGTTCCCTGGCTGCGTCGCCGCCTCTTCCTGGCCGATGCCCGCAAGATCGTGCCCTCCCTGCGGCTGGAGGACCTCACCTTCGCCCGCGGCTATGGCGGCATCCGGCCCCAGCTGATCGACCGCCGCTCCCGGCGCCTGCTGCTCGGGGAGATCCGGATCGAGGCGATGCCGGGGCTGAGCTTCAACGTGACCCCATCACCGGGGGGCACCTGCTGCCTCGGTAATGCGCTGCGCGATGTGGAGGCGATCGCCGCCCGCCTGGGATGCCGTTTCGATCGCCAGCGCCTGGAGGCCGAGTTGCTCGGGAATCCCGGCGTCGGCAGCGCGGCGGAGGCCATGCCCCAGGTCGCTTAGCGGCGGATCCACCAGGGAGTTCCACTGGGGGATCCTCTTGGACCCGATGCCCTCCCGGTGTTCCGGCGCCGGTGTATCCGATCGCACCCTGCTCAGGACCCTCTGCTTGCTGAGGCCGGACTCGCTGGATCAGGGCGCCCCACGGGCATCAGTCGCAGCGTTCTGAGGGGGTGTGGTCGCCATCAGTGGTCTGGCCTCAGTCGGCGCCCCCCCGGAAGAGATGGTTGTGGCTGGGCGAATAGAGCAGGGAGCGGGTTTCGCCGGCCGCCGCCAGGGCGGGGCTCACGATGTAGAGCGTGGTGCGGATCAGCTCCCGCTCCCGGCTGGTGGCGGCCATGGCCTCCAGGGGCACCACCGTGAGCCACTGGTCGGGCCAGCTCACCCGATAGCCGATCGCCACCGGGGTTTCGGGGGGGTAGTGGCGCAACAGCTCCTGCTGCACCTCTTCCACGTGGCGCGCACTCAGATAGAGGCAGAGGGAGGCGCCCAGGGCGGCCAGGCGTTCCAGGGATTCGCGCTCCGGCACCCCGGTGCGGCCGCCGGCCCGGCTGAGCACGATGGTCTGCACCAGGCCGGGGATGGTGAGTTCCTGGCCCAGGGCAGCGGCCGTGGCCTGGTAGGCGCTCAGGCCGGGCACCACGTCCACCGCGATCCCGGCGTCCGCCAGGCGGCAGATCTGTTCCGCCAGGGCTCCGTAGAGGCAGGGATCCCCATCGTGGAGCCGCACCACCCGGCGGCCGGCCCGGGCACGCTCCACCACCACCGCCAGCACCTCCTCCAGAGTGAGGGTGCTGGTGCGGATGCGCTCACAACCCTCCGGTGCCAGGGCGGCGATCTGGGGATTGATCAGCGAATCGGTCCACACCAGCACCTCGGCCGCCGCGATCGCTGAGGCGGCCCGCAGGGTGAGCAGGTCGGGGGCACCGGGCCCGGCCCCCACGATCATCACCCGGGGGCGTTCGGACTCGGAGGGCATGGGCGTGGGGGTCAAGGGTTGGAGAGTTCGCTGGGGAAGGCGGGATCGGGCAGTGCCCGGCGCTGGCCGTAGAGCCACCAGAGGCCGAGGCCGCCGGCAGCGATCAGCAGCAGGCTCACCAGCTGGGCCATGCGCAGGCCCCCTTCACAGAAAGGCGGATCGGAGAGCAGGCAGAGGGGATCGAGCCGCAGCCCCTCGATCCAGACCCGGCCGCTGCTGTAGGCCATCAGATACACGCAGCTCAGGGCACCGGCCGGCAGCTGGATCCGGCCCCGGGAGGCGGCGCGGAACAGGGTGAGCAGAAGCGCCAGCACCCCCAGGTTCCAGAGGGATTCATAGAGGAAGGTGGGGTGGAAGGTTTCGGCATCGAGGAATTCAACCGGCCGGTTCTGGATCGGGATGGTGAGTTTCCAGGGCAGGTCGGTGGGCAGTCCGAAGGCCTCGGAGTTGAAGAAGTTGCCCCAGCGGCCGATCGCCTGGCCCAATGCCACGGCCGGCACCAGCACATCGAGCAGGGGCCAGAAGGGTTGGCGCCGCCAGCGGCAGTAGAGCACGGTGGCCAGGGTGCCGCCGAGGAGGGCCCCGTGGATGGCGATGCCGCCCCGCCAGATCGCCAGGGCATCAAGCCAGTGGCCCTGATACTGGCGCCATTCCAGGGCGACGTAGTACGTACGGGCCCCGATCACGGCACCGGCCACGAGCACCGGCAGCAGATCGGCGATCAGGTTGGGGTCGATGCCCCGGCGCCGCCCCAGCCGCATGGCGAGCAGGAGACCCATCAGCACGGCCGTGGCAATCAAAAGGCCGTACCACCGCAAGGCCAAGGGCCCCAGCTGGAAGACCAGGGGGCCCGGGGAGGTGAACACGCCCAGGCAGGGCGTGTTCGGAGGAATCAGCATGGCCACGGGGGTGGCGAAGGATGAGATGGCCAGGAGAAGGGAACCGCTCAGATGGTGCCTTCGGCCGCCTGCACCTTCTCAACCTGACGCTTCTTGAGCACCAGAAGGATCTGGGAGAGGGCCACCAGGGAGAAGAAGGCCAGCAGCCCGTAGATGCGCACGGGGTTCTGGAGCACCACTTCGGCATCCACCTGACCGAAGCCACCCACATTGGGATCGTTGGAGAGGGGGGCTCCAGCGGCCAGCACATCGCCCACGGCCACCTTCAAACTGGGGCCGGCGGGAATGGTCTCCGTGACACGGCCATCGGCGGTGCTGATCTCCACCACGGTGGCGCCGTTCTCGCCGGGGGTGATGGCACTCACGGTGCCGGCGGCGGGCGACGTGAACAGGTTGTTGTTGGTCTTTTCTCCGGTGGGGGTCACCTGGCCGCGGCCGCGGTTGCCGCCCACATGAATCTGATACTTGCCGAAGTGAATGCTGCTGTCGGTTGCCGGATCGGGGGAGAGCACCGGGAACACGATCTTCTGATGCTGATCGCCGGGAAGGGGACCCACCAGAAGGATGTTGGGCTGGGTTTCGCTGTATTGGGTGTAATAGATGCCGGCGGTCTCCTCCTTGAGCTCGTCGCTGAGGCGCTCGGGGGGAGCCAGGCGGAAGCCCTCGGGAAGCATCACCACGGCGCCCACATTGAGGCCGGTGGGGCTGCCGTCACCGGCCACCTGCTGGATGCTGGTGTCGTAGGGGACCTCCACCTCGGCCTTGAACACCGTGTCCGGGAAGACGGCCTGGGGAATCTCCACGCGGGTGGCCTTCTTGGCCAGGTGGCAGTTGGCGCAAACGATCTTGCCGGTGGCTTCGCGGGGGCTGGCGTAATTCTGCTGAGCCCAGAAGGGGTAGGCCCAGCTGGCGCTGGCGCCACCCAGCAGAACGCCGGCCCCAAGGGTGAGGGAAAGCAGGCAACCGAGCAGGGAGGAGAAGGAACGTCGCATGGCAGTGGATCGGGCGGTCGCGGGCGGCAGGGGGTGAGGCGCGGGAAGGGGAGCGGGAATCAGGCCCACCAGGGCTTGTCGCCGGTGCGGAAATCGGTTTCGGTCCACTGGCTGAGGAACACGTTGTCGTTCTCAACGTTCACGTGGGCCAGGGCCAGGGAGAGGGGGGCTGGGCCGCGCACCACCTTGCCGGTGGCGTCGTACTGGCTGCCGTGGCAGGGGCACTGGAACTTGTTGGCGCCGCTGTTCCAGGGCACCACGCAGCCCAGGTGGGTGCAGATGGCATTGATGCCGTAATTGCCAATGGCCTCGGGGCCCTCCACCACCAGGTAGGTGGGGTCGCCCTTGAGACCCTGCACCAGGGAACGGTCTCCCTCCTTGTGGCCGGCGAGCCAGCCCGACAGGGTCACGGCGTTTCCGGCCTCATCCTTGGCGGCGGTGCCGCCGCCGGAACCAGCGGCACGGGGGGGGATGAAGTAGTTGATCACCGGGTAGAGGGCGCCCAGCGCGACCCCGGTGACCGACCCAAAGGTGAGCAGGTTCATGAACTGCCGGCGACCCATGCCGGGCACATCACCGTTGGATGGGTTGGAGGAGGCCGCAGGGATCTGGGTCATACGAACCGGTCCGGTCATCGGTGCATCGGGCGCCATTATGAACTGCGTGCGGTCCCGGGCGGGGGCACGGGGCTTGCCCTGGATGGAACGCTTCATGAAGAGCCCTGCGGCTTCCCGCTCCGCTGGGCCCGCCACCCCGCCTAGCGGCGCCAGTCAACGGCGTCGGCCCAGTGCGCCGCGCCGGCTCAAGGGACCAGCTCAAGGGAGCTTTCTTTCCGCACAGGCGTGCCTGCATCCGCGAGCTTCCGGAAGCTGCCCGCCGGTGCTGAGCCGCAGCCCGGGGTGCTGCTGCCAGAGTTGGCCGATTCGATGCCCTGGCCATGGTGGACAGCGAGGCCGCCGCAGGCCCCCCCCTCAGCGTGGATGAACTGCTCGACCTGATGCGGCAACGCTGGAAGGCCTCCTATGACCTGCAGCTGGTGCGCCGCCAGGGGCGCCTTTATCTGCATGTGATGTGGGGCCACCTGGAGCAGCAATCCTTCCCGCTCTCGGCCGAGGCCTACGGCGAGAAGCTGGCCGAAATCGTGGCCAGTCTCAATGGCCTCGGTTCGGCGGCCCAGGTGCGTCAGTGGCTCACCACCACCCGCGACAAGCCCCGCCTCGGGAAGGCCCTTTCCCTGCCCCTCCAGCTTCCGGAAGGCCGCGCCAGCGAATTTCTGCTCTGAGCGCGAGGCTGGCCCGCTCCCCAGCCATGGCGGCCCGGGGCTGGCCGGGTGCGTTCCGAGGGTGTCTTTGTCCCGATCAGGCCCTGGCGGGCCGTGAGCCGCTCAGGGCCACCAGGCCCACCCCCACCAGATAGAGGGCCGTGATCGCTCCGGCCAGCAGCAGCATCGTGATCGGATCGGTGGAGGGGGTGAGCACCGCGCCCGCCAGGGCGCTGCCGAGCACCACCCAGCGCCAGGCCCGCAGCATGGTGGGCGCATCGATCAATCCCAGGGCGCCCAGCAGCAGCTGCAGCACGGGCAGCTGGAAGGCCAGGGCCGTGGCCACCATCAGCAGCAGCACGAAGTCGAGATAGCGCTCAATCGACCAGATCGGCTCGACCACATCGGCGCCGTAGCTCACCAGGAAGCGCAGGGCGGCCGGCACCAGGGCCCACCAGGCGAAGGCCAGCCCGGCGAGAAAGAGCAGGGAGGAGCCGGCCACGGCAGGCGCTACCAGCCGCCGCTCCCGCCGGGTCAGACCCGGCAGCACGAAGGCCAGCAGCTCGAACAGCACCCAGGGCAGGGCCAGGGTGAGACCGGCGTAGCCCGCCACCTTCAGCGACACCAGCAGGAATTCCCCGGGGGCCAGCTGCAGGAAGCGGATCCCGGCGGCCGGCATCTCCAGCCAGCGCACCAGCGGCCGCACGAAGAGCAGGCAGAGGCCCGCGCCGATCACCACTGCCAGCAGGCTGCGCAGAACGCGCCAGCGCAGCTCCTCGAGGTGCTCCACCAGGGTCATCTCCACCTCGCCGGGGAATTCGTTGTCTGCAGGCGGAATGGGAGCGGGGGATGAACCCAGCGGACCGGTGGACTCCGCTGCCGCGGTGTCGGTTGCGGTGGCGTCGCTCGGGGGGGGCAACGGATGGTGCGCGGAGGTGGTCCCAGCCTGCACCCTGGCAGACGGGGCCGGTGGGGAGAGGGGCGCTGTTGCCGGGGCGGCCTCCGGCTGGAGGTCGGAATCGGACAAAGGGGGTGTGTTCCCTGGCATCAGCCCACGGGCTCTCCCCCGGACCCACGGCCGGCCTCGCCATCCCGCCCAGCTGTCAGCAGCGGGAGTGCCCGTTGCGGTTCCCCCCAGAGAATCTCGCCACTGCCATGGCGCACCGTGCCCGCACCGGCGCCGGCGATGCGCTGCAGCGTTTCGGCCGCCACCATCACCACCGGCACCCGACCGTTGCCCCGGGCGCGGCTGAAATGGGCGGCCAGGTCCGCCGCTGCGCCCAGATCCTCCTCCCGGGGGGGGGCTTCGGAGCCTTTGAGCACCACATGGCTGCCGGGGCACTCCTGGGCATGGAACCAGAGATCCCCCCGCCGCGCCTGGCGCAGGCTGATCCATTCGTTCTGACGATGGTTGCGGCCCACCTGCAGGCGCAGGCCCGTGGGGCTGCGCAGCTCAAGCGGCTGGGGGGTGGGGGCCTCGCGGCGGCGGCGGCGCTGGCCCTGGCGGGGCTCGAGCTGCTCCTCCAGTTCCGCCTCCAGCTCCTGAAGGGCCGTGATGGTCTCGCCGCTGTCGAGGAAGTGGAGGCTGGTCTCCAGCCAGGCGAGCCGCTGCCGGTGGAGGGCCAGGCGGGGTTCGATCGCCGCCACCGAGCGGCGCAGGCGGCGGGCCTGGTGGTAGAGCTTCTGGGCCTGGGTGATCACCTCCCTGGGGGGATCGCCCTGGCAGAGCAGGGCATCGGCCTGCCGCTGCAGGGCCTCACTGCCGGCGGCGGCCTCCAGCAGGCTCTGTTGATGGTCGGCTTCCCGGGCTTCCCGGCTGGTCGCCGCCTCCAGCCGTTGCCGAAGGGCCGCCCGGCGCTGCTCCAGCGCCCTTGCGGCCAGCCGGGTGCCGTAATAGTGCGCCAGGGAGCGGTTGATCGGACCTTCGGCCAGCGGAGCCGCTCTTCCCGTCACCGACCCCGCCGGCCCGGATGCCGCGCCGATCGTGTCCGGCTCCCGATGCGTCCCTGGGGCCTGCGGGGTGTCCTCACCATCCCCATCCCAGCAGCGGTAGTCGCTGCCCCCTCCCTCGCGGTAGCGGAAGCGGTTGTGCTCCACCGCCTCCAGCCAGGCCCGCCAGCGGCGGTGCAGGGCCTGCCAGTCGTCGGGTCGCAGGTCGTGCACCGGCCGCTCCAGCAGCCCGGACCCGCCCTCGAGCCCCTCCACGAGCTGGCGGGCCAGGCCTGGACTGATGCCCTGGTAGGCGTCCTGCAGGGCCCGTTGCAGCGGCAGGGGAACCAGGCTGAGGCGGCGGTGCCAGTCGTCGAAGGACTCCCCGCTCCTGGGGGGCTCCCCGGCCAGGGAGGGAGGGGGGCTGTAGGCGTCGCCGGTGCCGATCGGGCGCAGCCGTGACTGCTCCGGCCGCACCTGCCGGCCAGCCGCCACCACCCGCCGCCGTTCATCGAGCAGGAAGAGGTTGCTGCGGCGGCCCATCAGTTCCAGCACCAGCCAGCGCTGGCAGGATTCGCCCGGCCGCCGGGCGAATCCGAGCTCCACCACCCGCTCCCAGCCCTGCTGTTCGATCGACACCAGCGCCAAGCCCCGCAGGCCGTGCTGCAGCTGCTGGGCCAGGGTGCTGCCATCCCCCTGCCGGGGTGGCGCCGCGATCCCATGCAGCCGGGGCGCCTCCGCCTGCCAACCGAGCTCGAGCCAGCGGCCACCTTCCAGGCCCCGCAGGGCCAGCTGCACCGTATGTGGATCGCTCTGCTGGGCCTTTTCGAAGCGGCTTGGCAGCAGGCTGGTCCGTAGCTCGGCCACCAGGGCCCGCAGGGTGGTTGCATCGATCGCCTGGATCGGCGCCATGGCCCGTGCCGTTTCAGACGCTTCTACTCTGCGGCCAGACCCCCCCGTTCCATGACCTCCACCCCCAGCCCCGGCCGGCTCACCGTGATTACCGGACCGAGCGGCGTCGGCAAGGGAACGCTGGTGAACCGGCTCCTGGCACGCCATCCCGCCATCTGGCTCTCCGTTTCGGCCACCACCCGGGCTCCCCGCCCCGGGGAGCAGGAGGGGGTGCATTACTTCTTTCTGGAG